>VAPE01023093.1_pt1 | contig 14887 bp, 18 predicted proteins | sample 3393911 | NCBI WGS metagenome assembly VAPE01 (sample SAMN08290436, study PRJNA428436) | hydrothermal vent metagenome | isolation source: Deep-sea hydrothermal vent chimney | place: Atlantic Ocean: South-mid Altantic Ridge | reverse complement strand
TAAGACGGATACCGCGCCCGAGCACGGACGTTACTCCTCCGATCAAACCCCCTCCAATCGCGCCTCCCGCAGCCGCATTGAGCACGTCTTTGGCGTTGTAGTGTGGTTTGCCCGTCGCGTAGGAGACTGCTCCCTGCTGGGCCACCGTCTGCGCTGCATTGACACCAGCACCTAGAGCAGCCTGTCCGGGTACATTAGCGATGCGCCCTTGCAGATTTTTTGCAAACTCAGCACCTAGAACAGCGTCGAGAGCCCCTTGACCCAGTCCTGAGACCGCAGCAGGCGCCAGTGCTTCGCGTGGAGTAGCCCCAGCAGCCTTAGCCGCCTCGAACGTCTGACCGCCCTGTATCGCACCACTAACGCCTGTGATCCCGGCGAACTGGCCTGCGGCTCCTCCGAGCGCACGGCCTGCGGCTCCTCCCACTGCTAAGGACGCAGCGAACGGGACAAGCTCCCCTACTTTTCCGAGAGAATAATTGATGAATGAATCGACATTATGAATCTGTGTCAAAGAATTGACGAGTGGAGCGTTGGCCTGAGCGGCCTGCGCGTTTTGTTCAAACGTATTCTGACCGGCCCTACGCAACGAACGAGAGCCAATCGCAACGCCGAGCATATTCTCCGCGCCACCTAGACCCGCTTTTATTCCTTCATACGCGGACGTGACTCCTCGTGTAAAGGGAGCCGAAGGTCGTCTCGCTCTTCGTAATCCTTGAGCCATTAATACATGCTCACAGCGGGATATTGAGCCCAACTAGCATACGGAAAACGTTTCGGGTTGCTCTTATGGAGAGCAGCCAATCTATCCTGTACGTAGGTCTGCATAAACGAAGGCATCTTATTTACATCAAGCTGGAACTTCTGCAAAACACCGCTCGAGTTTGGTAGTTTTAGCACAAGATTGTTCGAACCAGTTACGGGCGTACTAGAACGCCCCACAAAACCTTGCATAAAGTCCGTCCCAGCCGGAATAGGAGCCGGACTTTCACTTGTAAACGGAAGTCTAAGCGATGTATTCCCGCTGTAAGCGTTCTTCACCAAGAACTGATTCATCTTGATATGACTCACCACATTCTGAAGTGCCTGTGGAGTGTGGCGCCCAGGGATCTGCGCAACCTGCGAACGAATATCGACCGGGTTTAGATTCGGGTTGTTCGCGATTAGAGCGTCTACATTTTTCCCAGCGGTCTGCGCCATGTTGCTGCCGAGCTTGATGTTGGCGCGCTCGTTCATCTGGCGATGAAGTCCCATCGACTGTTTGATCTGCATGGCAGACATACCAAGTTTCGCAAGCTCGATCTTCATGTTCGCCGCCTGGATTGGAGATAATCCGTGCGAAGTAGCTCCTTGAACTGCGGCGTGTGCATATACTCCTGCCGCTAAACGCTGAGCTTCGGGTAGCGGAATACCAAGCGTACGTCTAAGATCATAAGCATTTACATTCAGATTATTCATTTGCTGAATCTGCGTTTGCGCGCGGGCGTTTGCGGCTGCTATTTCTGCACGCCCTGCTACCCCCTGCGCTCGAGTTCCTACGTCAGAAGGATTGAAATAGCGGCGCGAAGTTGGTTGTCCCGCTACTTGCATATAACCACCGCCTCTAAGCCCTGTCTGAGGAGCAAGCACCTGCACATCTGGAGGAACTCCCCCAGGCTGGGCAGGAAGCTGCCCAGTTTGGGTAGTTTGCGGCTGCGGCTGAGGCGCGTTCATTTGTGCTTCTGTCTGATTGTACGCATTCCCAAACGCATCGAACGCAGCACCTACACGATGCAACCCAACCGCAGGAGCGCCGGAAGGATAAGTTCCTGTGACGGCAGATCCCGCCGCTGCTCCAGTACCAGCGGCCACTCCTGCGAGCGCGTTCGGAAGAAACGGCGTATTACGTACGGTATCTTTTGCCACCGAAGAGGCAAAACCACCCCGGTTTTGTATCGTACGCACCGGAATATTTGCTTGGTTGTTAATTGCTCCAATCAGATGCGCGCCGAGATCCGCAGCCGCTAAGGGTGCAACTCGTCGTGCAGCGCTTCTCAAACCAGCGCCGATACCGCCCATTGCTGTACGCTTAATCACAGGACGTGGACCTTGACCAGTAGCTCTTAAAATTCTCTGATTAAGAGAATCTAGCGTTTCGGGCGATGATTGTTCTGACGCATTTAGTAAGCGTCGTCTAAGCCCTACAAGATCAGGAGCTTTTTTAGGAGCGGCGGCTGTCGCTCGGAGGATCTTCCCGCGAAGTTCCGCAGCATTTTGCGCCACTCGTCTCAGTCCTTCGTTAATCCCAGCCATTCATCTATCCTCTTACTTAGAGCGAATGCGTCGTTTGGTCGCTGATCGTTCCCATTGTGTTCTGACTTGCAAGAGCAGCCTGTGCCACACGACTCATCGCTTGAGCGCCAGCAATCGCTGCTTGAACCTGCGAAGTGATAGATTCTTGCAACGAATGCGCGTCTATTTCTGTCCGCTGCAACTCTTCACTTCCCAGCAAACGGTAGTACTCGAGCAAAGTGTTCTGATTAGTCGTCTGCGCCTGATAGAACTGAAGTGTCTCGTTATAAAACTCTCGCTCCGTCGCTACGCTGGCGTTTGCGTCTTCGAGTCCCATAGCCACTGTTCTTAATACCTGAGTCACGTAGTTTTCTACGGATCTGAGGGATGAAGAACTAAGGGTCGCCTGCTGAGCGATCGAATATTTCACGTTGCTCTGTTCGAGCTGAGCCTGCTCAACAGCTACTTTCCTGGAGAGCTCAGCCTGAGCGCTGACCGTGTTCTGCCGCGCCTCGTCGATCCTAGCAAGCTGAGCGCCCTGTGGAAGCGTCCAGCCTCGAGAAGCAAACTGCTGATTTATTTCGAGCTCTCCACGTAGATTGAGGATCTCTTCGCGTTCTCTCCCGCGTGCCCAGATCTGCGCTTCGACGGACGGATGAAGTCCCGTCCCTCCGTTCGTGATCGAGTTACTGAGCCAGTTGCTAACTTCCAGAAAATGGGCCTCGTAATTCGGGAAATACTGGGCCATGAAACCGGACAACTTCGAGTCTAAGAGCGTCTGATACGTCCCCCAGTCCACTCCCTTCTGATTATCAAATACCGCACGCAGATTCACCGACGGAGGCGTTGGAACCACCAGGGTTGGGTATAGCGGATAAGTAATAGGGCCAAGACTAGCACTTCCTCCCGCAGCCATCTGAGCGTTGTCAGAATAGTTAGCCGCACGGCTCTGCGCGTCCTGTGCCGCGTTTCGAGCCGCTGTGATAATCCCTTGAACGTCCGCTAAAGCCATTTATCTGCCCTTAAGTGCTATTCCCTTCGCGCCGAAGATGAATACTTAACTCTTAAACGCGCCTTGTAAGTATCAATGGGTAGACTTCCATCGTATCTAACTCGAAGTCTGCCCCCTGTACATTCGCCAGTTCGAACTGCCAATAGTGAGCCTTTAGGCCCTTTGGTAATTTAATTCGTTCCTTTCGTATTATAGCACTTATTTCCGTAAGTTCATACCAGTATTCAGTTTTTTGGTTACTAGCGCGGTCAAGAAGAATGGCTTTAAGAACCACTGAACCGTCGTTTCGGAGCCCAAGATACGCGCGCTCGACTTTCTTCTCGTAGGAGGTGCCAAAGTCATCCTGGCCCAGAGTAATCGCCGCAGCGATCGCTGCCCCGTCATCCGTCGATCCCTTAAGCGTATAAATCCCATCGCTCTTCGCGGCATAGTTTATTCCTTTGTACGTACACATCGAGTTAAAATCAAACCCCTGATATTCCGTGGGAGCCAGTGCAGCGGAATCTAGCGCCCAACCAGTGTACGTCTCTCCGTTCAGAACAAAACGCGCCGAGCTGAATATTGATTCGACGAGCGAAAGATTTAGCGTGGCATTATGGGCATTAGCGTCCTTTACGCTTACTTTCTCAGGCAAAACCAGCGCAAACACCCCGAGCGCGGCGGCTGCATCGGTCTGCCCAACCGTCGAGAGTAATGCTTCGGCATAGGCTCCAGCCGCTTGTGTCGCCGCGCTAAGTGCAAGCGCTTGCGAGATTGTCTTTAAGAATCCGCTCCCAGCCAATGAATCAGTCAGGGCAAGCCCCTGAAGCACCTTCTCGAACGCATCAAAAAGTCGGTCATAAGACCCGACGGTCTCTTGGGTCAGCGACAACGTGTGCCAGGATGAAAAGTCACCGAGACGATAAAAAACCGCGCGCTCTAAGAGCGAAACGAAACTGGGGATCCCGGACCCCGAGCCGCCAATTTCATCACTATTGTCATTGGGAAAGACGACCTCTTCCGACACCACCGGGGAAGATGATCCGGCGATGTAGTTAATTGACCCAAGCCCGTCACCGGAGTCCACCGTATCCGAGAACCCCTCGTTCTCGGCGAGAAACTGATCTTTATACGACGGTCCGTATATTAGTCGGGTATACGCCCCGGCGAATGTAAGAGGAGCGTCAACAGCGTAATTAAAACGCCCTGTACTAATTGTTTCGTCCCCCAGATTCACTATTTCCATCCAATCAATTACATGGTCTGTTGAAAGTATTGGCCCAGTAACAATTGTATTATTATCTCCGACAGTCATCCACTGAGCATTCGCAATAGTTACACCCCACAAGTTCTCAGTAGTTCCAGAAGGAAGTATAACCCAACCTGAACTGTCCTGGCTCCCTACAATAGTACCTCCTAAACCAACTGCGATAAAAACATTCCCCCCCGTCGCAATGTCATTTAGGTCAACTGTAACGGGAGGATAAGTCGGCCCCCATCCTATACCGTCGTAACTTCTAACAGCCGCCCCATTCGCCCCTACTGCTACGAAATATTGAGTGTTCCACGCTATCCCGTATAAATTCTCTGTAGTACCAGAGACACGAGAGGTCCAGACGTTGTTGTAAGCAGTAGGATCAGGATTAGTCTGAATCGCTCCGCTGTCTCCTACTTGCACAGTTAGGGAGCCGCCTACTACAATAGCATTCCAAGTACTCATCGCCAGTTCATCCTATCAGAACTTACCCGATCAATGTCTTGCGCGCCGACTATAATGATATCTTCTCCAGGAAGCACAGTTATTCCAAGAATGGAGGAAGTCGCTCCTGAGTTTTGGCGCGTCCAAGTAATTCCGTCCGGACTTGTGATAATCGTCCCCGCATCGCCGACAGCGATGAACTGATTACCATCCCACTTAATTCGCCGAAGATTCGCGGCGGTTCCGGAAGAGGCAAGAGCCCACGTCGCTCCGTTATCAGTACTACGCTGAATTAATCCTTGCCCTCCGCAGATAACTACGTTTGCTCCAGTTCCGTATGCTACATCCGCAAAACTTGGAGGCGCGCGACCTGTTTGAGTAGAAGAGCCGACCGGTACCGTGTAAATTATTCTTACCTGTATGTTGTTAATATCCACCACCGCGCCGTTCGGACCGGCGGTATCTGCGAGCGTGATATTAAAATCAGGCGAGTTTACCTGCGCGGGAGTAAGCGTTCCTGAGTAGACATACTTATCCCCCTCCTTCGTCGCAAGCGAAGGCGTGCAGACCCAGGAATCGCCCGCAGCGTCTTTAAAACCTTCTTGATAAGTAAAACTCATTTTATGAACTCTATTGATAACCATTCAACGCCTGTATAAGGGACAGCAGTTCCTAAACCGAAAGTAATATCGGGAGTAGAATCCGCGGGGGCGATATTCATTTGGAACGCATCCCCGGATGCTGGGAATACCCCCTCAAAAAGGTTGTTGTGCGGAGGCTGATTATTACTGAAATCAATCAGCGTTAAAGTAACGGGTTTTGTATAATCCACCACCCCTGTTCCGTAGGAATAAACCATAGAATCGAAATTCCATATGTAAAAATACGCAGCAGGAATTCCAGTAGTGGCGCCGCTTAATCCTGTAAACTGGACCGTCGCTACTAGCTTACTAGCGGTAATGTTTTGATCCCACGCAGCGTTTAAGCACGCTAGAAGGCTATTACTATCTGTATACCAATTTGTCCCGTTCCAAACCCCTCCATATCCAGGATCATAAAGCCCCGCCGTATCACCGTTAAAAAACGGCGCGGCGAACCCACATGGCATCACATTGACGACCTCTGACGCAAGAGCGCCAACAGGAACTGACTTATCCATCGTTATCTCGACGCCCTTAATCACGGCGTTCGCAGGGACGTTAAATCCGAAGTTACCGGCTACAAGCTGGTTAGACGAAGCCCCCGCTGCGAGCGCTACTCGTCCATTAGACCACGGCGTTCCAACTCCGCGGTTGTCAGAATATCTGGGCAAGAGAGTAGAGGTATCCTTTTCATCCTCCGTGCTAACTCGAACCTCTTCTAGGATATTAACATCCAGTGTCCGCGGTATATATTTTACTGTCGGAGGAGAATAGTAAGTATGATACGCAGCACGCGGAGATGAGTAAGGAATAGGTAGCTGAAAAGTATCTGTTTGACCAGTTAACGAATTATACGTTGGTTTAAATAGCCCTTGTTTAAGAGCGGCTTTATAGATAGAAAAATTATTACTACTGCTTACTCCACTAACTGCAACGAGCTTCGTCGCGGAAATTGCGGGCGCCACAGGAATAGGCGTGGACACATTCAACACAGGAGAGGGTGCACGCAGCACAGGAGGAGGCGGAGAGGGCGCAAGATGAGGCAGAGAGGACGCAAGACGCGCGGTCCAGCGGCTTGTGCTCCCATATTGACCAAAAACAACATCACTCGCTAACGGTGCTGGTCCTGAAGGTGGGTAGTGATAAAAAATACTCCCTCTATCTACATGAACCTTATGAGATGATGGAGACCCTCTGGGAGTAGTCCAATAGTCATATGCTTCTACGAAATAAGCAACGGCCCTCCCGTGTGCAGGTAGCCACGACGCATATTTAATTACCCTCGTGTAATAATCGTCTTCACTCCCAAAAGGACAAGAAGCGTAATAGCGCCCATTAATTATGCACCAAAAACTCATCACACTTTTCCTTCGTAAGCTGCCTGCATGTCGAATGATACCCCCCGTGGATTTAATATCCCGGCAATCTGCGTCTCTGACACAAGAACAAGCTTTTTTTTCGTTATCTCCCAAACAAATAAATAAGAAGATGTAACTATATCTAAGTTATCCGGACTAAATTCTTGCGTAATTCCAGCTATGTATTTAGAGCTGACTGTAAGAGGAATTGGTTGGTTATATCTGTTTGTCATATTTTGTAGAATAGTAGATTGCGAAAGAGTAGGAAACCATGTGTAAAGGATGTTCCCGGTAGAATAATCATATACATTTAAGAATCCAGATCCTGCCGTTGTCTTATCCCATGAATAAACAGCGAAGAACTTAGGCCCACATCCTACAGAAGCCCCTCCTGGATAAGTTAGTGGCAAAGGAATTGTATATGCAAAAGGATAAGCAACCGGCACAGTATATAAATATGTTTGCGCAGTCGGAGCGTCTCCGGCTATTCCTTTGTATATGTACGGAACGGGATATATAGTAGAGCCCTCCGCAAGTTCCCCTATAATATACGTAGTTCCATTGTAAATAGTTATTCCTGTCACTTCTATATTACCAGATGGTTGACTAGCTACCCAAAATAAATTTTTATTAACGTTTGCAAAAGAATCTTCTTCTATATATCCAGTTGAAAAACCAGTAATCGCATCTAGTTGTTCTTTAAAATATTCGCTTTTATATACTCCATACACATCCCCATTCCCATTAATTCCCGCAAAAAGAAACCTTGTTCCCCATACTTTAACAAATCTGCTTATAACTCCATTATAAGGGTTAGAATATGAAAGTTTTCCTTTTCTTTTTTCAGCCCCCAAAACAGAAAATGCTGCTGTATGGACTAAATTAAGAGTCGAAGAAAAAGTACCAGCTGGGAAACCAATCACCCACAAAAGAGCTTTACCTTCTGCGCTGATAAGGATCTGATTCATTGAGCCTAACTTATTTACGCGGACTATTACACCAGGAATCGGCGAAGTAAGGCTCCCGCTCGTCCGTGAGCGGGCGTACCCAACCCATTTCGACGCTTCTACTTCATCCCCCAGCAGACGAATGTGATCCGTCAAAGACTTTACACATTCGCGGCGCTGATCGTATAAGCGATCAAGAGCTCGTCAGCAGCCACCACGGACCGAGAAGCCGCGAACTTACTGGCGGACATCAGCGACCCCAACGTATCCGAGATCGCGCTTGTCGAGATCAAGAACGCTCCGTAGATAATAGTCGTTGCGTTCATCGTAAACGTTGCTTTAGACGCCGAGTTCGTGATCTGGTTCGAGGCCGGCGCGGCCACTACCCACGTTTGACGAACTCCTTGCGTATAAGCAGCGCTTTCCGTGGCGTTGACAGCGATCACAGCACCCGTGTCAGTAGACACCGGGGTATAGTTTCCGCCAAAGATCCCGATGTACCAATTAGTCGTCTGTGCCCCTCCATTGTACATAGTGGACAGAATCGACATCAAGCCTTCATCAACAACGGTATTTGGATCGATCGAAGTACTCAGAAGTTTCCCCCCGCGCATATGCTCCGTCTTAAAATAACCTCCGACGCGCACATGAGCCCTCGGAAATAGCACACCCTCCGGAGAAATCTCATAATGCTTGTTACGAAACTCACGCCCCAGTTTTTCCATCGTTCTATCCCCTATTTAATCTAGCTTTTCGCACCCAACTTCGGCACTAGATTATGATCCCATTACGCACCACCGTTGCCACGGCGGTATCCGTTGCGTACATCCCCCCGTTTGGCTGATCAGAATTTTTGATCAGTCCCACGTATTGATTCATCCCTTCTTCCTGTCTAAAAATCCCAGCACCTATTTCCCCCGGTGCGTAGGATAAAGACCGTTCCGTCAAGTTCTTAAATAAGCCGTCCTGAGCACCTAAGCAGAGCCCTTTTCTAGATGCCCAGAACAGCGACTCCCCGAAACCAACGCCACTTGGTCCAATTAGATCAGACGGCGCCTTCACCATCGTACCCAAGATCGCTGAATACGCTGCTTTCTCGATCCTCTGCATAGAGGCTGGATCCGTCCCTGGCAACCAGTACGTCTTACCCGCCGAAACGAATAAGCCGTTAAGAACACTCCCCACCATCGTAATATCTGACTCAAAAGCCAGGAAGTTAGTAGATCGCTTAAAGTGTTCAAAACTCCCTGGTTCAGAGTACCACAAAATCTCCCCAGTTGCTACATAAATTCGTCCGTAGTGATAACAAAGTAAATTCCCGGGAAGCGGCGGCGTCAAGAACTGTGTACGAAGTGGTACTGATCCGATAATTCCGGATAATTCGATAGAAGTTGTTCCTGCTTTTACGGACGCAACCTGATAAAATACAGACCCAGAACTCAGATAAACGCGCTTTGCATACGGAGATACGGGCCAAGAGACATTGAACGAAGCACTGATTGTTGCCAGTCGCGTTGTCGGTAGAGAAGCTCCGGATTCACGCCCAGAAGAATCTACGTTTGTTAAGACTATTTGATAGCGTCCAGGAGAATAAGCTCCCATGGAATAAGTAACTACCGGAGCTTGCGGAACTGGAATACCCCATAAGCGGTTTACACCTTTCGAGTAAATGCCAGTAACCTGACCATCCGTGTAGTAGATCTGCCCAGCCACATCGACATAGGATACACGAGAATCGATCGTAAGATCGGAGCGTATTACGCCTCCCGAGAAGTCTTTTAATTCGTTCCCCTCAGCGTAGAGCATCGTCTCGTCGTTCGACCAAATCGAGTGAATATTCGCGCCAGATAAGAGCTTTGTGAATCCCTTCCGACGACGTGACCGACCGCTCTGATCAATATCTACATTCACAGCGCCACGAAGCGCTTGGTGAGGAAGTCGCTCCGGAGGAAGAACGTTGTTAATCCCCGTAAACTTGTTGTGAATTGACTGGCGCGGGCGTTGTGGCATTACAAGCCTCCGTAGCGCACAAAACCAGGCACGCGGCGCTTACGAGCATATCGGTATTTAGCGACCAACGTATATTCCTTAAACTTCGCAAAAGACGCAGCACTCAGAACCTCGTTGTGAATGTCTGAGTCGTTCTTGTCGTAAGCCGCTCCTTTCATATAATTGAGCAGCCCGAGGCGAAGGTCTTCAGGATCTGTAATCTCGAGATTATCTGTCACTGCCGAGATGGTGTTGAGCGGGTCACGATAAACCCAAAGATTCAACGTATCCGCTATCACCGGCATAGGGATTAGGCGCCCAAAAGAACGTGTGTCGTCCAATATCAGTACGTAGGGAGAACCAACGGCTTCTTCCCAATTCCAAGCAGAGTCTATCTGGGTTGTGTTTTGGATTTTTAGAGAATGTGCTTGAGACGACAGTTTGGCGCGCCGAATACGAATAATTATTGGGTCAATCGCTACGAACGGAGTTTTAGGTGCTACGGGAACTTTCGTGAGCCCCGGCGTAGTAGAATCAAAGAAAATCTCCGTCCCACGCGCAAAAGCAGTCTGTGCTTCATCAATATAGCTCAGAACCTCAGTATCACTCCATAAAAAAGGAGCAACCGTATCATCTACGACGGCTCGAAAAAGAGATACAAGGTCCTGAGCTGTCTTAGCCACACTTACTCCTCATCGTTCTCGTGAGTTACTTTGTCCCAAAGTTCGTCCCGTTCTCCCTTCTCCACACGAAACCCAACTGTCTTTGTGATCTCCATCGCATTAGGCTTTCCAGCCCCTGTGAAATCCTCACGCTGGTTTCTAGCCATCATCGCGCGCATAACTTCAATAATACTAGTTCTGCGCTCTGTACCAGCAGGAGGGGTAGGAAGAGAAAAAACCTCTTTTTCATCGCTCAAACCAGACTCACCATCCACAAGATGAGCACCTACTGCAATTACTTCGTTCTGCGCCTGGGGAGGAACATATACAGGTTCTCCTTTCCTAAAACGAACCACTACTCCCTGAGTCGAACGAACCGTAACGTTTCGATCAGTAATGAACATATTTTTAGACATCTGGTAGCTCCTCGCTTAAAATACTAGCCAAGTATACCAAAAAAAAAAGGGGGCGTGAAGCCCCCCAAGAGCTACGGTTACGGCTGAACTTCGTTACCCCGTCCCTTCACAACATACTCAACCTCAAGCCTCCCTGCTCCGGTCGTAGTCCCACCGACGCCCGTCCAAGTCACCCCAACCGGCTGCTCACCGATTGTACGATAACCCGCCGGAACGAGCGCGATGCGGCCAACTGGCAACGACCCGACAGCGGCGGCGACGGCCAAATAGCGTCCCCCACTCCCAGAGTCTCCGACATCCAACGCATCAGTCGTGACTGAATCAAATGCCGTAGTAACCACGAGCGCGCCACCGGTAATTTCAGCATTTTCCGGCAGTGTGATCGCTGATTCGAACGTGCCCGAGACCAGATCTGCAAGGGTAAAATCTACACTTGCGTAGAGAGGCCACTGACGATCTACTACTTTCGAGATAGCCATTTCGTGCTCCTCCCTTAGATCGCGGTGTCAATAGCAAGCACACCGAAGTCTTCCACGGTCTGCGTGTCATTGGTTTTAAACTGCGGCTTGAGCATGCCGAGAATCTTGGCTACCGAGATACCCTGCTGGTTCTCGTAGTCAAAGCCCTTCTCGATCCACTCAGGCGCCCCGATATCAGCGAATCCCATGGCCTGCGCACCACACAGGAGCATACGTTGACCATCTACAGCACCCGCAGCGCCCCACTTAGAACCAGCAGCGAGGCCCTTCGTGTTGTAGACGTGCCGGAAGTCGTAAATTGCCAGTCCGTCTACGTACACAACGTCCGAGCCAGCGAACAGCGGGTTGTCCTTAGCGCGAGGTAGCGCATTCCGCCAAGCCGACTGGAAGTTCGGATCCTGCTTCAGCTTAGTGATGCCGGCAGGCGTCATAAACACGTTGTATCCCTCGATCCCACCTTCGCCGCGAAGAGGGCGAATGTAGTGTTCTTTTGCGTACCCCTTCGCCTGAAGGAGCATGTTATAGGTAGGAGTGTCAGCAGCCGCCACCGAGGCGGTATTGCCTGCTACGAGAGAGGTCGTGGCAGCGTCCCAGCGCTGATGCCGATTAGCACTCGGAGCCTTCACATCGGCGGCAAAATCGAGGAAGGGGAAATCAGACCCCACTCGAGCCTTACCGTTAGTGTGATTGGCGAACGAGATTCCGGACATAACCAGGAACGCCAACTGGTCCATACGGTCCGAGAGCCAGTACGCGAGCGTATTCCGACTATTCTCGCGGAACACAACCACCGACCGCTGGTCAGCCATCCGACCTTCGTGACGCTCGCCATCTCGCATCTGGTCGATCTGGATAACCTGATCGTAAGAAGTCATCGGCTCTTCGTTCCCTTCGAGGGTACGATCGCCAACAACGCCATCACCCTGGAGATCAGCGACCAGAGTAATAACAGCACGAGCGCCTTTCTTACTCTTGGTGAGCTCAGTGATGTGCTGGATCATCGCGCCGGGGCCAGAACCCAGGAAACGATTCAGAAATGCGTTGCTGCGCGCAAAGCGCCAAACGTCGCGGGACCAGACGGTCAACTGTTCACTAGTTAGCGCAGAAAAATTCGTAGTAGCCATGACAGGCCTCCTAAACAGTTAAAATGAATAACCGCTGGGCCTATCGCGCCAGAAAACTCGAAACTTCGCTGTTTAAAGAGGAGCGGCCTCTTCGAGCGTTTCGTGCTCGAAGACGTTTTTAGAGTCTATCTCAAAAAAAGAACGTTGTCAAGCTTTAACCGTGTCTTCCCTCCACTTTTTTCGATTTTTCGAACGAGCGCATTCCGCCGAGGCCGAGCATTCCCAGAAGCACCGGCATCATAGCAGTCAGGTTCAAGACCGGCAGTACGACCACAGAACCTACAGCCGTCAAGATTGTGGCTGTTACGGGCTCCAAAACAAACGCCCACGCGAAAGCTAGGCCACACACCCACCCGACAAACGGGCGCCATCCAGATACGAACAAATTCGTACTAGCAGCCTCGTTCGCATTTATCTTCAGTTGGCCTTCGACGAGCCCCGCCTGAAGAGCCATTTTCTTCAATTCGCCTGACGAAGCCAATTCTGCCAACGCTGCTTTGGCCTTAAGTTTTGAGGTCGCATCGGGCCAAATACGATCAACGACCGAAGTCGCGAGATCTAGTGCGCTGCTAATTGGGTCAAATGCCATTTTCGTCTCCACATAGTTCTATTGCCTCTTTAAGCGCCAGGGCATGCTCTTGTTCGTACCACACTTTAGCGTCCTCTGGAAACTTAAATCTTTTAGATCGACGTCTCCCTTTCCGATAAATGCGTGCTTGCCAACTGTTTCCACTCTTTCGAAACCCGATCGAGCGACTATTTAGCATGTTTACACTTTTACTGACAGCTCGAAGATTTCCAATATAGTTGTTAAGTGGGTTCCGATCTATGTGGTCAACCTCCCTATTCTTTTTGGGCCACTCTCCTGCGAACATTAACCATACAATTCTATGGGCCTTATAGTGCTTCCCTTTCAATTCCAAACATCGGTACCCCTCGCCATTGATTCCCCCGGCAACATCTCCAGGATGGATGGCTTGGGCGGTAGATATCCTCCAGCGAAGATCAGGACCATCTACGTAGAAAAAAGACCACGCAAGATCGTAAGTGAGATCCAATGCCATCTCAAATCTCCTTGTGGGCTTTTCTGACGACTTCGTGATAGTCCTTTTTCACTTTCTCCGCTTCGTTCTTCGCCTTCTCAGTAGCATGGTTCAAAGCAGAAACGAGATCGTCGGTCGCTTTTTTGAGATCCTCTTCCATCCGTTTGCCTTCTTTAGCGGCAAAGTAGATGCCAAGTACGAACACGGAAATAATCAGTACCAAAACTAAAATTGTCAACGTAATCATTTTCTATCCTCCCCGCGCTCTAGAAAAAACTTACGCTCTGCGTGCTCGGACTGCTTGCCGGGATTCCAATCCGAAATAGGACGATGATATCCCATCACACGCGTCCAAATCTCACAGCGCTGCCGCTCTTCGTCTTTGATATCTTCCATCGTTTCTCCTTCCCTCAGAGATTCTCAACGGTGATGTACAAGCTCCGGCTGTCCGACCGTCCCGCGCTCGTAGTGATCAGGCAATCGACCCGGTACGAAGTTCCAAGGGCGCCCCCTGAGATCCAAAAAGTAACGCTCTTCCCGTCCGTTGAAACCGTAGAAGTACCGAGCGTGATGCCCGTATCGACGGCCTCAATCGCTGTGAGGATCGTCTCCGTCGTGTCGAGATACGCCGTCCAGTCGAACGTATAGTCCAACATCGCGGCGATATCCTGTATGAAGGTAGGGATAATCATGCACTCAGTTCTCCCTCAGAACACAAAGCACTACGTATTATACACCACTCTCGGAACCGCTTCAACCTCTACGAGACGAGGGGTTAAAAAAACGGCTAAGCGCCTCGAGGCTGCGTAAACAGGACGCGCCCGAGGAGATGCCACGACAGAGAAGCGTCTCAACGTCCCTTTTACCTGAACTATTCGGTTCTGGTCACTCATTCACTACTCTCCTCGTTTTTTCAACCTCTCGGACACGCCGATAAGCTGCAATATAGTATACACGCCGAGCGGGCGTCGCGGGGAAGTTCGTAGTGCCGTAAGCCACCCAGTTCTTCTGAGCTGAGATCGCTTGGACAGCCTGCGGATGAAGGATCTGAGCAGGAAGAGAAGTAAAGCTCTTAGCCGCTGTGCTGGCTAAGACGACTGAGCTGACTAAGACCTGAGCGGGAAGAGAGGTAAAGGACTTAGTCGCTAAGCTGGCTGAGATCGTCTGAACATGTAGAACCTGAGCAGGAAGAGAAGTAAAGCTCTTAGCCGCTGTGCTGGCTAAGACGACTGAGCTGACTAAGACCTGAGCGGGAAGAGAGGTAAAGGAC
>VAPE01016332.1_pt1 | contig 14899 bp, 9 predicted proteins | sample 3393911 | NCBI WGS metagenome assembly VAPE01 (sample SAMN08290436, study PRJNA428436) | hydrothermal vent metagenome | isolation source: Deep-sea hydrothermal vent chimney | place: Atlantic Ocean: South-mid Altantic Ridge | reverse complement strand
GTGCCCGCCTTACGGCCTGATGTACCACGGCCGCGACGATCGGCCGATCAAACAAGCTTACGCCGCCGTCTTCCGGCACTGCTTCCCGGCCCGCGAACCACCCCGACGCAAGGGGCGCCCCCGCATCGGGATGGTGGTAACCGACCGCCACGAGGGCATCTTCAGCCGATCCATGAAAGGCGTCATCCGGCACCTGCACCGGTCCGAATTCGACCTGATCGTTGCCTGCTCGCAGCGCGGGGCGGCATCCTTGCGTAGCGAACTGGGGGATTGCGTCGGTTTCGTGATCCTGCCCGAGGACCTGACCGGCGCGGCAGCGGCGCTGGAGGCGGCCGCCTGCGACGTGCTCTACCACTGGGAGGTGGGGACCGATGCGCTGAACTACTTCCTGCCGTTCCTGCGTCTCGCGCCGGTCCAATGCACGTCCTGGGGCCTGCAAGTCACGTCGGGCATCCCGGCGATGAACTACTACCTTTCCGCGAGGGAGGTCGAACCACCCGGGGCGGAGCGCCACTACTGCGAGACCCTGATCGAGGCGCACGCGCTCTTGAGCTACCAGTACCGCGAAACGCCCCCCCCCCGCCATAAGGGACGCAACGAATTCGGCCTGCCCACGGCCCGCAACGTGTATCTGTGCGCCCAGCAGATCGGGAAATTCCATCCCGATTTCGACGCGATTCTCGCCGCGATCCTCCGCACCGACGGGCGCGGCGTGCTGGTGATCACCCGGGACCGGTGGGACCACGACGCCCGGCGCCTGCTGGAACGCTTCCGCAAGACGATGCCGGACGTGGTCGAGCGGGTCCTCCTGCTGCCCCGGCTAGAACATCCCGACTACCTCGCACTGGTCGCAGCGGCGGATGTCGTCCTCGACCCCCTCTACTATGGGGGCGTCAATACCACCTACGACGCGCTCTCGCTCGGCACACCGGTAATCACCCTACCGGGCGCCTATCATATCGCCCGCTACAGCGCCGCCTGCATCGCCCGGACGCAGGCCCATGCCTGCATCGCGACCGATTCGGAGGATTACGCGCGACGCGCCGTTCACCTGGGGACCGACCCGGCGTTCCGTGAAACGACGCGTGAGACGATCCTTACAGGGGGCGAGGCGCTGTTTGAAGATCCGGTCGCCGCACGCGAACACGAGCGGATCTTTCTTGAACTGCTTGCGGTCGCGCGCGCCTAAAGGCTGCCGCACGCAGCCACCTCGTCCACGCCATCATGCAGAACCAGATCGGGGAATCCCGCGGCACCGGAAATTGAACATTAAAGCCCCCGATGCGCGTCGCAAGCCGTTACGCCGCGCCCGCGGCTTGACCAAGCCAGACGCGCCGAACCCGGGGCCGCCTGAAGATGATCGTGACCCCTTGCCCGACCCCGCTCATGGCCTGGATCCCGGCCGGGCATCGCTCAGCAGCACCCTGAACTCGGCTTCCCACTCCGCGGCAACCGTATCCCAACGGTAGCGTGAACGGATATGCTCCCGCCCCTCGCGGCTAAGTGCTTGCCACCGCACGTCATCGTCCAACAAGGTGATCGTCTCTGCGATAAACTGCTGTTTATAGGTGAGCGAGTGGCTCAGGAGATTGGTGTTGTCCATTCCGATGAGGACACCGGTTCGCCCGTCGATGATGGTTTCCTTGAGCCCCGCAAGAGCGGACGTGATCATCGGCGTCCCCGCGGCTTGGACCTCCAAGGAAGCGATACTGCAACACTCCCTGAAGTGGCTGGGATAAACCGCCAAGCGGGCCGACTGCAGCTCTCTTGCAAGCCGGGCCTTGGTTACAGGCTTCTGAAGGTGAACGCCGGGGAGCGCCCTGGCGAGATCGTACAGAGGTGCCATCTCGCGATCCCGCTCGGCGAACTCCTCTCCATACAGTGACATTCCGGTAAACAAAAACAGTTCGGACTCCGGGCGCTGTTTCCGTATTGCGGGGAAGACATCGAGCAACACGTCCAGACCGCGGAATGGCGTATTGATATATATCAGCTTGTTGCGCTCCCGTTTCACGAATCGATCGAACAAGGTCGGATCCACGCCATTGCGCGTCACGTACACCTTATGGGTAGGAACTGAATAAGCCTTTATAAAACCGTCCTTCTGCCATTCTCCGATAAAGAAGTAGCGGTCGATGATCCGGTGAAATTCCGGCAGGGCGCTGTAGTATCGAGCCCCCGCTACGTCATGGAGCCATAGCACCTTGCGATGGGCTCTAACGGCCGACGCAGTATCGTAGAAGCGCGAAAAAATGCAGATATCGTAGGGATGTCGGCAGGATGCCGCAACGATCCCCCCATGGAGACAATACCTCACCCCGTCATAGCTTCCGGGCCGCGGACAGTTGTTGAATACTGTGACATCATGACCGCGTCGAGCCAAGCTGCGCGTAATATACAGGGCGGCACTTTCGCTTCCGCCGAGAGGTATTTCGTTCAGCGTGTGGCCGTGGAAGGCCGTTCCCTGCGTGTATAACGCGATTCTCATCGTTCCAGGTTAGACCCAGGAAATATACCCACCGATAAAACACGTACAAAATCCACACTGAATACGATATCTGCGTGACGTTTATTCATTGCCGTGTCCTGGCGGCAACGTCAAATTCGTCCGGCGCCTTACCAGACTGGTAGCGATCCCACATCGTTTGAAAGGCGTCCTCCAGGTGGCGTACAAAACGATGAATATCGAACAAGGGTTCCGTATGCAGGTTCAGGGCAAGTCGGTGGCGAATCACCAAAAGCTTCTGTGTGCAGTTTGCATAGTACACAGCACGATCCTCATATTCCCGGGTCGATGCACAGACCATTTCGCTAAGACCAACGTTGGTTATGTGCGACGCGCAAATGCGTGAATAGAAGCTGTTACCGGGTCGCGTCAGGATCGGTAGGCCCGCCCACAGAGTGTCAATTGCGGTGGTCGACGCATTATACGTAAAGGTATCCAGGAATAGATCAGCCAGCCGGTGGCGGGCGAAATGTGGGTCTATCCGGGTTTCCCAACCAGCAAATTTCGTTGATACAGCCGCTTCACAAGAGTTGCAAAAATACCGGCATCGTAGGGGTATCGACAGGATGCCGCAACGATCCCCCCATGGGTACAGTAGCACACCCCGTCGTTGCTTCCGGGCCGCGGACAGTTGTTGAAGACCGTGATATCATGACCGTGTCGGGCCAAGCTGCACGCAATATACAGGGCAGCGCTTTCGCTTCCGCCGAGGCGGTATTCCATCCAACGTGTGGCCGTGAAAGGCCGTTCCCTGCGTGTATAACGTTGGTCTCATCGTTGTGGATCCGCTCTGCGCACTTCAGATTGTCCCCGACTTCGTGTCGGAACGAGGCTGCGCGGTACTTCGGACCGGATCCCGACCATACAACCCACACCTCCACCCTGCCGCCTGTCAACTCCTGCGCCACATTGCCTGGTATGATGCTTTCACCTCCCGACACAAACGTTCAGCGCCGCACAGCGCGGAGTTCTCCGAACCTCTGTTCTCGCGATACGTTCCTCCGCCCGACACCGAACCGGACTACCCCTCCAGGGCTTCCAGCAAGGGCCCGATAAATCTCTCGTAGTGCCTCCATCGCGCCACGGACTTCGTGTAGATCGGACGGCGCACCTGGTCGTAGCTGGGGGTATTGACGTAGCGATCCAACTCGAAGAATCGAAGGCAGCGCTCATTCCATTCCAATCCACAGAAGTCGACCAGATTCCGGCTCATCGTCTCATGCTCAGCGACCAAGTCCTCGTAGCGTACGTGCATGACAGAGACCGCGAGAACCTCGGACCAATGCCGCATCAATCGCTCATACATGCGGTAGAAAATTCCCAGACTCCGGAGATCCGATGCATACGCGTGTTGGCGATTGAAGCGATGAAAGTAAATCGACAGGCAGGTATCCCGCGGGTCCCGCCGTAAGTGGATCACGCGGGAACCCGGAAGCACGAGTTGGACGAGCCCCAACTCCCAAAAGTGCATAGGGGTCTTGTCCGTAATGCGGGCAGCGCCGCCCGCCACCCTTTCCGCCTGCTGCACGTACTCGCGCGCCAGCTCATCGACTGCGCCCTGTGTCACCCCGCCCACACCCTCCGGGTAACCCCCACTCAAGCCGAAGCGCTCCGCGACCGTCGCCGCCATCGCGACGATGTCCCCCGTCTCTCCGCGAGCGCACACGTCCGGGTGACTCGCGAGGATCTGTTCCACAAGACTGGTGCCGGAGCGCGGCATCCCGACGATAAACACCGGCTTGCGAAACTCCACCTTTGATGCCGGCAGCCTGCGTAGCGATGCCGCACTGAACGCCGCCATCCGACCATCGACCATTGCGCAATGTGCTTCCTCGTCGAACGCGTATCGATCCAGCGAATTGCCCAGTTCGTAATGCCGGAACGCCTGCCCATAGTCCCCCAGTTCGTCGTATACATCTCCCAGGGCGAAATGCACCTGCGCGCGATCGGTGTCACGCCGCGCCGCCGGCAGGCACCGCTCCAGGATCCGGGCTGCGTCCCGGTGCTCGCCGCTGCGCTTGGCTACGACCGCAAATGCGAGCCCGATCCGCACGTCGTCCGTCTGCCGCTCGATCAACGGTGTCAGGGTTCTGCGTGCGCCATCCAAATCCCCTATACGTTCATATAGACCCGCCCTGTCGGCGACCGTTCCGGAATCCCCGGGGTTGAGCGTGAGGGCACGGTCGTAACTGGCCGCGGCCCCCTGGTAGTCTCCAAGGGTCTGCAGTGCCCGGCCCAGGTTCGCGTGCGCCCGAGCGTTGTCCGGTGCGGATCGCAGTGCCAACCTGTAGCACCGTTCGGCCTCGCCGGCGTCGAGCTGCAGACTCAGTGCGTTCCCCAGGTTCACGTGGGCATCGGCAAAGTCCGGCACGATCGCCAGGGCCCGGCGACAGGCCTCCACGGATTCTTCCGCTCGACCGAGTTCGCAAAGCACCGCACCGAGATTGCTGAGTGCCTCGGCGGATCCGGGATTGTGGTGGATTGCCTCCCGGTAACGCGTCTCGGCCTCATCCAAGCGGCCTTGGGCCATCAGCAGGTTTCCCAGATTTGCATAGGCCTGCGCATCGTTCGGAGCCAGCCCGATCGCCCGTAGATAGCAGCTTTCGGACTCCGCGCTCCGCCCCAGCATCATGAGGACGTTCGCCAGATTGACATACGGACCGTGCGCATTCGGAGCAAGGCCGACGACCCGGCGGCAGCATTGCTCCGCTTCATCCAGGCGGCCCAGCATCCCGTTTGCGGCACCGAGCATGTGCCACGCCTGGGCGTCCGAGGAATCCCGCTTGCAAAGCTTGCGGTACAACTCGCGTGCTTCCGCGATCCGTCCGCGCTGAAAAAACGCTTCGGCGCGCCTCTTCAGCGACTCGTTCCCGGACCTCCCGGCACCCATCAGTGAATGGACCCCTTCGCACCTGCCGAGAGCACACTCCCAGGTTCCTCGAGAGGTCCCCCGAAAAGCCTCCACTTCCCGATGGAACTCCCGTAAATCGGCCTGCGGACCTGATCGTAGCTCGGCGTATCGACAATGCGCCGGTTCTCATAATGGGAGATCGCGTCGTTCATCGTTTTGCGCCTGCCCGGAACCGAAGTCCCGACAGGCAGTCACCTCCGATCGTCACTATCCGCAGCTATCCCGAGCGCCTGCCTGAGCGGGTCGAGATACGTAGCGTAGTGCCGCCACCGCTCTACCGACGCCCGATAAATCGGCTTGCGCACTTGGTCGAAACTCGCGGTGGCGACCTCCCGTTTGTTCTCGTGAAAGGCCAAGCACTGCGCCTGCCACTCCAGGCCGCAGAATTCCACCAGCCTGCGGCTGGTCCGCTCCTGCTCCGCGACCATATCCTCGTAGCGCACCTCGAGAATGGGCACGCGGAGCACGGACTTCCAATGCCGCATCAGCTTTTCATAGAGCCGGTAGTACGCCCCCAAGTCTTCGAGATCATAGGCGTACTCATAGGCCCCGCTGAAGTTTGTAAAGTAACAGGAGAGGCAGGTATCCAATGGATCGCGAACGCAGTGTATGACATGACACCCGGGGAACAGGAGATCGAGCAACCCCAAGTGCATGAAATTAGAAGTCGTTTTATCAGTGACCCGCACTGCTCCTGGACTCAAGTCTGCCAAGGTCGCACAGTACGCGCCGGCGATCCGGTCGAGCACCTCCGGTCTCACGTCTTCCATGCAATACGGATACGGCTGGGAAGAACCGATCTCCCGTGGTAGTGCCAAGGCGATGTTCTGAATCGCGCGCAGCTCCCCGGCACCAAAAACCTGAGAATAGCTCGCCAACACCTGCTCCACCAGCGTCGTTCCGGAGCGCGGCATCCCGACGATGAACACCGGGAGCGGATTAGGATCACTGGCGCGGGGGATCCGCGACAGGGCATCCTTGTTGTAGACGGTGCGCAATGCTTCGATCGTACGGACCAACGAATCTCTGTCGAAGCGCGCCCCACGGAGCCGATTGGCCTCCCCATAGCCCCGAAAGGCCTCGTCATACTCCTGCCGGCGATCATGGATCGACGCCCGTGCGAACAGCAGCTTGGACCTCGTGCGTTCCGAGACCTTCGGATCCGCGAGGTACCGGTCCAGAGCGGAAATCGCGTCCGCCTCGCGCCCGAAACGATGCGCCAGATGGGAAAAAGTCAGTACTGCAGCAACGCCCGTGCTATCACGGGAGATCAACGGCCCCAATATCTCATATGCCCCGCTATAGTCGCCCTGCAACATCCGCGTACCCGCGATTCCGCTTCTCGCGTCCACGTGGTCCGGATCCAGTTCCAGCGTGCGTTCGTACGCCCGCAACGCCTGAGCGAGATCACCCCTTTCTCCGTATGCGACGCCGAGTTTAAAGTGGAGATCCGCATTTGCGGGCAGCAGCGGGATCGACCGCTCCAGCAGCTCAACGGTGTCGTCATAGCGATAACGATAGATCAGCAATTCCGCGAGATCCGCACAGGCCTCTGCAAAATCCGGTTTGAGCTGCACCGCATGCTCCAGCCCCGATATCGCCTCGTCCCATCGCTCCAGGGATCGGTTGGCCTTGGCGGCATTGTAGTGGACCATCGCCGCATCCGGACACAACCGCAACGCCTCCCGATACCTGCCCAGCGCCTCCTCATACCTACCCTGTCCCTGCAACGCATTGCCCAGGTCATGATAAGCATCCGCATATTCCGGATTCAGCCTCACCGCCTGTTCAAAACTCTCCACGGCCTCGTCCCGCTTGCCCTGCCTGAGCAGCGCAATCCCCAGGTTGTAGTAAAGCCCCGCATGCGCCGGCTCGATACGCACCGCCTCCCGGCAACACGCCTCCGCCTCGGCGAATTCCCCCAACTGCCCGTGTATCGCACCCAGGAGAAACCACGCCTCCGCATCCCCGGGCACCTGCGAACAAATCCCCTTACAAACCCCCTTTGCATCCTCAAAACGCCGCGCCTGCACCAGCTCCATCACGCGGGCCTTGTCCGCACCCGCTCCACCACCTCGACGCCCCGCCCCGCTAGACATCCGCCCCACCTCGCCCGGATCCACCCACCACACCCCCCTCCGCGTTCATGTAACGGCTCTGAACGAGCGCCTCGCGTGCCGCGTGTAGTACCCCGACCCAGTCCCCGCGCGCCGACTGTCGAAACTGGCGCACGCTGGGATACCAATAGCTGCCCCCGGTGCCAAGCAGCCAGCGCCAATCCGGGGCAAACGGCTGCAATACCCATACCGGAACCCCCAATGCCCCGGCTAGATGTACCGTGGAATTGTCGATTGAGATCACGAGATCCAACGCGGCGATCTGCGCAGCGAAATCATCCAGATCCTTCAGTGGATCGACATCGGACCAATCATTGATTGTAAGACCATAACGTTGCCTGAATTCCTCGATCTCGTGCGCACGCTCCCCATATTGCAGATTCACGAATACCGCATCATCGACCCCGATCAGGGCTTCCCACTGTTCAAGACGCGTCGACCGCTTGCGTGCCTGCGACACGTGGCCACCGCGCCAGGAAATCCCGATTTTGGTCCCGCCCCCCAATCCGGCATAACGATCCCGCCATTTTTCCACGAGGCGTCGATCGGGGATCAAATAGCCATCGTGTTTCGGAAACTCCCGAAGCGTAGTGCGGAGGAACCCGGGCAACGTGCCGGCGGCTGTCTGAGTATCGACGTGTGGTACCTTGTCGAGCCAGCCGTTTTCATCCGTTTGCGGCCCACCATGCACGGTCGCAGCCGGGAAGGACCTGGCAAACAACGGCGCCAACCGCGGGTCGCAGTCGATCACCACCTGCCCGGCCTGAGCAATTACGTCTCCGAAGCATGAGGCGAACATCACCTCATCGCCGACACCTTGTTCTGCGTAGATCAACACGGTGCGCCCGTGAAGAGCCGACCCATCCCATGCGGGCTGCGGAAACCGCCGTCTTTTGAAGCCCTCCCCTTCCCAGCGCCATTCATACTCCGACCAGCCATGCTCAAAATCACCGCGGAGCAACCATAATAAGGCACGATCCCCGCGGGCTTCGGAAAGTTCGGGAACACGCGCGATCAATGTGTTCAAAACGTCCAGGGACTGATCGATCTGTCCCAACTCCCTGAACGACTTGGCCAAATTGAGGAATGCCTCGGTCTGCTCCGGGTCGCATTCGAGTGAGCGCCGAAAATGCCGGGACGCTGCCTCGATAGCGCCTTCCTCCTGCAGAACCATCCCGAGGTTGTTGTGCGCCGGCGCGAGGTCCGGTTGCATCTCGAGCGCCTTCCGGTACCATTCCGCCGCGGCCTGCGGCTTACTCTGCCCTTGCAGCAACTTGCCGAGGTTGTACATGGCCTCTGAGGAGTTCGGCTGGATACGTAGCGCTGCCCGATAACTGGCTTCGGCGCCGGCAGCGTCACCCGATTTATCCAATATATTCCCCAAGTTGACATGGGCTACCACCTGTTGGGGCTCGATCCGCAGTAGAGATCGGTATTGGTCGGCGGCCTCCTCCAGCCGCCCTTCCGCGTGCAGTGCGTTGGCCAAGCCGTGGTATGCGGCCGATAGTCCCGCATCCAACCGCAGTGCCGTCTCATAGGCGGTGATCGCAGCCCGAAACCGCCCTAAACCGGACAGAGCGTTCGCCAGACTCAAGTGCGCGGCTGCGAACTCCGGTTTCAAGGAGATCGCACGCCGGTAACTCCCGATCGCCTCTTCCATCATCCCGGCGGACAACAAGGCGTTGCCGAGATCGTGATGGGCGTCGGGCCACTCCGGGCTGAGGCGGACGGCCTCTCGCAGGCTGGTGATTGCAGATCCAAAATCACCGAGCCGGATCAGTGCGATTCCAAGATTATAGTGGGCGATCGGTGCATCGGGCTGCAATCCGATCGCACGCCGGAAGCATTCCACGGCCGGCTCGAATTCCTGTAGCCCTCCGTGGACGGAACCCAGCAAAAACCACGCCTCGGCGTCGCCACGCCCGGTATGGCAGGCCTGGAGGGCAAGCGCCTTGGCCTCCGGAAACCGGTTGGCCTGAGCCAAGGCGACAATCCGCTGCTTGCAGTCCGCCAGCGCGGAAGACTTGCCGCTACGAGAGTGCTTCTTGCGCCCCATACCGCTACCTGTTCAATAGCCCGCAAACCGGGCGCCACCAACGGTCATGAATCGCTTTCGGTCGGAGAGGCCAACGCCTCGAGCAGCGGAGCGAGGTGGCGTTCGTAGCGCTTCCACCGGCCAGCCATCTCCGCGTAGGCGGCCAAAGACTCCCGGCCAGGCCGTGACCGGTCGGCATTGCCGATCGCCTCCAGGGGCTCGAGACAGTCCTCGACCCACTCGAGTCCGCAATGGTCCAGAACCGCTTCGAACTGCTCCTTGGGAGAGGCCACCAACTCTTCGTAACGTACCTGGAGGACCGGAACGCCCACCGCCTCGGTCCAGTGGCGCAGGAGCCGCTCATACTGCCGATAGCGCGCGCCGAGATCGGCCAAGTCATATGCATAGGCGTGATGGACCGCGAAATTCCGGACGTAACAGGAGAAGCACGTATCCACGGGATCCCGGGTACAATAGATGATCCGCGCATTCGGGAATATCCTGTGGATCCATCCAAGATACTCGATATTCCCCGTGGTGCGGTCCGTGACCCGTGCGGCGTTCGCCGGCAGACGGCGCCGGTACGTCTCGACGGCCCGATCGATAGCCTCCGGCCTGATCCCGGCCAAGCTGCGCGCGGCATACGCCTTCTCCGCAGTCGGCTCTCCCAGATACTCATCGAAGACCTCCGGCAGCCAAGCGGGCTCCCCGCCGGCCGCAACCTCGGGATTCCGGACCAGCATCCGCTCCAAGATCTCCGCGCCCGATAAGGGCATACCCACCAGCAGGATCGGGCCATCGGGAAGTTTGCGGGAGATCGGCAGGTCCTGTAGCGCCTGGGGACTGAAGACGCGCATCAGTGAATCAACCCTTCCGACATACGCTTTCCGGTCGTACGAGCGCCGCTTCAGGGTATTCGCTTCGCTGAAGTCGCGGAACGCCTCATCATAGGCGCCGGTGCGATCGCGAAGCCGACCAAGCGCGAAAAAGACATCGGCCCGGTCGGAATCCGCAAGGTCCGGCGCCACTGACGCGTATTCGAGATATCGCAGTGGGTCGCTGCAGTCGCCGGTATAGCCGCACAACCGGGCGGACGCCAGCGCAATCCGAATATCGATCTCCCCGGTTCCAATACGCGGCCGAAGCAGCTCGTCCGCCCGATCGTGATCGCCAAGGCTCATGTACACTTCCGCCTGACCGGCAAGGCCTGCCCCGGCCTCCGGGGCGATCGCCGATACCTGACGATAGGCGGCCAACGCCTCCTCCCATCGCCCTTCGGAAGCGAGGACCACTCCCATCCGGAAGTATCCCACAAGACTTTCGGAGTCGATTTCGACGGCACGTCGATAGGCCGAGACGGCGCCGGCGACATCGCCAAGGTCCTCCCGCAACAACCCCAGATGGATCCACGGATCCGCTGCCTCCGGCATCAGTTTCACCGCCTGACTCAGGGCGACGGAAGCAGCCCCCAGATCCCCCTGGCGGACCTGCGCGACACCGAGATTTAGGCAGGCCGGCCCGTAGTCGGGGACGAGCCGTAGCGCGCCCTCCAGGCTGTCGATAGCCTCCTCGAATCGGCCGAGCTGGACCAACAGATTGCCAAGATCGGCGTGTGCCTGGGCCAAGTCCGGCCGTAATGCGAGACCTTCCCGATAGGCAACCTCGGCTTCCTGAAGGCGTCCTATCCGATGGAGTGCATAGGCTAAATTGATCTTCGCGTCCGCCAACCCCGGCTCCAGGGTCAGTGCCCGGCGACAGCGCGCCTCCGCCTGCTCCAGATCCCCCATCTGACCCGCGAGGGCGCCAAGGAAGGACCACGCCTCGGCGCTATCGGGCCCCGCTGCAACCGCCCGATCCGCTTCCGACAACGCCCCTTTCTGATCGCCCTTCGTCAGCAGCACCTGGGCCAGGGTCAAGTGGGCGGCGGGATTCTCCGGGTCCAACTCGACGGCCCTGCGTATGGACCCTATGGCATCATCCACCAGCCCCTCCTGCCCACTGATTGCGCCAAGCATGAGCCACGCCTCGGCGCTGCTTTCATCCAGCTCACAGATACGTGCGTACAGGGCCTTTGCTGCACCAAGGTCATTGGCCCCCAGACAAGCCTGCGCCCGGTCCGAAAGCCGGGAAATCTCATTGTCATTCATGACTCCACCTCATCGGAAATCTCGACTGCGGGATCCCCACGATATATCCCGGACTCCAAGGCATTTTTGGACCTCACTCGCTCCACCGTACCACCGGTGTTTTCCAAAAACTACGTACCGATCGTCGGGTCGACGACACTCTCGTGATAGAACCTCCCCCACCCGTTTGGAATCAATCCGCTGTACGGGAAACGCCGGCGCCGTTGCTCCGGGCACACCAGTCGCACCATACGCCGCGGTAGACATCTTCCAGACGGCGGATGAAATCATCGGCGTCACAAAGACTGCCGGTCTCCATCCGACTCCGGAGTTCACGCCGCAGACTGCTGATTCGAATCGGGTCTCGAGCAAGGCCGGCAGCGATACGAACGTACGATTCGCGATCCGTGCCGACGCACTCGTCAAGATCAACTTGCTTCAGGATACTCGCCCCCACCCGCCCAGCGTGCGTTTTGCCCGCGAGGGCCACGACGGGAACCCCCATCCAAAGGGCCTCGCACGTCGTTGTCGCCCCGTTATAGGGGAAAGGATCCAACGCAATGTCGACACGGCTGTAGAACTGCAAGTGCTGAGTGAGATTGCCCGATCGCGGGAACCACTCGAGGCGATCCGCGCCAACACCGTGAGCCGCAAAAAGTTCTTGGAAGCGAACCCGAGTCGCACGGTCGGCTAGAGCGGCGCTTTTCATGACCAACCTTGCCTTGGGCACGGAACGAAGGATCGAAGCCCACCCCGAGACCACCTCCGGGGTTACTTTTGCAAGGTTATTGAACGAGCCGAAAGTGACATGACCCGATACGGAGACGGGAGGTGGACTCACTGCCGGCGCCTCCGGTGGTGGGTGGTAGCAAAGGAACCCTTTTGGTAAACGTAGCAGTCTCTCCGCATACCATTGCTCAGTCGCCCCGGGCTCGTCCGCCACGGCATCCGTTATCCTGTAATCCATGACCGGCAATCCGGTCGTGCCGGGATAACCGAGATACGTGATTTGCACCGGGGCCGGGCGGTGCACGAAGACCGGGAGCCGATTGTGTGCGGTATGACCGGCAAGGTCGACCAGGATATCAATCCGATCGCGGCGTATCATGGCGGCCGCATCAACGTCCGAGAGATCGCGAATATCCCGCCACTGATCGGAAAGCCCCTTCAAATATTCGGTCGTATCGTCAGGCGACTCGACGTTGCTATAGCAGAACGCTTTGAACAAAGAGCGGTCATGATGTCCCAATATAGACACGAGAAAGTAGGCAACCGAGTGGGCACGAAAATCCCCCGATACATAACCGATTCTTAACGTACGCTCCGGATCGACCGTATTCGAAAACCCGATCGACGGCGCCCCGGAAACGCAGAAACGAAAACCAAACTCACGGTGCCGCTCGAAAATCTCCGAGGCATCGCGCTCCGTATAGTTCAGAACCAGCAGGGCGTTCGACCAGGCTCCCGCCCAATCCGGCCGCAAGGCCACCGCTCGACGGTAGGCCTGTTCGGCTTCGGCGTGCCGCGCCTGCGCCAACAAGGCACTGCCTAAGTTGTTTTGTGCCACCGCAAAATCCGGCTTGCCCCGCAGTACCTCCTGGTAGCACGCCACGGCCTCCTCCAGTGAGCCCGCGGTCTGAAGGGCGTTCCCCAGCACATTGCGGGCATTGGCATCACGCGGATCCAGGCGCAGGACCGTGCATAGCGCCTCGATCGCTTCGTCGCCCGCCCCGCGGGCCTTGAGCGCAATCGCAAGATTGAAATGCACCCGCGGATCGTGTGGTGCCAAACGCGATGCTATTCGCAGGTGGTGCTCCGCATCGGCCCAGTTCCGTTTGACTCCACACAGGCGGCCCAGGTTGAACCGCGCGGCGATACTTTGGTGGTCGGCATCCACCGCGCGGCGATACCAATCGGATGCCCCGCCAAGATCGCCCTGCAACTCGCACAACGCACCCAGGTTATTGAGGGCATCGGTGTAGCCCGTCCGAAGCCTGATCGCCTGCAGATAATCCGCCTTGGCGCTGTCGAGGGTCCCCATCTTCTCGTTGAGTGCCCCACGCAGAAACCATAGCTCCGGGTCGGTGGGACATAGCCGGCAAGCATCGGCCAGGATCCTCTGAGCCTCCGCGGTTTGGCCTCCGCGCGCGAGCGACAGCGCCCTCGCCTTGTGGTTACCGGCCATCGCCGCCTTGCCCATGGTGAATCCCCTCGGATTTCCCCTCAACGGCTACCCCTTGATTGTCTCGAATTGCCTCGACATTGAGACTGATCAAGACCCCAGAAAGCCGCGTCGAACTGCAATCGTTGGGAAACAAACCAAATTCATCAACCCGTCGGACCGCGGTGAAGCCGGCGTCCCGCAGGAAATTGGAGAGAAACTCCCAAGTAAGCCCAACTTTATGAAAATCATCGGCGTCGAGTTGTCCACCAAAAACGATGTTCATAATGTAGAATCGTTGATCTGGGGTTAACCGAGGATGGAGAAACATCCGGCAAAGCAATTCGAAGTCGGGCACGCTGATCCGAAACCTGCCCCCAGGCACCAGCACTCGATAGACCTCACGTAGCGCTCGCTCCAACTCGCCGACGTGGCTGAGGTGCTCATACACGTGCGAGGCGTATATTTCCGCAATCGATTCATCGGCGAATTCTGATAGATCGTCGCATTTCCCAGCGAAATCAACGTGGTCGCCATGCTGAATATTGAAAATCTTCCACCCGGCGCGAGGTTCGGTTCCCCCGATATTCAGCCTGAGCACGCTCATGCGTTGTACCGATTCCCGGACGACCGGATTGATGATTAAATCTATCATAGAATGAATAGGTTATGGGAGTATATACCATTCGGCTACCCGGATGCCATCGGAACCACCTGCCTTACTGGAACAGCCTAAATTCAGGCCTTGTCGGAGTAGCAACGTCACTGGCGGCTTGGCTGCTCCGCGAGTGTGATGGATCCTCCGAGCCTCGGCCCGCCGGCGGCGCTTCGCAAGAGATTAGAACCCTCTTGGGGTGATTCGGTCACGGACAAGGAAAAAAGGTAGCGCCCCCTTTGTCTGGTGGGTACGATCGCCGATACACGCAGGGCCACCGTAGGGCGGCAAGAGTGTCGCTACCTCGTGAAAGATTTTGGGACATCCCAGTCCCAAAATCGACTCGCCAACGCGACAAGCTTTTGGGCCCCGGCCGCCCTGCGTCCGT
>VAPE01006604.1_pt1 | contig 14987 bp, 16 predicted proteins | sample 3393911 | NCBI WGS metagenome assembly VAPE01 (sample SAMN08290436, study PRJNA428436) | hydrothermal vent metagenome | isolation source: Deep-sea hydrothermal vent chimney | place: Atlantic Ocean: South-mid Altantic Ridge | reverse complement strand
ATGGTTTTCGTACCTATCATGCGGCAGAAATTGCATTATATCATACACTTGGCGCTCTTCCTGAACCGCATGTCACCCATAAATTCTTCTGACGAGGCAAATTTGTTTTTATTGCCGGTCTTCATAAAAGTGGCACAACGGTTTTAGCCGATTCTTTAAAGGGGCATCCTGATATAAGTGACTTTTCCAATACCGGTGTTCCTAAGGATGAGGGACAGTTTCTGCAAAGTGTTTTCCCGGCAGCAAAGGAATTTGGAGGACCCGGCAGCTTCGGGTTTAGAGATGAAATGCATTTGACCGAGAATTCTCCGCTACTGACGGCAGAAAATCAAGAAAAAATTTTTCAGGAATGGAGCCGGTACTGGGATATGACAAAACCTTTGCTATTAGAAAAATCCCCTCCTAATATCTTGAAAACCCGTTTTTTACAGGAATTATTTCCCAATTCTTACTTTATAACGATAACCAGACATCCCATTGCTGCGTCTTATGCTACCATGGGGTGGGGTAAAAGAGATCTGAAGTCTCTTTTAGAACACTGGATTACCTGTCATAATATATTTCAGCAGGACAAGGAGTATCTCGAAAATTTATTTGTTTTGAAGTATGAGGATTTTGTTGAAGACCCTGAGTTTTTTTAAAGGAAATCTATATTTTTTTGGATATTGAAAGTTATAAACGTACAATTATAGTTGAGAAAAAACTTAACGCCGAATATTTCAAGAAATGGGAAGCCGATGTTAAACGGGATAGTTGGTTAAAGGAAAATTTTTTATATCTCAAATACAGGAGGCTTGAAAAGGAAATCAACAAATTCGGTTACAGTTTGTATGATTTGCAATAGGAGACTGTCCGGGTACTGTCATCATGAACGAAGTGAAGAATCTCATAAAATCAATATGTTGCTTCATAGAGCTTCCTCGCATCGGCATGACATTTGTCGGACAGCCTCAAGCCCACCAAATTAATGGTACTTTTGGAAAATGAAGGATAATAAGATCAAATTTAAAATGCTCCATCATGCGGATCAAAAGACTGTTGACGGGATGTATAACAGTTATTCCCCGGTTTTTGTATTTTCTACCGGCAGGGCTGGATCAAAGTTTTTAGCCTCTTTACTGGATATTTCTCCAAATATAACTTCCTATCATGAGGCCGAGCCCCGGCTTCAGTATTTTCCCAACTTTATCTATCATAATCAAAACAAAAAAGAGGTGCTGACTAAAATTATAGAAGCCGCCCGAATGGAATTGATCCTTGGTGTTTATATAAAGAATAAAATTTTTGTGGAAACAAACCATTGCCTTACTTTTTTTGCGCCCGTTATTGTCGAACTCTTTAATGAATCAAAATTTGTACATCTTGTCCGTCATCCCGGGGATTTTGTAAGGAGTGCGCTACGGAAAGGCTGGCACAGAAACGACTCCATATGGGAATCAGGAAGAGTGAGAATGAAGTGCAATGAAGAATGGTATGAGCTTGATCAAATAGAGAAGCTGAGCTGGGTTTGGAAGATTACCAATGGGTTTATTGAAGAGTTTAAAAATGAGGTTGAGGCCGGTAGGATCCGGACTTATAAAATAGAAGATATCAGTTGCAGTACGGATACGGTGCAATCGCTGTTTCGCTTTGTCGGTTCATCCGGAATTCCGCTGGAAAACATTAGGAAAATCCAGAATACACGAGTTAATGAATTCAGAAAAGGTCCCGACGAGCCTCCTAATATGAAAAAACTCGCCGTTTTTCCTGAATATGAGAACTGGACGCCGGAGATGAAGCGGAAGCTCAGAAAGCATACAAGAAGCCTTGCTGTTAAATATGGATATGATTTATGAAAGGATTGGTGCTGCATAGAATATGATCGTAGTTAGTGCAGGCCTGCAAAAGTCTGGTAGCGGATTTTTTTTAATCTTACGAATGACTTGTTGATTGCGGCAGGCGAGGAGGATGTCCGCAATATCAGGGGAGAATATAATCTTGAAGATATCCTGAAATATTATAACTGCAATGTTGGAAAATTATCATGGAAAAAGTTTAAAAGACTCTTGATAATTCATTTTATAGGCAAAACATTTGTTATAAAAACCCATAATAGACCTACGAAAACGGCAGAATGGTTAATTAATCAGAAGATTGTTAAAGCAACTTATATTTATAGAGATCCAAGAGACGTGGTTTTGTCTGCCCTTGATCATGGTAAAAGAATAAGGGGCAAAGGGTTGAATCATACCTTTGCTTCTTGTTCCACAATAGAAGGCACAATTCCCAAAGTGACGACATGGCTGGACAAGAATGCTATGGAATGGTTGCGGTTAACAGGGGTTTTGCTGGTCAAGTACGAGGACTTGATCAGCGACCCCGTATCCCAGTTAACCCGGCTGGCATGTTTCCTGGAGCTGGATGAAACAAGGATAGATTTTAAGAGAATTTCAACAAGGTATGAAGGGAATAACCTTGATAACAATATGAAAGGTCATCTGCATTTTAATATTGGTATTCCGGGCAGGTTTAGAACCGTTTTTAATGAAGAGGATTTAAATATATGCAACCAGCACTTTGCCCGATATCTTGAAAAAATGGGTTATTCCCTTTGAGAATTTAAAGATGAATTCCCGGCCGGTAATTTCTGTAATTGTAGCTAATTACAACAACGGGCTTTACATCAGGGACTGCCTTGACAGCATCTTAAAGCAGTCTTATAAAGATATCGAGATCATAATATCTGATGATGCTTCCACAGATCATTCACCGGACATTATCAGGCATTATGAAAAAAAATGTCCCGGGATTGTCAGGGGGGTTTTCGCCTCATTTAACAGGGGAGCGGCACAAACGAGACATGATGCAATTCTGCAGGCAAAGGGCAAATTTATTACCACATTAGACAGTGATGATTATTATTATGACCCACAAAAGCTTGAAAAAGAGATGGAACTGATTTTACACTATAAAGGAAAAAGCAGTAGAGACATTATAGCCTATTCAAATATAGTCCTGGTTAAAGAAGACAAAGCCTTAATTCGCTTCCAGGGAAGCCCGGACACCATAAAAGAGGGGTTTATTTTTAATGATATTATAACAAGGTCCTGCATGATCCCAAGGGATTTTGTTTTTAAAAGAGATGCCTATTTCAAAGTCGGTGGCTATGATGTTATGTTTAAAACCCATGAAGATTGGGACCTGAAGATCCGTTTGGCAGCAAGATACAAGTTTTATTATACTGGGATAAACGGAACTTCCTATCGGCTACATTCCGAAGGACTTTCTTCTGCACCTCACCGGTTTAAGTCAAGAAACTTGTGGCAGGTTTTCAATAAGAATATTTACTTGATGTCAAACCCTCTGGAAAGAGAAAAAACAAAGGGGACCTTTATACTATTCATGGAAAAAAGAGACCGGAATTTTCTTGATAATCTTTTCAATCGGTTTCAGTTAAAATCCAGAGAAGACCGTAAACTGAAAGCAATGAGGTTCTATTTTAAAAATCTAATCCGGAATTTTGGTCTTGCCGGGTTCTGTCTGTTTTTTAAAGAACTTATCAGGAAAAGAGATAAGTATGCGGGAATATGAACCTTCCAGGCCCCTTGTCTCTATCCATATACCTAAGTGCGGGGGGACAAGTTTCAGCGATATTTTGAAGGGATGGTTCGGGAGCGGTTTTTACAGGCACTACTTCAACGAAGAACATAACCTGATGCCGGAAAGCCATCCCCTCGGTCCCGGTATCTGCATTCATGGCCATTTTAACAGAAAAAGGGGCTTCGGTGTGCAGGATTATTATCCTGATATCGACCAGTTTATATCGATTATCAGGGACCCTTTTGAAATTATAGTCTCAAGGTATTTTTTTGAGAAAAAAAAGGAAAAAAAGAGGAGGTCCTTTCGTGACGGCAGACGATTGGAACTGATAGACGATATCAATAAGTATCTCGATGAAGAGATTCAAAAGCCCGACTACCATCCAAATATACTCGATTATATGCCTTTTGAAACGACTTTCGATAATTATAAAGAGGTTATTAATGAATGTTTTGTATATATCGGGGTGACAGACGATTTCGGGTTTTCAGTAAATAGCCTGGCTGAAAAACTGAATTTTTCTGCATTATCTGCAGGGCACCTGAACAAGTCGGATCGCTACAAGGGGTTTTCTGCAGATTTAAGGGAAAGGTTTATTGATTTGCACCCCCTTGTATATACGATCTACAACTATGTCCTGGATAATTACAGGAAATGGTAGAAGACGTATGATGGAATATGCCTCGCTTTGTGCATTCGTTGTTTGAAAGATACAGACGTACGTCTGGAACAAGTTTCAGACAGTATGACCATACTGTCTGCTATTATAAGCCCCTCAGTGTTAAACTCTTTCAGCTTCAATGATTTCCAAAAAGGAAACGTTCAACAGCGGAAACAACCTGCATCTTAGTCATCCTCCATCAAGGGGAAGGAAATATCTGGAAATAATAGATGTATAGGGACTTTTTGTCAGGAGGAGTTAAAATACCCCCTCTCACTATGGTGGGAGGGGGTGTAAATTTAACTTGAAACCGGGGGCACTCCTGTTCAAAATTCGATTGAAATTTGACTTGAAATATGTTATTGTTAAACATACAGTTAAATAAACATACAGGAGGTTGATGTCAATGAACCCCCCCCGCATTTTTTTAGCAACATTATGCATTTTGCTGCTTTCTGCTGTATTATTCAGCGGCGTATCGGATGGTGCCTCAGGGTCCCGGGAGTGGCCTTACGAAAATCAGGTCGCCAGTGTTACCATCAGCCCTGACAGGATCGATTGGATGCCTTTTGTTGATTATGCAGGCCTGGTTCTCAGGGTGTCTGCTCCGGACGGTTCGGTTTATCAACAGTCCTTTAATGCAGGAAGTACACCTTCTATCGAGATTTCCGGTAGCTTACCAGATGGTTTATATACTTATGAGCTGAGGTTTATTCCATTTTCTAATAAAGTCCGTGATGATATTGAGACTGCGGGAGAGGATACGTTGCCTCAAAAAGCGTTAATACAGTCCGGTAACTTTTCGGTTCGGGGAGGCTCCTTTGTGATGTCTCAGAACGAAGGTGGCCTTAGCATTCAGGACGTATTACACTACGATGATGTAGTCATCACCGGCAGCCTCTGTGTTGGCTTTGACTGTCAGAACGGAGAGAGCTTCGGGTATGATACTATTAAATTGAAGGAAAACAACCTCAGGATCTACTTTGAGGATACCAGTGTTGGGAGTTTTCCCACCAACGACTGGCGGATTGTGGTAAATGACAGTACCAGTGGGGGCGCCTCATATTTTGCCGTTGAGGATTCCACCGGCGGGAGAACGCCCTTCAGGATCGAAGCCGGTGCACCGAGCAATGCCCTTTATGTTGAGGATTATGGAAGAGTCGGTCTTGGAACCTCCATACCCAGTGTGGAACTTCATATTGTGGATGGGGATACGCCAACCGTCAGGCTGGACCAGGACGGCTCCGGGGGATGGACGGCACAGGTATGGGATGTTGCAGGCAATGAGACTAACTTTTTTGTCCGTGATGTAACCAACGGTTCAAAACTGCCATTCAGGATCCAGCCCGGGGCACCAAGCAGCACACTTACATTCAAGTCCGACGGCAAGGTGGGGATCGGTACGTGGTCACCTGAATTTCCGCTTGAATTGGAGACTACAGGAGTGAATGCGATATTCCAGGTTGAGCGTACTGACGGTGTAAAATTCAAGCTTGCGGCAACGGCTACCCAGGGGCAGGTCGGTACAAGGACAAACCACAAACTGAATTTCACTGTTAATAACAGTGCTAAGATGACTATTGGAACTGATGGATATGTCGGTATAGGTGATACGACTCCTGATTATCCTCTGGATGTGCAGATAGCAAACGGTGCTCATGTTACAGCAGGCGGGGTATGGACAAACGGTTCCAGCAGGGAATACAAAGAGAACATAGAAGACCTCACAACAGAGGAAGCCATGGATGCTTTAGAAGGCCTAAGCCCCGTCAAATTTCATTAAAAAGCGCAAAAGGGAGAGGGATATGTGGGTTTTATCGCCGAAGATGTGCCTGAACTCGTAGCTACAAATGACAGGAAAGGTCTGAGTTCCATGGACATAGTGGCAGTGCTAACCAAAGTGCTTCAGGAACAGCAGAAGACAATCTCTGAACTGACCGGGAGAGTTGCCGATCTTGAGAGGGAAGTGAAACTAAGGAGGGCGGTTGCAGCGGCTGACATTGAGCTGCCGTAAGTCTCTTCAGATAGAACCAAGCCCCGCTGAAAGGCGGGGCTTGCTACAAGCTTCCTATATGGCCGTCTATAGTTATTGCAATCATGTTCTCTCTGAATATCGTTCTTAATCTCTGTCCAGAACAGGCAATGCGGCTATCTGTAACAAATTCGTGCAATATGGCAGGTAATGCTGTTGTTATAACCACTTTCATCAGTGTTTTATTCCCAAATCCAGAGATAAAATATCTCTTTTGTGCTCCTTGTAACTGGATTCAGGTTGTAAATCTTTGAAGAAGACTGAGCCTACATGAATAATAAAAATGCTAACAACATGATTTTTCTAATATCTCAGCCTCGTTCCGGTTCGACATTAACTCAGCGCATATTAGGCAGTCACTCGGAGATATATACGCAATCAGAATCCTGGATTTTGCTTCACCCACTTTTTGCCTTTAAAGATAAAGGGATCTACACAGAATATGATATTCATCTATATCAAAAAGCGGCGAATGATTTTATCAATTTGCTTCCGGGGGGGAAAGATGAGTATTTACATGGTCTTGGAAATATGTACCAAGCTCTCTATAAATCGATGTTAATCAAAAAAAAGAGAAAATATTTTTTGGACAAAACGCCGCGATATTATCTGATTATAGATGAGTTAATGGAATTATTCCCTGAAGCTAAATATATCATTTTGCTTAGAAATCCATTGGACGTATTAACTTCTATCCTTACAACATGGGTAGGTGAGAGGCTGTATAACCTATCAAGTTACAGGATTGATCTGATCGATGCTGTTAATATTCTTAATGAAGCAATCAAGAATTATCGTGATAGAATTTTTATCTTTCATTATGAAGACCTTTTAGTTGAACAACATACGCTTATAAAAAGGCTCTGTGATTATATCGGTGTGGAATATGAAGAATCCATGCTTCAGTATAATGAGACATGTCAGGGTAAATGGGATTATGGGGATCAGGGAAAAGTATACAATGAACCTTTCATTGATTCTAAAAATACGGATAAATGGATAGAACAAGCACGGAACCCACAGGTCTGGAGGCTATTGTATGATTATATGAAGTTCATAGGTAAAGAAAATTTTGATAGGCTTGGTTATGATTATGACGAAAATCTCAAGATGTTAATAAGTATTAAGCCTTTAGATGATAATATTTTATTCCGGAAAACATTAGGGTTTGATTCTTTGGTTGATTCTGTAACCGACTATTTTTTTGGTAATGATGAACTAAAGACGGTTATTCAGGACAAGGAATGGGAAATAACAGAGAGAGAGTATGAACTGATTAAGACCGGTAAGGAACTGGGCTCCGTAAAGAGGGAAAATGAAACCTTGTTTTCTGAGTTACAGCAAAAAAAGAAAGAACTTCAGGACAGGGAAGCTGAAATAGCCAAGAATGAGAAGGAGTTGGATTATTACAAAAACAAAGCCATTTTTAAGGTGCTAAACCGTTTTTTTTTAAAATAGATTGTGAAAGAAAAGATTTGAAGTATCAGGGTTTGTTAAGGAACAGCGCGATGTATTTAACACCCCTCATACCAGTCGTCATCATGTCTGCATTTATGAAAATATACAGAAACATTGATGTATCTCTATATGACAGGTAAGGGTTTGTCAGATACACGATAGAACGAAAATGTCATGGATATTATTCATGCCAAGGAATTCTGGACAAAAACCGGAAAGTGAGATTATGAGTGAGGAGCCGAAACAACAGAGGGAAGATTATGTTTGCCTGGATGGACACTTTTCAACGTCCAGACGTTTGTTCCGGAGTAATGCCTCTGCTGTTTCAGGGCGTTCTATTTGTAAAGATAGTTGTGGCGGTTTAAGACTGAAAGGGTATTACAAAAAATCTTTCAGGGAGACCCCGTTGATTACAATAGTCACAGTTGTTTTAAATGATCCTGATGGACTTGAAAAAACAATTAATAGTGTAATAGAGCAAAGCTACGAAAATGTTGAGTTTCTCATAATAGATGGGGGTTCAACTGATTCAACGCTGAAAATAATAGAGAAATATGAAGATATGATTGACTATTGGCTAAGTGAGCCGGATAAGGGAATCTATGATGCCATGAATAAAGGGATTGATTATGCAAACGGAGATTGGATAAATTTTTTGAACACCGCTGATACTTTTCATGAGAAAAGCACCTTGGAAAAAGTATTCCGGAATTCCCGGACAGATGCGGATTTTATTTACGGACATACTTATTTTCTTGGAGGAGACTTTCAAGGGATAGTCAAGGCCTGGGATTTCGACATCCTGTGGAAGACCATGATTTTTACCCACCAAAGCCTGTTTACCAGGAGTGGGGTTTTAAAAAAGCGTAAATTTGATATTAACTTTAGAATATGTGCCGACTATGATATTATATTCAATTCTTATATGGAGGGGCTAAGGTTCCATAATTCAGATACCGTTATAGCTGCCTTTGACCCCGGGACTTCTGACTTCAGCCGTGCAAGAATGGCTTTTGAGAAGTGGAGTGTTGTCAGGAAGCACAGAAATGATCTGGAGTTTCACTGGTTTTATCTTAACCTTTTCTTGAAAAGATTGTTCAGAGACCTGGGTAAGAGGTTTGCCGCTTATTAAAGGTAAAAATGAAGTTTTCATGCGATGAAGAGAGTGTATTGCATTAGGACTCACTATCCTCACTGGGGAAAGTACTCCGGTATTCATCAGTTTATTAAATATCTTGATCGGGATCAGTTCATAGTGAAGATGGAAAGTGTTGAGATGGGAAACCATAACTTCAGAATTCCATTATTAAAGAATATTATTGAGAAAAAGATAAGATCCAGGGGAGTTCAGGAGTATAAATTGAACGATTTGCAGGCTGAGATTGCAATCTTTTTTAATACAATATATAAAAATTTTGATATAATACACTTCCTTGATGCTGAGCATTCTCTCATGTTTCTGCCTTACTGGTTTAAGATGTGCAGGTTTCTTGGATCCTTTCCCAGAATTATCGCCATGTTTCATCAACCGCCTGAAGTCCTAAAAACCCTTATCAATCCTGAAATCGTCAAACAGGTGGACTGTATTCTTGTTGTTTCCCCAGATCAGATGGACTACTTCGGAGAGTTTTTACCTCCTGAACGGATCAGGATGATTCTCCACGGGGTTGATACGGATTACTTTAAACCGGATGCTGCAAAAAAGGGCCATGCTAATTTCAGATGTCTTGCCGGTGGCGTATGGCTGAGGAATTATGATGCACTTTTTGAAACTGCTGATATTCTTCGGAATCACAAGGAGATAGAGTTTCACATTATTTCTTCTGATATCTCGCTGCCTGAAAATGCGGGAAATATCTTTATCCACAGTAATATTTCAGACTCTGAACTGTTGAATCTATACCAGTCCTCGGATGTCATGTTTATGCCGCTTAAGGCAGCAACCGCTAACAATCTCCTGCTGGAAGGGATTGCCTGCGGTCTGCCTGTTGTTTCAACTGATTTGGAATCTATTAATGCCTATTTCCCAGGGGAAGAATCAATATTAGTTAAAGACAACAATCCCGAAGAATTTGCTGAGGTAATTCTCGATTTGTACCAAAAACCTTATCAGAGGCTTGAAGCTATGTCCCTTAAGGCCAGAGTGAGGGCTGAGGAGTTGTCCTGGGTCAATATTGTTAAGGACTACAAAAATTTTTATGCAAACATTTGATCTATATTCTCAGTATTTTCAGAATATTTATATAGGGAATCTGTTATGAGCATATTCAATAGATTTTTGAACAGGGGAACGTATGATAAAAAAAAGACCGTCTTGTTCCTCCACATTCCAAAATGTGCCGGTACTACATTAACTGAGGAAATTATAAAAAAGAGGTTCGGCTCCGAACAGTTGATTGTTTTTTATGATTATGGTACAGAGGTCCTTATTGCCAGGCTAAAAAAGATGCCGACACACCAGAAAGAGCAGATAAGGTGTATAGCCGGACATTTTGCCTTTGGTGTCCACCAGCTTCTTCCCCAACCGGTGACATATATAACGATGCTGAGAAAGCCGGTTGACCGTGTGATAAGTCACTTCTATTTTGCTAAGAATAATAAGGATCATTACTTGCATGATATTATTCATTCCAATGATTTGGCATTAAAGGACTATGTTGAAAGACTGGAAAATATCGAAATGGATAATGGCCAGACCAGAATCCTTGCTGGGATAGGCTGGGGAGCCAAGTTCGGGGAATGTGATGAGAACATTCTGGATAAAGCTATAAAGAACCTGGAAAGACATTTTTCTGTAGTTGGTGTTTCAGAGAGATTTAATGATTTTTTACAACTAATAAATTATCAATTGAGATGGAATGTTGCTGGGTACAAAAATCAGAATGTCTCAAGAAATCGCTTGAAAACTGAAGATATCGATAAAGAGACGCTGGATACTATAATTAAACACAACAGACTGGATATAGCTCTATACAGATATGCTTCTCTACTCTTTGAAAATCAATTAAGCAAAATACAGTGATTCTGAGATCTTATTCTTTCTATATAATTATAAAGTGATTACATGAGCGAAATGACTGATTTGAGGAAAACCGTTAATGATATGAGGGATGAATTTTACGACTACTTTTCGGGGAAAATAATCAATAGCATATATAAGGACAGGATTGATAGATACTCTTCTGAGTTTTGGGATTTTTATCGCAAGAGACCTGTTAAGGACAACACCGGTGGCGGAGGAATAAAGCCTAACTATTGGCTCTTTATGCTTTCAAAACTGTTGGCTCCGGAACTTGTCGTGGAGAGTGGGGTGTGGAAAGGGCAGACATCGTGGTTGTTAAGACAGGCAAACACTGCTGCAGAAATTCATGCCTTTGATATCAATCTGAAGAATCTGGAATACAAAGACAATACGGTTTTTTATCATGAACACGACTGGATGAGTTCGTATCTCATAAATAAAGCCCCTGAGAAAGGCTTGGTGTTTTTTGATGATCACGTAAACCAGGCAAGAAGGATTCGTGAAGCATATGAGAGAAGGTTTAAATGGCTGGTCTTTGACGACAATGTGTCGACTGACCTTATATATAGAGTCGGTGTGCCTGCACTCCCGAACATCAGGATGCTTTTTGATTCACAGTTAAGAGAGGGAGACATAATTACATGGGAAATAAAAGGCAAAGTATATTCTTATGTCTTTAAAGAAGAAGATACCTTTGGTGTAAGGGAATTAATTGATTATTATATCGTTTTCCCGACATATACAAGCATAACACTGGTGAAATTGAAATTATAAAAATTATAATCAGAAAATATTAAATTATGCCTTTACCCTGTTGATGAAAAAAGACGATTTGAAACCATATATTGGATTCGTAGAAAGTTTAAAGGGAGCCGTATCTTTATTTGGTTATAATGATGTGGCAAAGGCCTTGATAAAGAAGTTCCCGAAAAGGTTTGAATATGTGGTCACCTTAGATGAAGAATTCACCAGAAAAGAAGATGTGATCAGCGTCATTTCGATAGAAGAGTTTGAGCAGAATCCAACAGAAAATGCTGTTGTCGTTGACGAAAATATGTAGTATGAATATCTCTATATTATTTATAAGGTTATGAATAAAGAAAATATGAACCTATTAAACGGAATTAAGACAAGATATAAATATTCATCTTATACACCCCAGAAACATGATTTTGATTATATAAAAATGAGAAATAGTCTGCCTATGGAGTTTACAATTCCCCACGATTCTACAATAAGACTCATTGACGCTGTTAAAACATCCTGCGGTTTAGAGGGAGACATTCTTGAGCTTGGAACTGGTTATGGTGGTTTGACTTACATAATAGCAGATACATTAAAAAAGCATGATAGTGATAAGAAGATTTATACGATTGACAGATTTCGGAACACAGCTTATCTTCCCGATATTTCCTTTGAGAAGGTCAGTAATAATCTGCAGCAGTTTTCAAATGTTGTAATACTGGAAGGTGAATTTGAGGAACAGTTAAAAAAGCTGGATATACCAAAAATATGTTTCTGTTTTTGGGATGCCTATGCTACTCCTAATGTATTGCAATATGTTTATCCAAAAATCGTTAAAAGCGGCATACTACTGATTGACAATTACATCCACGGATGTAATTTGAATTGGGGTAAGCCGATGGCCGATCTGTTTTTTGAGGACAAATCGGAGAAGATAATCATAATTGGTGGCGTCCAGGGATTGATAATAAAACAGTAGATAATAAATCTATTTTTATTTGAATAACATCAGAAGTCTGCAAGATAAAATACACTTTTCGTATTGATATCAGAGCCATTAAAAGAGATTGCTGGAAGGATACATTGACGTCAAGAAAGAAAATAAGTAATTTTAATCAAAGAATTTTTATTTTATCTGAACCTCGTGCTGGTTCCAGCTGGCTGATGAAAACGTTGAATTCACATGAGGAGATAACCTTGTTGTCTGAGTTATATAACCATGCAATGTTCGAGGAAGTACTCAATTTTCATCAAATAAAAAGAGAGGAATTTTATTTAAGTATTGACTACCTGGAAAAAAAATTTGCTGAAAATAATAAATATATCGGCTGTAAGATATTATTGAATCAGTTGAATCTAATTTCCACTGATTTTCCTGTATATTTCATAGAGCGTTACAAAAATTCATATTTTATTTTTTTATACAGAGAAAATGAGGTTGCAGCCTATGTTTCTCTTAAGATAGCACATACATATAAAATCTGGCATCTTCATAAAACTGAAGATATCAAAAAAAGAACAGTACATATTGATCCTATGGATCTTCGTGAGAGAATTGAGGAAAATATATTGTTAAGAAATAGAATTCTTGGACAACTGGATAAACAGAAAGCAAAAATTTTTAAGATTTCATACGAGGAACTTTTTTTAAACAGAGAAAAAAGTATAACCGGAATATGTAACTTTCTGAATGTTTCAGAAAAAAATATTGTATTCAGTAGCGAAAAAAAAAGCAATCCCTTTGTGATGGAGGAAATAATAGAAAATTTTGAAGAAGTAAGTAGTCATTTGAAAAAATATCCCTGTTACCATGAGATGTTATTCAAGAAGGCAAACAAGAATTCCAAATGAATATTTCGATTCTCAGCACATACTCCAACGAGGGTGGGGCAGGTATTGCAGCTCACAGGCTGTACCGGGGGCTGAAACAGGCAGGTCATAATACTGTAATGATTGTAAGGGATAAGGGAACTCATGACAAAGAAATCTATGAAGTTAGGCCGGAAGCCCCAGAGTTTGATGTCGAGAGGATGATATTCCAGTTTATGCAGAAAAGCGGAATCAGTCAGAATAGAACGGATCTTTCCAATACCTGGTTTTCCATTCCCTATCCAGGATATGACCTGTCGAAGACACAGTTGATCGCTGATTCAGATATAATCAACCTCCACTGGATATCGGGTTTTCAATCGGTTGAAAGTATTGCAAATATTTTAAAAACGGGGAAGCCCGTGGTATGGACATTACATGATGAAAACCCATATACAGGCGGTTGTCACTATACTGCCGGATGTGCAAAATATGAGGAGGATTGCAGAGATTGCTTGCAATTGAATAACAATAGACTCCAGATTCCATTCCATAATTTAAGTAATAAAGTTAATTTATGGAATAAAGACATAACGGTTATTACACCCAGTAAATGGCTTGCCGGACGAGCAAAAAAGAGTAAAGTCTTTAAAGACTGCCGGGTTGAGGTTATTCCCAATTCGCTCGAAACTGATATATTTAAGCCTATAGCAAAGAATTTGGCAAAAAAGAAAGTAGGTTTGGATTCTCAAACGTTCACGATACTTGTTGGTGCTTGTAGTAGCAATGAGAAACGGAAAGGATTTCATAAATTCATTGAAGTAATTAAGTATTGCATGCAGGACAAAAACTTTAAAGACATGGTAGACCGTGGTGGTATAAATTTCCTCGCTTTTGGTCCTCTCCAAAAGGATATGGAGGGATTGGATATTAAAATAAAGTCAGCCGGATATTTAAACGATAATGAGAAGTTGTCAGTTATATACTCAGCAGCGGACGTATTTGTCTTGCCCTCTTTAGAAGACAATTTGCCCAATACCATGATTGAGGCAATGGCGTGTGGAACTCCCGTTGTGAGCTTCGAGGTGGGGGGAATGCCTGATATGATACAGAATGGTGTTACCGGTTTTATGGCACCATGTTTTGACATCAGAAAGCTTGGAGACTTTGTTTTAGAGCTGTTCTATAATGAGAATGTCAGGGTTCAAATAAACATTAACTGTAGACAATTGATAGAAGGAAAATTTAAACTCTACAACCAGACAGAGAATTATCTCGATCTGTTTAATGACTTGGTAGAAAAGGGGTCACCCAAAATCAAGAGTGAAAAAAACAAGGAGAGAAATTCAATAGGAGAAAGTATCATTTTAGAGAAGTGGGAATCTGATGTTCAGGAATATTTTTTTGAAGCTTACAGGTTAGGCGCAATAAGTTTGATAGAAAGAATTGGCAAAAGGAATCAGATAAGGAATGAAGTGCTCAGACATGACGATTTGCTTTTCAAAAAAAGACTGAAGGATTTCTTTTGCAGAATTGGTCGCCTGATTGGTTCTTTTTTTTAATAGATTTTCTTTCGAAAAAACACAAAACAAATCTTAATCTTGAACTATATCAGGGTCAGGAGGAAATTTTGGAACGAGACGCTAAAATATATATTGCAGGTCACCGGGGACTCGTTGGAT
>VAPE01000828.1_pt1 | contig 14990 bp, 20 predicted proteins | sample 3393911 | NCBI WGS metagenome assembly VAPE01 (sample SAMN08290436, study PRJNA428436) | hydrothermal vent metagenome | isolation source: Deep-sea hydrothermal vent chimney | place: Atlantic Ocean: South-mid Altantic Ridge | reverse complement strand
TTTTTTTTTTTTTTTTTTTTTTTTTTTTTTTTTTTTTTTAATTTTTTTTTAGTCATATATGATTTCATATTAGTATCTTTATATATAATATCTTCTATTTATATATCTTTTTGGTCTTACATTTATTCTTATATTAGAATATTAGAATATTAGAATAATTATACATAGAATTTTAGTAATTCTATAAGGAGATTTAAAGAAAAAAACCTTTTCGCCACGCGATTCCATAAGAATAAACAAAGCTTGCTATTTTTAGACACCACAACTTACTTCCTGCTATTGATTTAGTATTTAAGATACTAATGAAGGTATGAATTTTAGAGGTCCAAATCCTTGAGTATAGAGTTTTAAGACTCTTAAGACGCAAGGAGACTTTGTTTTTTTTGCCTTCGAATCTTAAAAATCACTATCGGTCTCTACTAAGAGACTTAGAAACGCAAAAAACTCATATTTCTAAAGGTAAGAAAATAAATATAAATTACTAGAATATAGCATAAAGTTATAGAGTTTTAGAAATTAAAGTCTCTTAAGTTTCCTTCGCTGCATAGTGAAAATAGTATTTTCAAAAAACGCAATCTCCGACTTTTATGGCGGAAGTAGTAATTTTCTCTTATTTTTTACTTAACTATTTAAATAGTTATTATTATATTATAATATATGCAATTTAGAATAGAAAATCAGATATTTAAAGAGTATATAAAATTTTTAGATAGCACTTCTCCAGAGAATATAATAGAAATAAATAATGAAGGATTTTTAGCACGATTTACTAATAATATTAATGTTAGTATGATAAATAGTATATTAAAAAAAGAAGCTTTTGAATATTATCCAGATATTAATGAAAAAACTTATATTGCATTTAATTTTAAACGAATTTTAAATATCTTAAATCAAATAGATAATAAAGAAAATGTTGATATATTTATAAAAGATAATAAATTAAAAATATTATCTAATGATTTGGAATATAGTGAGTCTTGCTTAGATATTTCATTATATCAAAAACCAGAACAAATAGAATTACCAATAAATATAAATTTTAAAACTAAATTACTATTAAATAGTCATTTTTTAAAAGAAAAAATTCGCGCAATTTCTTATATCAGTGATTATATTATATTTCAAAGTGATAAAGAAAACGAAGAATTTAGAATTTTAAATGGATGTGAAAATGATACTATTAGTTTAATATTCAAAGCAAATAAAAATAATTATCTTATACATATTATAGAATTAGAAGATTCTAAAAGTTGTTATGATTTGCAAAATTACTTAAAAAATTTTATATCTGTAATTCCAGATTATCATGAAATGGAAATAAATTTGGGAAATAATCAACCATTACTAATAAAATATAAAAACGATTATAAGACATTATTAGTAGATTATTATTTGGCACCCAGAATAGAATTATAAATTAAATTAAGGTGATATTATGCCTTATGTTGTGGATAATAGTTTAGTTTTATGGATTGGAAACTTTACTGATGATGAAGTGAATAAAGGTATAGTAAGAGATAAAAGCGGCAAAGGTAATCATGGTAAAATATATGGTGCTAGGTTCAAAAAAGAGCAATGGGGATGGAGCTTATTGTTTGATGGGGGTGATGATAAAATAGAAATTATGCTATCATCATCCCTAGACATAAGTGACGAAATAACACTAGAAGCCTGGTTTTTATGGAAAGGTTCTACGAGTAATGGAATTTTAATAGGCAAGAATTTTGAATTCATATCTTGGAGTTTGAACGAATACGGAATGATGGTAGATACAAACAATCGAGTTATAGCTGAGGTAGGAAATGGGACAACTGGAGATCAAGCTTTAACTAATATTTATAAAAATAAGTACTATCACTGTGCTTTCGCGTGGAAAGGAAATGATAGTTATTATCTATTTGTAAACGGAAGCAAAAAAGCATCTAATATCAGCACAATTTCACAAATTCAACCCGATCCCACACATAACGTTTGGATAGGAAAAAACAACTCATCAACATACCCATACCCTTTCAGTGGTTATATAGCAGAGATACGAATATATAACAGAAAATTAAGTGAAACAGAAATAAAGCAAAATTATTATGCAAGTCCTATTTATAAATTTCAAAGGGGAATATTGTTTCAAAGGGGAATATTATGTGATTAAGGAGGAAAGAAATGGCAAAAAATGTATATATATTCTAATTAAATAAGTATAGATATAAAGCAATTGAATTAGGAGATATAGAATAGATTCATTAGTAAAGTATTTAAATAGGTGCTTATATAAATATATCATGTATGAAAGCAAAAGAAGTATTACGCCTGTTAAGGATTTCAAGACCAACATTACGCAGATATGTTAAAAATGGAATAATTAGAGTACATAAGCTACCTACTGGATACTACGATTACAATGATGAAGACGTCTACCGATTTCTTAATAAAGATGTTCCGCGCAAGAATTACATCTACGCGCGTGTTTCTACAAAAAAACAGAAAAAAGATCTCGAAAACCAAATAGAGATGTTGAAGACATGGTGCTTTAATAATGGTATCAAATTGTCTGGAATCTTTCATGACTATGCATCCGGCATTAATTTCGAAAATAGAAAAGAGTTTTTCAGTTTATTAGAAGAAATAATGAACTATAAGGTGAGTAAAGTAATTGTTGCGCATAAGGACAGATTAAGTAGAGTTGGTTTCACATTTTTTGAAAGACTCTTTTCACGATTTGGAACTGAAATAATAGTTGTGTCTGATGTCGGGAATAAGAAGCTTGATAGCGAAGAGATATTTGAAGAAATAATCTCTCTTCTACATTGCTATTCCATGAAATTCTACAGCAACAGGAAGAACAAAAAACTAATACTGGAGCTGAAAGACGATGGTAATTAGGACAGAGCAAATAGCACTGAAAGAAGATAAAAAAATTGGTAGTTTGTGTCATGTATCTAAAAATCTCTATAATGAAGCAAATTACATTATTAGACAGAACTTTATCTTTAAAGACAAGTGGATAAGATACCAAGAGCTAGATAAGTTATTAAAAGAGAGTTCAAACTACAGATCTTTACCTACACAAACCGCGCAACAAATTTTAAGGATTTTAGACAGGAATTGGAAGTCTTTTTTTTTTTGAAGCAATAAAAACTTGGAAAGAAGAGCCAGAAAGATTTAATGGAAGACCAAAGTTACCAAAGTATAAAAAGAAAGATGGAGAGTTTATCCTAATCTTTACTAATCAGCAATGCAAAATAAAGAATAGTATCCTCAAGCTCCCAAAGAAAATCAACTTAAAGGTAAAAACTAGGCTTGAGGACAGTATCAACTTAAGAGAAGTCCGCATAATTCCAAAAGGCACTGGATATGTTTTAGAGATCGTTTATGAAAAGGAGGTGAAGATAGAACAAAATTTAGATAAGAACAAAATAATTGGTATTGATTTAGGAGTAAGCAATCTCGTAACTATTGCAAACAACATTGGCTTAAAGCCAATTGTTGTTAAGGGCGGGATTGCTAAGTCTATAAATCAATACTATAATAAAGAGAGAGCAAGATTACAGAGTATTTATGCAAAGCAAGGGATTAAAGAAGGTAAAAAGCTAAAGAAGCTAACAGAAAAAAGAAATAGGAAGTTTCATGACTATTTTCATAAAGTCAGTAAGTTTGTAGTAGATTATTGCAAAGATAACAACATTGGAACTATTGTAATAGGACATAATAAAGGTTGGAAGCAAGAAGTAGGCTTAGGAAATAAAAACAATCAAAACTTTGTACAAATTCCGTTCAATAAACTTATAGAAAAAATAAGATACAAAGCTGAAGAACAAGGAATAAGAGTAATAGTAAGAGAGGAAGGTTACACATCTAAGTGTAGTTTTTAGATAATGAAGAGATAAAAGAGCATGAACATTACAAAGGAGAAAGGATAAGCAGAGGTTTGTTTAAAAGTGCAAGAGGAATAATAATAAATGCGGATGTGAATAGTGCCTACAACATAATAAGAAAGGAATTTCCTGGATTTACTGTGTATTCTTTGAAAAAAGTAGAGCTTCATCCTATACGATATTTAATAGTGACACAGCATAAAAAGGAATTCCCGAAATTCTGTAAAGAAGGACGGGATAGAGGCCTAGGGTCGAGGCCATCGTGATACATTTAATAGTATCACGTGAAGATATTCGAGTATATTTTATCTCGAAATCACGACCTATAGCTTTTCCATACTATAATATTTATATATAGTTACTAATATATAAAGCTATATGTTTGATGAAGATTTATTAACTTGTATATGTTTCTATAAAAAATTAAACTGTACGCAACGGTAAAAAAAAAATGAAATTTTTTTATTATGTAATGTCTGGAAGTTCTGCTGATGACGTTTTAATAAAAGCTAATGTTCCTATTATGTGCAATTCTTCTTATTTTTTTAGCAAAGTTTCTAATTTGTTTTCTATAAATAATAAGTATGTAAAAGCAGCCAAAAAGAAGGGAATTCCTATATTTTTGGATTCTGGAGGATATAGCTTTTTAATGAAAAATATAGATTATCCTTTTTCTATTTATCAATACAGCGCGTTTATAAAAAAACTAAAACCGAATTATGCTGCAACTATGGATTATGCTTGCGAACCATTGCTAATAAAAAATTCTACTATTAAAAATATAAAAACAAGAATTCAAAAGACAGTTGAAAATACAGACGCACTAGTAAATAACTACAATATAAACAAGTATACGACTTTAATTCCAGTGGTCCAAGGATATGAATATGATGAATATAAATATTGTATAAATATGTATCATAAAAAAGATTTATTAGACAACTATATAGCAATAGGTTCTATGTGTAAAAGAACAAACAAAGAAGGCAAACAATTATTATTAAAAATTATAAGGTATCTAAAAAGATTTATAGATGCTAAAATACATGTATTTGGATTAAAACTCTCATTTCTAAAAGATAAAGATATATTTTTTAGTATATATTCTGTTGATACAGCTGCTTGGACACATAACTACCAAAATAGATGGGGAAAAGGCAGAAATTTTAAAAAATATGCAGCTAATAATGAAGAATTAAAGAAAAATTTTTTTGTTTTCAAAAGCAAAATAGATAAATTATTTAAAGAAATGAAGTATCAAACTACATTAGAATTATGAGGCACAAAGAAGAAGAATTAAAAGAACTCTTATCTGCACTCTCAGAGCAAACGTTAGAAGAAAAAGTAATAGCTCTACATAGAATATCTTGTAGAAAATACATAAAAGACATGGACTTTGAAGAGCTAAAAGAAATAGCACTCGAGATTTCAAACATCGCACAAGAATATCCAATTCATGAGATGACAAGAGGAAATACGAAAAAGAGATTTAGATTAACCAAAGTTCCAGAGAAAGAGTTTAGCGGTCTTGAGCTCGCCGCTTGGCTCTTTGAAATATGTTCAAATCTTGCGAAAAAGATGAGAATAGAATTATTAATTTGACCGAAAGCTTTAAGTCATGTTATATATTAATTTTTATTTTTGGTGATAAAATATGAAAATAAATGAAAAAGTTATGTAGTACATTAATAGTATAATTTATAAACTATATTAAAATTAATAATTATAATAAAATAGAAATTAAATATAAATGGAAGGATATATATTATATAACTATGAAACTAAAAATATTAGACTTCAAAGAGGGACATTTTGAAGAGGATGTCCCAAATGAGCGAGTTATAGCGTATTTAAAAGATAAATTCCCATCGAATACTTTTGTATATATAGCTGGTGATGCGCATATTTCTATAGATATTGAAACATTAAATATGCAAATAAATCAAGGAACTGCGCCAGAAGAACTTATAATTCTACCACGCATGAAAGGTGGTAGTGAAAAAGAAAAAGTAAAGGTTTTATGGCTTTCGCGCCATAAACCTTTGCCAATACAGCTCGATATTTTCTATAATAAACTCAAACATTTTGATTTAATACAGTACGATAAAAGAGTTTCAAATGCTGATCATGTAATGGAAATAATACAGAAATATTCTGCTGATATTTTAGTACCGGTCCTACCTCAAACTATTATTTCTCATTTATTACCAAAGTGTATAGAGAAAGGAATAAAAGTATTGCGCGCAGACATGGAATTAATCCATGAATGTATAGATGGTGAAAATTGCAGAGATTTTGATATATTTAAAGATACTTGTATAAAAGATGTAAATAGAGATTTATATAGACATTATAGGTTTAAGACTTTTAAAGTATTAAAAGAAATTAAGATTATAGAAGAAGATTTTTAATTAAAAATATTTTAACTTATTTCTTTTTTTAATAATATAATTATTTTTATTTTTTTAAAAAAGAGAGAATCATTATGAATATTATATATATTCCAGATATATACTATAATTATAAGCACAAATACCATTTCTTTACTACTTACTCTCCTATTTTTTATAAATATAGTGATGATAGTAAATTATTAAAAGATCGAAATATTTGGCAATTTAGAAATTTAGGTGAGAATGATAGACAACAATTTATATTATTTAATATAAAAGAAATCCAGGACTTTTGGGATGGAAATAAAAAAATAATTTGTGAAAAAATAGAGCGGATACAAAACATAGATAAGATTTCTTTTTTTAAAAATAACTTAATTAATATTAATGCTATCTTAGTATTGGAAAAAAGAAATAGAAATAATAAATTTCTTGGACAGACTATTAATTTAAATAATGAACAGAAAAAACAAATACTTTCTAAGTATTATAGAGATATTCAGACTAATGAGGTATTTGTAGAATGTAATTATAATAAAGAAGTAGAAAATGAATTAAGGAATAAGGGATTTGCTAAAATTATCGGAGCAATAACTTATGTCTTAGATAATAAAATTTTATGTGAATATATAGAAGTTCTAGAAACTAATAATGAAGATAAAGAACTAGCAAAGCAAATAAAAGAATCTCTTATTAAACGCCAGAAATTTATAAAGGCAAATACTCTTCTTAAGAATGAATTATTAAAACTAAAAAGAATTGGAATTATAAAAAAATTTAGAATGGATGATAAAGAAATATTTTTTATAACAAATAAAAATAAACACTACTTAGTCGATAGAAATACTACTAAAATATATGAAAAAAATAAAGATGAAGATAGACATATATGTTTAGTGCCATTGGATAGTGAATTTGATAGTTTGCCTAAATCAGATTTAATACTCACGAAAATATATTATATTTTACTTAATATACCTTATAAATCATGAAGATTACAAATCACATTAAATATATCAGAACAATAAAAAAAGATAAAGATATATCTCATTTTTTTCCTCTTTATAAAGTAAAACGAAATAATAAAATATATTTTACTTTTAAAGATACCACACCTCCTCTTTTTTTAAAAAAATTACATATTAATAAATGGGCTTTTGAATGTGCATATACTTTTTCTCTATTACCTAAATTACCAAAGCCTTTTTCTGCTTCAGAATATGCTAAAAAGCATAATATTAGTCATGTAACTGCTAAAAAAATATTATTAAAAGAAAAATATTATAAATATATACAAATAGATAAATGGTATTTTATAGAAAATCCAAAATGTAATTATTATTTATTTCAAATTTTAATTTCCTCTTCTGAAACTAGAAGTCTTATAAATGCTATTAATAAAATCCAAGAATTTCCTTTAATATTGGAACCTAATAAATCAAATCTTATAAATATAATAAAAGAGCATTCTTTCCAAGTATTAATATATCATAACATTTTAAATAAAATTAAAGTTCCAAAAAGTAAAAAATATTATTATTATGTTCCAAGATTTTTTTATGAATATTAATATAAAAACATAGGAGAGATATTTTATGAATAAGCATTTATTATTAGATTTAATTGAAAATAGCTATTCAGCTTATTATATTAGAGATTTACAAAGAGTAGAAATAAAGTGTAAGAAATGTAATATACATTTTTACAATCCAAATATTTTAAAGATACAAGAATTTTATGATATACATAAAAGTGAATGTAGAATCTATGATAATAAAGAAGAAATTGAAATGGAATTTTTAACATGTTTAAGATATGATTAATATGAAAGTAAAAACTAGCTTAAAAAAACATTAGGAGGAAAAATGAAAGTTATATTTCTTTTTTAACTTTAACTTCTAAATTTTTTATCATTTCTCTTATAAATACTTGATCTAATAAAAGATTATTAAGATTTATATACTTATTTTTTAAAAGTTGAAGTATATTTAATACACTAATTATAATAAGCATATCAAACTCAGCAGTATCATTTATTGAGTCTACTATCAATTCTAAATCTTTAAAACCTTGATATATACTATTTTTAATATATTTATATTGTTGAGTTTTATACTTGAATTCTTGATTTTTAATATGCTCTTTTAATTTTTGATGTAGTAATGACATATAAGTATATATATAATAACTTATATATATACTTATATGTCTCAAAAATTAATGGATAAAAAATACTTAATAATCACTGAGAGAATAGCTAATAAATATAGTAGATGTAAAAAAGCTAAATATGCTTGTGTTTTAGTTTTAAAAGATATAAACTGTGAAAGAGAGGTATTAATATATTATACTACTAATGGATTGGAGTGTAGAAATAAAAAATGCTTAAGAATTAATCAAGAATCTGGTAAAAATTATAAAAATTGTAATACCAAACATGCAGAACAAAGAATTGTAGAGTTATTTGAAGCTGATAAACTATTTTATAAAAATAAGAGATATAAAATTAAATTATATATTAATAGCGAGCCATGCTTGGAATGTGCATTAGCAATAATGAGATTACAACCTCAACTTGAAAAAGTCGTAATTAAAAGAACGCGCGAAGTTAATTTAGAAGGATTAAAACTATTGAAAAAAGAGGGTATAAATATTCAAGAGTATTAAAGAAACTTGATAATCAACAATGCGCCAAGTCCAGAGAATAAAAGTAATAATAACTTAATCATGCCATTTACATAGCTTTTCCATTTAACTAGCTCAGCAACTTGAGTTATAAGTTGTTGAAGCTGTCTATCTTGCATTTTATGTTGAGCTTCCAAAAATTTATAAATATCATCTAATCTTTTATTCATTATATTTAACATCAATTGAAGAGTATCTTCACCAATACTATCACCTCAATTACCAAGCACAATTAGTATATCTTAAATATAAGACTTTATCATTCTCACTTTTATTTTTATCTAAAATATGTACATTCTCTATAATCATAGAAGAGTTTTCTATTCTTATATTTGCTATTTGATTATTAATATTTATGATAGTAGCAAGATGAGGTAATAAATCTATTTTTTCTTTCTCTATTTCTTTTTGAGCTATATTTTTTATTATATCTATGATAGTTAAATCTTTATTACTTTCAATAAAAGCTTGATTTTGGATTTTAGCATATTTAAATCTTGTTTGTTCTAATCCTTTTGAAAAATTATGTTCTACATAATAAATAGTAAATGTTTCATTACTATGTTCTGATAAATTAGAAATATTTAGTGTTTGACCAGGCCTTAAATCAGTTCTTAATCTTCCAATCGCTTCATATCTTTCTTTCATATATACAAAACTATTATATAAGATATTAGCATATTCATTTACTTGAGATTGATTTTGTAAATAAAATGATTCATGAGTATATTCAAGGGGATAGGATTTATTAGAATATATAACTTCAGATTTTATTTTTTCTAAAGAAGTATTATACCCCCATACCTTGATAGTATTTTTATAATTATCTAAATTTTGAGTTTTATATATAGTAAAAATAGTAGAGTCATTATTCATATCAAAAGTTTTATGGTCTAAAAGTGCACTTATACTATCGTTATGAACAAAATAAGCTCGCACGCGCGGAATATTTGAAATGTTAGCATAATCTGTAAGATATTTCATAGAATATCTTTTTTCTATTTCTTGTATAGCTTGTAATTTAGTAGTAAAAATAGGAGACCATTTAAATTGATAATCTTGTGAATAGTTCGGAATATCGGAAATATTATAAGGATAAATAGCAGTTTCTTTATCCCAGTTTTCTTCATTTCCAAGCATTATCTTCACATATTTGCTTGGATTAATATTTTTAGAAGTGTTTACATAAGATTCGTTTATGTATTGATTAGCAAGCAAATATTCTGGACTTTTAGCTTTTATAGTATTAATAATTATTTCTTGATTTAGATCTCTCATAAAATCGGTAACAAATCCTAAGAATATAGTTTCTAGTGAGTTATTTATTATGTTTCGTTTTTGAATTTTTATCCAATCAAATAAATCAATATCAATATTACCTTGCAACTTGAATTCAGCAGTATCGATGGGTTGATCTAAAGATTTTATAATTCTAAAATATATAATATCTCTGCTTAATAAGTTATAATGAGGTAAAATGAAAGCTAGTAGAGATTGATTTTGAGTTGTAAATTGAGATAATTTAAATTTAAAATAAGAATATATGCTTTGATTTTGGGTTGTTTGAAATATAGAATGATAATCTATTATAGCATCCTTATATATACTTTGATTTTGAGATATATTATAATTAATTTTAAATTTAGATTGAGTTTTACCACTATAAAAATTAGGTAATAAACAATAAAATGAATAAGGGGTTTCAAATACAGATTTTAATTTATTATATTGTATTATACCAAAAGTACTTGTGAATGTTATTTCACTATATATTTCTGCTGAAGATAAATAATTACCATTAGAACCGCCTGCGCATAAACCATTATTTAAATTTCCAAATGCTCCAAAATTATATCTTGCAATATTTAAATTATCTCCATAAGAAAAAGAAGTGCCATCATATTTTTCAGATGTATTAAGATAAGAAGAATAATAGCCTCCCAATATTAAACTATTACTATTGTCTCCAAATCCACCTGGTAATTCCCTAGCTGTGTTAAGATTTCCACCGTAGCTCCATGAAGCTCCATCATATTCTTCACTACTTATAAGTATATATCCTAAATCATCATAACCAGATGCTATTAATGTAGTATTTAAATCTCCAGCGCCACCATGTCCTTCACGACTAGTATTAAGATTTCCACCATAGCTCCATGAAGTTCCATCATATTCCTCTGAACTTGATAATATAGATTCTTCTGCTAAATCATCTCCACCATTAATTAATGCAGCATTTAGATTTCCACTTCCAGCCCCATCTTCTCTAGCTGTGTTAAGATTTCCACCATAGCTCCATGAAGTTCCATTATATTCTTCACTATTTGATAATGCAGAATAAGTAGCATCTTCACCAGCCTCAACTAAAGATGCTGTTTGTAAGCCTTGAGCGCTCGAATCCCATCGTGCTGTATTTAAATTTCCACCATAGTTCCAATTATTACCATCCCATTCTTCAGTTGTTGCTAAAAAATTAGAAATATCGCTACCAGCAATAGTTATACCTGCTGAACTATTACCTGCATTTCGATTTCCATCTCGTGCAGTATTTAAATCAGCTATATTTGTAAAAGCCATAATATTATCTACTCATAGTTATTTCAAATGTAATTTCAATACTATCACCTGCATTTAAATTTTTAGCTGAAGAATATACATGTCTGCAATACATACTTCCATTACCAGTTCCACTTTCATTAAATAAACCAACTTCCCAAACTGCAAAACTTGCACTAGCATTAAATGTATGATTTATTTTAGCTTTTGCAGGAGATACAAAACTAATATTATCTGCTAAAGCTCTTTCTAAACCACTACTATTAAATTCATTATCTAATTTAGTATTTGTATAAGATTCAGCAGTAGTATTACTTCCACCTAATGCTATATATTTAAATGGAAGTGTGGAAATACCATTAAATAATTTAGCTATTTGATCTAGACCATCGTCTGTTATTGTTACCATTTTTCTTATCCTCCTTATGAATTATTTTAGTTGTTATTTTTATATTAAATTTTAGATCTTTCATATTCTATCTTCTATTTTTCTTAAGAATTTTCTATCATGTTGATTTAATAAATTTAAAAATTTATTATAAAGATTTCTTTGTTTTAAATGTCTAATTGCTGTTACTAATAATCCTTCGATATTCTGCATTTCACTTTGAGAAGTGCCTTTGCTTTTTATTGCAGCTTTATATTGATTAAGAAATCTATAACTCCAAGAAAGTATTTGATGATCATTTGGATCATTTATTCCAGCTATTAATCCTTGTTTTAATAAATTATATTTAATTTCATGCCATTGTTTTAACTCTTCTATTCTCGCTTTTGCAATTCTTTTATGCCAAAGTATTTTCCATTCCAATTCTTCTATATCAACTGCTATTAATTGTTTTTTGAGATAATCTTTTTCTTGCTCATATTCTCTTTTTTTAATTTCTAAATTAATAATATCTCTTTTAAATTGAAATGATAAATGTACTAATTCTTGAAAATGTCCCATATTTTCTCTCACTGCTTGCCAATATTTGGCATCTGGTGTTGGAAATTTATAGTCATTAAGTACGCTTATTTCTGCTTCAGTTCTAGTTCTAAATATTTGTTGTGTAATAAAGTCATGATAAAGTTCTTTTTTAATAGATTGTAAGAATTGAATATCATTATTCTCTAATAATTGATTTGATAAGATATTTAAATTTATAATTTCTGGATTATGATCAAATATTTTATTTTTTAATTTTAATTCTTTCATTCTCTCACCAATTGTAAAGTAGCTTCCCAATAATCATTTTTTCCTTTTATTTTAATAGGATTATATTTTGTAATCCAAATATTTGGATATGATAAATTATTTCCATAACTCATATAATCATGTTTTATACCTAAATGAGTATATATTTCATCTTTTATAGAGCTATTCTCTAACATACAAACTAAATTTATATAAAGAAATGGATTTTGTTTTATTAATATAGTAGCGGATTGATTGGGTAATCTTTTAATATCATATTGAATATCTAGTTTTTCTGACCATTCCAAAACTAAAGATATATTTAAAGATGATAAATTTTGTGAACTTGCATTTAATTCTAATATAGTCATATTAGATCATATACCTTGTAAAAACCTAAGATTGCCCACCCAATAACTTTTATTTCCCTTTTTCTTTTCAAATGAACATTCTATTATATATAAATTTGAAATATTATATATATTATTTATATTTAAAGTTTTTATTTTATAACCAGCATAACTATAAATATATTCTTTTTCACTATTATTTAAAGCTAATATTCTAAAATTATAAGTTATTTCATCTTTTTTACTAATATCTATTATAATAGAATTATTAATATTTTTTTCTATATTCATATCAAAATTAGATTCTTCATTCCATTCTATTACATTAGATAAATTTAAGATATCTTTGAATTGTATATCTCGTGGATATAATATAGGATTATAACTTTCATTTTGTGTTATATTAATAGAATATATATCTGTAAAATAGTTTTCATGCGTGGTTGTAATATTATATTGACCACTTGGAATGGTAGTTATACTATAATTTCCAGATTCATCTGATAAATCAGATTTATTTTCTATCCAAACTAATGCATTTGATACTGTATTATTAAATATATCAGTTATTTGGCCAGTAAGATTATAGCCTATACTATAAGATTCAGTTGTTTTTAAAAATGATATTCCACCAAAATTTAGTGCAGTATTTCCATTACCTGAGCCTGCACAAGCATATCGACCTTGATTTAAATTATCAATTTGACTCCACGAAGTTCCATCATAATATTGTGCAGTATTTTCATTATTAAGCAACCCATTACCAGATATAATAATATTTAAAGTTGTGTTTATACCAGACGTAGCAAAATATGCAGCGCCTATAACTAAATTCGCGGAATAAGAGAATGATGTGCCATCATATGCTTCTGTACTTATTTCCCAACTAGCATTTTTTCCTCCAATTGCAATTCCATCATTTACATTACCACCAACACCATGTTTATATCGCGCTGTATCTAGATTCCCGCCTTGATTCCAAGTGGTTCCATTATATTCCTCAGACGTATTTGTTAAACTTCCATTGCTTATTTCACCTCCGCACATTAATGTTGTATTAGACAATCCATTACTTCTATGCCAATTTCTTCCGGTATTACAAGATGATATTATAGACCAACTTGTGCCATTATATTCTTCACAATCTGTCGCATAAGCTCCTCCACTAATTTTTAAAGCCGAATTTAACTGTCCACTACCACTCAACCAAGCATATTCATAAATTGGATTTCCTTCCAAACTCCAACTATTACCATTAAATGATTCACTTGTTTTAGAAGCTGTTTCATCACTCGATCGTGAACATATTGCCAATGCCGCATTTTGTAATCCAGCTGAACCATGTTCCTCGCGTCCTTTTACCATATTAGCTTCAGTAGTCCATGCCATTATATCCCTCTTGCATATTCTCTTATTATATCATCTTCTAAATTCTTAATTGTATATTTTTCACTCAAATAAATTTTATCAAAATTAAAATTAACTATTTTAGTTGGTTGTGTAATCAATTTCTTTCTATCTCGTGCACTTATTACTTCTTCTCCTTTATGTAGATAATAAATACCTTCTTTTTTAATCAAACCTCCTTGTTGTAGACTTGGTAATCTTTCAGTTATTTTTTTAGTAATTTCTGTTATAGTTCTAGTCACTGAAATTGTGATATTGCGAGGTATAGCTGCAATTGCAGATATTAAATTATTAACTTCAGAAATTACACTAGAAAAAGCACTTTTAACATTAAATAGTGCAGAAGCAATTGTATTACTAAAATTAAGAGTATTATTAAGTGCATTTTGAATATAAGTTATAAAAATAGTGAATGTAGAAATAACTGATGATGTAAATGAAGATAAAATATTAATAATAGTATTAATAGTAGAATATAAAGAATTTAAGATAAAAATGCTATTTTGAATAATAGTTATTAAAGTTAAAAATGCATTTTGAACTATAA
>VAPE01019123.1_pt1 | contig 15003 bp, 11 predicted proteins | sample 3393911 | NCBI WGS metagenome assembly VAPE01 (sample SAMN08290436, study PRJNA428436) | hydrothermal vent metagenome | isolation source: Deep-sea hydrothermal vent chimney | place: Atlantic Ocean: South-mid Altantic Ridge | reverse complement strand
TTGCTGAATTTTCCTGAGTTCGGCTGTGAATTCCTTGTTGTAGACAAAAAGAGTCAATTCAAAGTTGAGCCAGAAACTGCGCATGTCAAGATTGACGGAACCAATCAGGCTAAAGTCGTTGTCAACCGTGATGGTTTTGGCGTGGAGCAGCCCTTCGGTAAAGAGCATGATCCGCACGCCGGCCATGGCCAGCCGGTCATACAGGGCGTAGCTGGCATAGTGAACGAGTTTGGAATCGTTTTTTTCCGGGACGATAATGGTGACCTCGACACCACGGTCGGCGGCGGATTTCAAGGCGGTCAGGATGGCGTTGTCGGGAACAAAGTAGGGGGTGGTCAGGATCAGTTCCGTGCGCGCGGCATAAATGGTGGTAAGAAGCAGGTTGTGAATGGCCTCTTCGGCAAAACCCGGTCCTGACGGGACGAGTTGCACCGGAGCCTCGCCGATTTTTTCCACCGGATGGATATCGGCCAGGTCAACCAGATTGTGGGTCTTATCACTGCTCTCTATAGTCCAGTCGGATAAAAAGGTGGCCGTCATCGCCTCCACGACCGGCCCTTCGACCCGGACCATGGTGTCGATCCAGCGGCCGACGTTTTCGTTCTGTTTAAAGAAGAGCGGGTCGACCAGGTTCTGGCTGCCGGTATAGGCGATACGGCCATCAATGGCGACGATCTTGCGGTGGTTTCTCAGGTCGATACGGACAAAGATGGCCCGGATGATACCGGCCGGCAGGGCTTCGACGATCTCGATCCCGCCGGCCCGCATCTCGGCAGCGCATTCGCTGCGCAAGAAGAGATCGCTGCCAATGGAATCGAGCAGTATTCGACAGGTAACCCCCCGCCGGGCCGCGCGTAGCAGGGCCGCCGCCACCTCATCGGCCAGGCCGCCTTCGTTCCAGATATAAAATTCAAGGAAGCAGCTGGAACGGGCCTGGTCGATATCGGTGATCAGGCTGCGTAGAAAATTTTCGGCCCTTTCGATAAGAGTCAGTTTGTTGCCGTCCATGGCAGGAAGGCCGATGACGGTATCGGCCTGACGGTGGATAGGCCGGCATTCTGGGTTGAGCTTATTCCAGTCGACGGTGGGGCGCTGCTTCAAATTTTTCGCCCAGCGGGTGAAGATATGCAGATCGGAAGCGACCCGTTCGGCCCGTTTTTCTCCCAGCCGGTTCTCACCGAGCAGGAGATAGATAACGGCCCCGACCAGCGGCAGAAACAGAATAACGACCAGCCAGGCCAAGGTGACACTGGCGGCCCGCTTCCGCATGATGACCCGCAGGGCAAGGCCCATGCGAATGAACAGGTCGGCGAGGAAAATGGATGATGTGAATATCCAGTAAAAGTTGTCCATGCGGCTCAAGGATTATGGGGAAAATAAGGAATATGAACAACTTTCCCTGAATTGGATCGGCAGGTCAAGGGAAATTGTTCTCCGGGCCTTATTTTGGTCCTGAATCCATTCTCTGGTGCCCCGGAGGGCGGCGCGGTGAAGACCGGAAAATGATTTTATCCCGCAATAATACAATAGATTCCACATATTGCATGGAATGTCGCCGCCAGCCGTCACGGATTCAAGTCAGTGTTTTTCTTTTCAGTGTTTCTTTTTTTTTTTATTTTCTGTTAGAGTGAATCTGTGCCTGACGCCGTCTCCGGGAGAGGAGGCGGTTTGCCGTTTTTCCCGGCCCCTGGAAAAATTTAGCAAGAGTTTTTTATGAAAATCAAGGGATTTACCTCTGCCGCGGTCAAGGCGGCTATTCGCGATAAAGGCCGGCTTGATTTGGGGCTTATTTATTCGGAGGTCCCGGCTGTGGCGGCCGGTGTTTTTACCGCCAACCGGGTGAAAGCCGCTCCGGTTCTCCTTGATATGGAGCGCCTGCTGCAGGGCCGGGCCCAGGCGGTTCTGGTCAACAGCGGCAACGCCAACGCCTGTAACGGCAGGCAGGGGATGGAGGTGGCGGTCGCCGCCGGGGCGCTGGCGGCCAAACAGCTGGGCATTGCGGAAGAAATGGTTCAGCTCGCCTCCACCGGTGTTATCGGCGTGCCCCTGGATATCAAGTGCTTTGAACGGGTCATGCCGGAGCTGGTTAGCGGCCTGGCCGGCGATGGTTTTGCTGATGTTGCCCAGGCAATCATGACTACGGACACGGTGCCGAAGATGTCGTTCCGGCGGCTTGAGATTAACGGCACGGAGGTGTCTATTCTCGGGATCGCCAAGGGCTCGGGCATGATTATGCCGGATATGGCGACCATGCTTTGTTTTGTCCTGACCGACGCTCAGATTGCGTTTCCGGAACTGCTCGCCATTGTCAAAATCGGGGTGGAGCAATCCTTTAACCGGATCACGGTTGACGGTGATACCAGTACCAATGATATGGTTCTGGCCCTGGCCAATGGTGTTGCCGGCAACCAGTGGATTGATGAAGATAATGCCAAGGGCCGCGAGATTTTTACGGCCGCCATGGTGGATATCTTCAAGGATCTGGCCCTGAAGATTGTCGCCGACGGCGAAGGGGCCACCAAGGTGGTGACGATCAGGATAACCGGCGCCCGGGATGAAGACGGGGCCATGAACGCTGCCCAGACCATTGCCAACTCGTCACTGGTGAAGACCGCCTTCTTTGGCGAGGATGCCAACTGGGGCCGGATTGTTGCTGCGCTGGGCAGGTCGGACTGCCGGTTTGATCCGGATCGGGTTTCGCTGTTTTTTGATGAGATCCAGATGGTGGAAAACGGCGTCGGTCTCGGTCCCCGGGCGGAGGAGGCATGTGCAACCGTACTTAAGAAAGATCGTTTCACGGTCACGGTTGACCTCAATGACGGCCTGGAAACGGCGGAGGTCTATACCTGTGATCTTTCCTTGGATTATGTCCGAATCAATGCTGACTATCGTTCGTAGGCCGGAATCAGATTATGCCGGAGCCTAAAGAAAAGATATGGCTTCTGCCGGAATCGGTGGCAATGGATGACCTTGTCGCCGATATCGGCCAGGCCTTCACCATAGAGGTCGAACCGCAGCCGGCCGTCACCGTTACCTGGTTTGATACCTTTGACTGGCGTCTCTACCGTCGTCGGAAGGTGCTCCTGCTGCAGGATCAAGATTCATGGCATTTGCTGCTTCGGCCGTCCGGTGAGGAGACCGTCTCGCTCCAGGGTAAGGGGCTGGCCGGCTGCAGTTTTTCCTCGGATTTTCCCCCCGGCCGGCTGCGAACGGTTCTGGAGCCTATTCTGGACGTGCGGAGACTCCTGCCCCTGGTCACCCTTGATTCGTCCGGAGTCGTCATCCGTTTCCTGAATCAGGACGAGAAGGTTGTTGCCTTTCTTTTTCTGCAGGAGCAGAGGGTTGCCCGGGCCGATGTTGCTTTCCGGACGGCCAAATTGCAGGGGATCCGCGGCTATGATAAAGATTTTAAGACAGTAAGCAGATTTATCCGCCGGCATGGAATCGTTGATTCTGTCTCGTCCTTTTATGCCTTTGAAGAAGGTGTCCGCCTCACCGGCCGTTGTCCTCTTGATTACAGCTCGGCGTTTTCGATTACCCTGAAGCCGGAGATGTCCGCCCGTCAGGCGACCATGGCTATTTTTCGCCGGTTGCTTGAGACCATGCAGCGAAATACGCCCGGCATCATCGACGATCTTGACAGCGAGTTCCTGCATGATTTCCGGGTTGCTCTGCGCCGAACCCGTTCCGGACTTGCCCTGATCAAGCGCGTGCTGCCGCCGGAGATCACCGAGACGTTCAAAAAAGAGTTCGCCGACCTGGGAAGGGTGACCGGGACTGCTCGCGACCTGGACGTGTATCTTCTTTATGAAAAGGACTACAAAGCGCGTCTGCCGGCCAGTCTTCGGGATGGGGTGGATACATTTTTCGCCGATATCCGGACCCGCCGAGAGAGTGCGCACAAAGAGCTGGTGCGCAGCCTCTGCTCGCCCGAGTACCGGGAAATGATCGGTCGCTGGCATGACTATCTGTACAGTGATGGCGGCGAGCCCTCGGAAAACTCGGAACTGCCGATAAAAGGCCTGGCCGGCAAGATCATTATGCGAAGCTACAGGCGAATATTGAAGGACGGCAAGGAGATTGATCAGTCGTCTTCTGCTGAAAAAATGCATCGCCTGAGGATACAGTGCAAGAAGTTGCGTTACAGTCTGGAGTTTTTCACGTCACTGTTTCCGCCTGATGATATGCAAATCATTGTTGGTCAATTAAAGAAACTGCAGAATAATCTCGGCGCCTTCAACGATTTGTCGGTACAACAGGAGATGTTGCACCAGTATCTTGCCCGGCTGCGGCCCGGTTCCGGGAAGAACCAGAAACTGGCCTCCGCCATCGGCGGTCTGCTGACCAGTCTGCATCATGAGCAGCAGCTGGTCCGGGAGGCCTTTTTTTTGAAATTCAGACGATTCTCCCGGTCAAGGAATACCGAATTATACAAGAAACTTTTTGGCTGAACACGGGCCGGCAAGAGCCGGAAAAGGAAGGGGCGGGGGGTAAAATGAGCGTCATCGCGGTATACAATATCAAAGGGGGGGTCGGCAAGACGGCAACCGCCGTTAATCTGTCCTACCTGTCGGCATGTGGAGGGGACAAAACCCTGCTTTGCGATCTGGACCCCCAGGGTTCGTCCACTTTTTATTTCCGGGTCCGGCCGGCAAAGAAATTCAATATCGACAAACTGCTCAAAGGCGGCAAGGCGGTTGACGGCAATATTCGCGGGACCGATTATCCCGGCCTTGATCTGTTGCCGGCCGATTTTTCCTACCGCAATATAGATATTGCCCTGGATGACTTGAAAAAGTCCCGGCAGAGGATCAGCAAGGTGCTCAAGCCCCTGCGGCGGGAGTATGGGCATATTTTTCTCGATTGTCCTCCCAATATTACCCTGTTGTCGGAAAACATCTTTCACGCCGCCGATTATATTCTTGTTCCTCTTATTCCTACCACCCTTTCCCTTCTGGCTCTGCGGCAGCTTTTTCGCTTTCTGGATGAAATCGGTCAGAAACGGTCCAAGGTTCTCATCTTTTTTTCCATGGTTGAAAAACGGAAAAAAATGCACTGGGAGATGATGCGACTCCTGATCAAAAAGCCGGGGGTCCTGCCCCGGGTCATTCCCTTTCTGGCGGATATCGAAAAGATGGGCATTTATCGGCAGCCGGTAACCGCCGCCTTCCCTCGATCCCTGGCCGCAACCGCCTATGGCGGGTTGTGGACGGAGATAGAGAGGCACCTTGATCAGGGATGAAGGCAACCTCTCACCGGGCGGAGCGACCACCTGGCGAGCAGTAACACCGCACAGAGGTTATATAAGTAGGCGGTTTCACATACCATAAACCTGTAAGCCGCCACAGGTGCCCCATCTTCACGCAGTTGTTCCCGCCCGCATAGAGGGACTATCGCGAACGGAAGCAACTATGCAATCCGGGGTACCTGTGACGGCTTACGTCGAGCATATCCCTGTCAGGTAAGGAGAGCTTACGGATGAAGCATCTTTTTTTATGCCGTCATGCCAAGTCGAGCTGGAGTGATACCACCCTCGCCGATATCGACCGGCCGCTCAATAAGCGGGGCAGGCGTGATGCCCCGCTTATGGGTATCAGGCTGGCAATGCTTGGTGTGAAGCCGGATGCGATTGTATCCAGCCCGGCCCGCCGGGCTCATAAAACCGCCCGTCATCTAGCCGGCTCCCTGGGATTATCACGCAAGAGGGTCATGGTGATTGATGAGATTTATGAGGCGTCCCCTGAGATTCTGCTGGCAATTATCCGCGGTTTCAGCAACAAGGTCGGGCAGGCCGTCATGGTTGGCCATAACTCAGAGATCACGGCCCTTGCCAATGAACTGGGGGGGCTCGGCATTGACAATATTCCGACCTGCGGCGTCGTCGCCCTGGATTTTGCTGTCGGATCGTGGCATGACGTTATGAAGAGTAAGGGGGTTCAGGTTTTTTTTGAGTATCCCCGTAAAGTTCAGTATGAGTAACTCCCGAATCCGTGACGACTTGAGGTTATGCTCCATGCAACAATGGAATTTATTTGCATTATTTCAAGATAAATGCATTCCCCGGTCTTCACCGCGCCGCTCTGCGTGGTGCCCGATAACCGCGCATCCGCATCGTTGGCAACCAAGTTGATATCACCCCGGGATAACCAACATCGTTGCCGCTTTGCATTTGCACCGTTTTCGAACGCTCACGAATTCAGGTAACTGTGTCCATCAGGAAACGAGTTTTTTTTGTTCGAGATCGAGGCAGGCGAAAAAATAACCACAGGCATACAAGTGATATTGTGAAGATTATTTTTTAAGCAGATGACTCCTTAGCTTCCCGTTGTTCGGTAAAGGGATAAACATTATGAATGAAAAAAACAAAAGAATATTGTTGTTGGATTCTATTTTGTTAGGTGTTGTCGGCGCAGTTGGCGCGCAACTATTTCTATTTTTGCTCCGTTTGGTTCAACACTATTCATCTGTATTGATAGCAGGATATGATTCTCCCGGATTATCTGATATGGGAGGAACATTAATCCAGACGGTGAGTCATCATCACCATTTTATGGTCATCGCCGTGATTGTCTTTGGTGGTTTGATCTCCGGGATATTAGTTTATACATTTGCCCCGGAGGCCGAGGGACATGGTACCGATACGGCGGTTAGGGCCTTCCATCGAACCGGTGGCCTGATACGTGCCTGTGTTACGCCGTTAAAAATGATAGCCTCCGCCTTGACTATAGGAACAGGTGGGTCAGCGGGACGTGAAGGCCCGACGGCTTTATTCAGTGCGGGGATCGGCTCCATATATGCAACCATTAAAAAAAGTTCAAACCGGGACAGAAGATTACTTGTCTTGGTAGGTATGGCGTCAGGGTTGTCGGCAATTTTTAAATCTCCTATCGGCACTGCCATCTTTGCAGTTGAGGTGTTATATGGCGAGATGGAATTTGAGGCCAGCGCTTTGGTTTATACCTTGTTGGGTTCTGTCGTCGCCTATATGGTAAGTGGTTTTTTTGTTGGTTGGCAACCCTTGTTTGACGTGCCGCAAAATTTGCTGGTGACGGACCCTGAAACAATATTTTATTTATTAATTCTGGGTGGTATCAGCGGGATTGTCGGCGTTATTCTCCCCAATGTATTTTATGGTATAAGGGATCTCTTCCATAGTATCCCCATCGCCCCGCATTTTAAGCCCGCAATAGGTGCATTGTGTGTTGGCCTGATCGCCATTGTTTTTCCCCAGGTTTTGGGCGGTGGCTATGGATGGATACAAAAGGCGATTGATGGCCAGATATTTATATGGCTTTTGCCGACAATTATTATTGCAAAAATGTTTGCTTTTGCCTTTACCGTCTCTTCCGGTGGTTCCGGCGGTGTTTTTGCCCCGAGCTTATTCCTGGGTGCTTTTTTAGGGAGTTTTTTAGCACTGTTATTTCATCAATCCACTGCTATTTTTGCCATGATCGGTATGGCTGCCGTATTTGGAGCTGCTGCCAGGGTGCCGATAGCAACGGTCATAATGGTTACGGAGATGACCGGCGGCTATAGACTCTTAGCTCCCGCTGCTTTAACTGTTTTGTTGGCGTATCTCTTGCAGGTTTCCCTGGTGAGTATGTTCAACTTGAAATACAAGAGCCTATATGAGGCACAAGTCCCTGATCGCTCATTTTCTCCGGTGCATCAAATCGATGAATTGAGAAATATCCTGTCATTCTACACCCCGAAATTATGCCTGAATCCCAAGAGAATAAACAGGGCTGATCTTTTAAGCCTTTTAGAATCGAGTATTCCTATAGATATACCAAATGGAAAGCAAATTTTTTTCGGGTCATTAAAAAATGATTATCCAAAATTTGACGATGACAGCAAATGTGAACTTTTTTATATGAAATATAAGGACGCAGAGGTAATGGCAATGTTCAGAGATGGTAGCTGGATATATCCACAATGTGGCATAGATTTACGGAAAGGAGACGAATTGCTCCTGATGGGGGCGCCGGAAGTTATAGACAAAATCAGAATAGATTTTAATTCTGTCTCCAAGACCTTTTCGCAGCTTGGTCTTCAGCAGCAAAAATTGGATCAGTCGCAGAAAAATTGAAAACGCACCAGGGTCAGGGGTTAATTTCAGGTGTTGTAATCATGAATTCGTGACGGTTTGAGGTTCGAGTCTGGTTGGAATAAGGGGCCCGTGAGGTAATTTCTGCTCAACGTAACGTGATTAAATTGAAAGATTTCGGAGAATGAACTCGCAAAGTTGCATGAAGTAGTGGTAACATACAAAAAAGGTGGCATGGATAAATATTTTTGCTGTAGTCGGTCGGACGAAATGAAACCGCACTGCCTCATCAGATTTTATTTTTAAAAATAACAATGGTCATGGCACAAAGTAACCGAGCACATGAAGGCGGGCGAATCGAGGGCGTCTCTCTTGCTTCATTTCTGCAACTGCTGGAACAGGAAAGAAAAAACTGTACGCTTATTGTCTCTTCCGGGGATCAGGAAGGCCGGTTTTATTTTGCAGAAGGCGTTCTTATCGATGCGGATTCGAGTGGCAAGAGCGGGCAGGAAGCGGCATCTGCCATTTTGTCCTGGCCCCACCCCTCATTCAGTGTCGCAAGGGCGGAAGATCGGATGCGTCGTATCAGTCTTCCACTGGCGCATATTCTTTTGGCTGCCGCTCAAATACATGATGAGAGTCAATCGAACCCGGTGGAAGCGGAGACGCCGCCGCAGCCGGCAAAAAGGTGTACGGCCGTCGCCGATCTTTATGATGACCCGGCGGTAGAGCGCTTGGTGCAAACCATTCTTTCCTCTTCCGGGGTCCGTCATTACTTTATTCTGGACCGTCATGGCAAGGTCGTTACCCAGTCATCCCGGCAACTGAAGCTTGCTGATTTTATAACCTACTGTATCGTAAGTGGTATTCAAATGCGGAATCGACTGAAGGTAAAAGGTCCCAACCGTATCCATTTAGTTCTCGGTAATGGAGAATCACTTTTGATCATGCCGGGAGCGGGCATGATCATCGGACTGTTGCTTGACGAATATTCATCAGTCAGCGATATTGAGGACCAGCTTCGTCCTGTCTTGGTCAGTTAGTATGATTGCACGGCGGTTATGAGAAAACTACTTGGTGAAATATCGGTTATCCCAGGAGTGACCGGGTCATGTATCTTTGATAAGACCGCCGGTGTCCTGTGTACCGATCTCCAGACTGAATTGCCGAAAGAGCTGACCGAATCGGTCTGTATGCATTTTGTTCGTCTCCTGCAGATGGGCAGGATGAACAAGTTGGATATCAAGTCGGTCCATTTCCGCTTTGACCGGTATGCCGTCATTGGCATGAGCCTTGCCTCGGGAGTTATTCTGTTGACCATCTGCGAGGCGGATGCCAACTGCTCTCTTGTTGCCACGACCGTAGCCATGCTTGCCGATGATATGCGTGATGAACTCTTCAAATAGCCCAATCCGTCATCGACTCCCGCAATGACGGTTGCCGGGCAAGAAGACACAGGCCTGCCCAGGCCGCCTCCCGGAGCCGGAGTCTCCGTCTCGCTCCGCTTCCCTCCCTTACCGTGCCTACATTTTTTTGAAGTTTGAAGAGATTGCGCCCCTGTTCTCCGCAGTAACTGACCCGTTGATGGTTGAAACAAGGAGAGGCGGACGATATGATGACGGCGAGGCCGACTTGGCAATCGTTCTGGAATCTGTTGCCGAAAACGGCTATAAGATATGATCAGGGTGATTCGTTGCCGAGCCGGGCAGGTTTTGACGGCCCGGTAAAGGTGAACACGATCGACTCAAGCCGACCTCAATCTGGGAGCGAATCCCAGGGATCTGTTTATCCTTGAGCGTTCGAGAACGGTGCAGATGCAAGGCGGCAAGGATGTTGATTGTTCTGGTGTGATATCAACGAGTTGCCAATGCAGCAGATGTGCCGTTATCGGGCGCCCCCGCAGGGCGGTGCGGTGAAGACCAGGAAATGCGTTTGTTCGGTAGTAAAGTTATAAAATCCACATATTGCATGGAATGCCACCTCAAGCCGTCACGGATTCAGGTTTATCGCATCCCTTTAAAGAGGTATGCCGAGTGGGAAAAATAATTTTGTCTCTTGCGATTTTGCTCCTGGTGCCGGTGGGGATGCAGGCTGCATGCCTTAAAGGTGACTGTCGTAACGGCATGGGCAGGCTCAAGAGCGCGGATGGTCGTGTCTATGAGGGTGAGTTTAGAAACGGCTTTCTCTGGGGTAAGGGTACGCTGGTTTATCCTGATGGAGTCAGGTATTCCGGCCAGTTTGTTCGGGGCCGGTTTTCCGGTCAGGGGAAGCTGGTAAGCCCGGATGGGCGGAAATATTCAGGTTCGTTCCGTAACGGCGTGATCGACGGGCAGGGGACCCTTGTCAGGGCCGATGGCCTTCGGTACACCGGTGACTTCAGCCTGGGACGCTTTAACGGTCGAGGGACCTTGTTATATCCGGATGGTCGTGAATATACCGGTGATTTCCGCGATAATGTCATTGACGGTCAGGGCCGGCTTGTTTACGCCGATGGTTCCAGTTTTACCGGCAGGTTTCACGACGGGAAACCTGCCGGGCAAGGTGTGCGCTGCTATCCTGACGGAACTCGCTATACCGGGATGTATGTCGGTGATAAGCGTGAGGGCCGCGGTATTCTTGAAATGACCGACGGCAGCCGTTATGAAGGTAATTTTCATCGCGATTTGTATTCCGGCCGGGGCGTGCTCATCTCGGCCGATGGCCGCCGGTTTGCCGGCCGGTTCGTCGATGGTCAGCCGGTTCCTTCTGCCCCGGCGGGTGTCACCCGGTCCGGGGCTGCCGCCTCCGGGGCCGTTGCTGCCGCAATTACGGACGGCCGGAACGCTGTTAAGTCGAAAACGGTCGGGTTCGTCCCTGCCGGGAGTATTGCCGGCGGGATTTTCTGGGCGGATGGCGTTGTTTACACCGATCCGACGAAACAGGAAAAATTTTCAGGAACGGCACGATTGAGTCTGCCGGACGGCAGTACATATGACGGGAGCTTCGAGAACGGCCTGATGGCCGGCAAGGGTACGAGGCGCTTCGCGGATGGCCGCAAATATGTCGGTTTTTTCGCCAATGGCCGGCAAAATGGTCAGGGTGAATACACGTATCCCGATGGCGCGGCATACCGGGGCGCATTCAAGGATGGTGAATTTTCCGGGACCGGCGAGTACTTTTTCCCTGACGGCAGCACCTATAAGGGGGAATTTAGAAACGGCGTTTTTGCCGGCCAGGGGACGTTGACCTATAGAGATGGTAAACAGTATAAAGGATCGTTTCGTAACGACCTGCCGGATGGCGTCGGGACCCTTCTCTCTCCGGACGGTTCCGTCTATGAGGGAGATTTTAAGGCCGGCCGGAGAAACGGTGAGGGCAAGCTGACTTTCCCTGACGGCCGGATTTTTCAGGGCAAGTTTAAGGATGACCTGTTTGTTCAGGCCGCGAACCTGAATCCGTGAGCGTTCGAGGACGGTGCGGTGGCAAGCGATAACCTCTTGATATCACAGCATATGCGCCATTATCAGGCGTCCGGCAGGGCGGCGCGGTGGTGATCGGGGAAGGTGTTTGTTTGGCAATAATGTAATAAAATCCGCATATTGATGGAATGTCACCTCTGGCCGTCACGGATTTAAGGGCTAAAGAATGGAGAATGAATGTGCATTGGCAGTATCGAACCATATTATTCGAGTTTCAGAAAGACAGTCTTCTCGGTGACAAGTACATCGACGATGAAGAGCTGGAAACAACGCTGAACGAGCAAGGGGAATCGGGCTGGGAACTGGTCGCGGTTACTCCTGTCCGGGAAGGCATTCTGTCTTTTTTCAAAAAAATGAATGAACAAGCCGGACCCCGGGTCCAGTTGCCGGCCAAAGACGACGGCAACCAGGCACCGGCTGCCGAAATCCAACCGGCGGTGACCGCCGAACAGTTGCAGCGCGAGGAAAAAGAACATATTCGTCATCTGGAACAAGAAAGGCGGGAGGCTATGCTCCGGCAGGAGCAGGACTTGATCGGCGAGATTAAGATTCGTTGACCGCCGGTGGTGGATACAAGGTGAGCATCTATATTTTAAAACGATTTCTGTTGATGATCCCCACTCTGTTCGGGGTTATGTTCATTACCTTCATGATAACCCAGTTCGTTCCCGGCGGCCCGGTCGAAAGGATGATGGCCCAGATTGAGGGGCATGGCGTCGGGGGAGAGGCGGTATCCGGGACCACCGGCGCCATTTATCAGGGTGATACGGGCCTGGACCAGGAGCGCCTGGCGCAGTTGCGGAAACTCTACGGTTTTGACCAGCCGCCTCTGAAGCGCTTTGTTTCCATGATGGGCAAATACCTGGTGTTTGATTTCGGTGAAAGCTATTACCACCATCAAAGCGTTGTCAGTCTCGTCATCTCCAAGCTTCCGGTATCCATGTCCCTGGGCCTCTGGTCATTTTTTATCGTTTACCTGACCTGTATCCCCCTGGGGATTGCCAAGGCGGTCAGGGACGGCAGCCGCTTTGACGTCGTGACCAGTTCCATCATCATGGTCGGCTATGCCATTCCGGGATTCGTGCTTGGTATTGTCTTGATTGTCCTCTTCGGCGGCGGCAGTTTCTGGAGTATTTTTCCCCTCCGGGGGCTGGTCTCGGATAACTGGCATCAGCTCGGCCTGATGGCCAAGATCCTGGATTATCTCTGGCATATGGTCCTGCCGGTGACCGCGAGTACGGTCAGCAGCCTGGCGGTCATGACCCTGCTCACCAAAAACAGCTTCCTGGAGGAGATCCGCAAACAGTATGTGATAACGGCCAGGGCCAAGGGGTTGTCCGAAAAGCAGGTATTGTATAAACACGTGTTCCGGAATGCCATTATTCCTATCATTACCGGGTTCCCCGGTTCCTTTATCACCGCTTTTTTCACCGGCAGTCTGTTGATTGAAACGATATTCTCGCTCGACGGCATGGGGCTGCTGGCCTATCAGTCCGTGATGAACCGCGATTACCCCGTGGTCCTGGGCACACTCTATTTCTTTACCATCATCGGCCTGGTCTCCAGGCTTCTTTCCGATCTCAGTTATGTCATGGTCGATCCTCGAATCAGTTTTGAGCGTATCCAATAAAAAAACTATGGCCGGAGAACAAAGAAAAAACAGTCTGACCTGGCGGCGGTGGTATAGTTTCTGTCAAAATCGGAGAGGTTATTACAGCCTGATCATTTTTGTCATCATTTTTGGCACCAGCCTTTTCGCCGAGGTGCTGAGCAATGATAAACCATTGCTGGTGCAGTATAACGGCAAAGACTATTTTCCTATTTTCAAGGTCTATCCGGAAACGGTTTTCGGCGGGTCTTTTGCAACCGAAACTGATTATCGCGACCCCTTTATTCTGCGCAAGCTGACGACGAACGGCAATCATATTTTTTTCCCTCTCAACCCGCACAGTTACAACTCCATCAACCTGTCGCTTGACCGCCCGGTTCCGTCACCGCCGAGCCGTGATAATTACCTCGGTACCGACGACCGGGGCCGGGACGTCCTGGCGCGCCTTATCTATGGTTTCCGGCTCTCCGTTCTTTTCGGCTTCGCACTGACCATCGTCGGCACTCTGCTGGGGATCGTCGCCGGCGCGGTGCAGGGGTATTTCGGCGGCAGGACGGATCTTCTCTGCCAGCGTTTTATCGAGGTATGGAGCGCTATGCCCGAACTTTACCTGTTGATTATTTTTGCCTCGATCTTTAAACCCAGTATCCTGCTGCTCCTGATCCTGCTTTCCATGTTCGGCTGGATGGGGCTGTCGGATTATGTGCGGGCGGAGTTCTTGCGAGGGCGCAACATGGAATATGTGAAGGCCGCCAAGGCCCTGGGGGTGGGAAACCTGACCATCATGTACCGGCACCTGCTGCCCAACGGCATGACCCCGGTGATCACCTTTCTGCCGTTTCGGATGTCCGGCGCAATCCTGGCCTTGACCAGCCTTGATTTTCTCGGTCTGGGAGTCCCGCCTTCCACCCCGAGTCTCGGGGAGCTGCTGGCCGAGGGCAAGGCCAATATCGATGCCTGGTGGCTGTCATTGTCCACCTTCGCCGTTTTGGTCGGGACGCTGGTTTTGTTGATTTTTATCGGCGAAGGACTTCGCCAGGCCTTTGATCCGCGCAAACAGTAGCCGGAACCTGAATCCGTTATCGAGCGCCCAGCAGGGCGAGGGCGACTCGGTGGAGACTGTAAAATACATTTATTCATCAATAATGCAATAAACACAATTGCATGGAATATCACCTCAAGCCGTCACTGATCCAGGAAGAAATGGTGGTGGGTGAAGGAACAGCCGGAAATAACATTGGATAGGGAGATCGTTATTTTTGAGAGGTTCCGGGACAAAAGCCGGAGAAGTTTTTCCCCTTGGCCGGGGATCTGAGGTTAGTTTTTGGTGGTTCCTGGTTTATTGAGACCTGATCATTTCGCGCAGTGACTCAATTTCCTCTTTGAGAGCGTTTTCCCGCTCCGCGAATTCAACCCGCATCCTCGTGAGCAACGATTTGTAATCCTCGACGGTTTCGAGCCGTTCTTCCGGCTTTTCCGTTGTCGGACGATCAGCCGCCGTTTCCTCTCCGGACCCGGCTGCCACTGTCGGCACCGATTCTTGCATTTTGTCATCACTGCCAAAAAAGAGCTCGAGTTTTTCTTCCAGTCCTTCGGGCGACCGCTGATCGGTTTCCGTCAGGTCTTCCCTGTCGTCCCTGACGCCTTCGTCTGTTGCCTCGGCCAGCGCCGGGATGATTTCAATGGTTTCTAATGTTACATTTTCCTCTTCGGTCAGGAAGTCATTCTCGGTTATGGTTTCAATAAGCTCCTCTTTCGTCCCTTCTCCGCCTGCCGTCTCAGTTTTGGGAGTTTCATTCTCGTCGCCAAGGAAGAAGTCGATTTTTTCCTCGAGTTCTTCCTGAACTTCGTCTTCCCCTGCCGCTGCCATCTCGGTTTTGGACGTTTCG
>VAPE01006061.1_pt1 | contig 15010 bp, 5 predicted proteins | sample 3393911 | NCBI WGS metagenome assembly VAPE01 (sample SAMN08290436, study PRJNA428436) | hydrothermal vent metagenome | isolation source: Deep-sea hydrothermal vent chimney | place: Atlantic Ocean: South-mid Altantic Ridge | reverse complement strand
TGGAACAGCAGTGCATCGACCTCCAGCCGTTCTAACTCAGCGACGGTCGGAAGCTGTGCGATGCCGTTTTCCGCGAAGTCGATCAGGAACCGATGCGCCAGCCCCTCGCGGTGCAGGGCCTCCAGCGGCTGATCCACGCGATACTTCCAGGAACCGAAGGAAGTGGCCCCGAACCCCAGGATCCTCGGGCGCGAGGAATCGAAGGCCACCGGAGAGGGAAGATTTTCGGGGACATGGAAATCGGCCGTGCGCAATAACAGATTGGGATTGTAGGCGGCGTCGCGCGCCAGTTCGGGTAGCCACCGCTCGCACACCGCCGGCGATTCCCGATCGGCGGTCTGCGCACGCGCCGACCGGTCTGCCGCGCCCATAGCGGCCTCCACGTACAACAGGGTAGCGTGCGGCGTCCACACGATCGCCCCCCCCCCGGCGGCCACGCGCCGGCACAGATCGACCGCCCGGAACAATGGCGTCTCGATCGTGGGGGAAAAACCACCCGCCGCCCGATACGCGTCGATGCGGATCAACAGGCAATTGTCGGTCACCGCGCCGAGTTCCTGCGCCACCTGTGCACGGCCCATATAGCCGGGCGCATCCAGTGCCAAGCCGCTGTGCGCGACCGCCCCTACCGAGCAGCCCCCGCCGCCGAGCAGGATGCCGCCGTCGATTACCCGATTATCGGCTGACACCAGCCGCGGCGCGGTCACCGCCACCTCGGCGCGCCGCATCGGTCCCAGCAGCCGCGCAAGCCAGTTGCCCCGAAGCGGGACGACGCCGGGCCTCAGAAACAGCAGGTAGGGCGCATCCGTGACCTCGATGCGCGCCTCGATCGTCGACCGCCAGCCCTGCCGGGCGTCGTACGGCACCAACGCCACCCGTTCGTGCCGGGCCTCCGGGCAACCCGGCTCCCGCCCCTCGGGCACCAGCAGGTTGATCCGGAACGCCGGGTAGTCGGTCTTTCCGATCAGGTGTTCGAGTGTCAGGGAGAGCGCCTCGGTCGACGCATCCCCGTCCATGAAGATTTCGACCTGCGGGGTATCCGCCGGAGCGGCGTAGTCCACGAAGAAGGTGCCGGCCCGGTTCCCGTCCCGGACCACGGCGTCGATACCGACACGCGCCAAGTGGTTCGCCAGCACGCGACGGCACAGTGCACCGACCTCCGCATCGTCGCCCGCACGCAGGAAGCAGTCCTGGCGGTGAATCAGCACCCAGGGGATGTGACCGATCGCCCGCGCGCCCCCCGCCTCGCTGACCCGCAGTGCCAGTTCGTAGGGCGCGATACGCTCGTCCGCGGCATAGCCGCCGGCCGCTTCCAGCGCATCGCGGCGCACGAGCAGGCAGTGCCCCAGATACGGCATGCTGCGCAGCAGCTCCAAATTGAAATCGGGCTTGAATTGTGGATCATGGTGCACACCGGCCGGGTCGATGCGGTCCTCGTCCATGTAAACGAGCCGGCAGTCCGGCCGGTCCTGCAGGAAATCGATACAGCGGTAGAGCATGTCGGGCTCGAAAGTATCGCCGGCCTCCAGCAGCCCGATCCAGTCGGCCGACGATTCCTGCCTCACCCGATTCACGCCGTCCAATAGCCGGCCCTCGACGTGCACCCACTCGAGGTTGGGCAGCGCCTCGAACACCGAGTCCGGGCAGGGCGAACGGGAGACCACGCTCAGACCCCAGCCGGCGTAGATCTGGGAAGTCAGGGCGTCGAGCGTATCGGCCAGTGCCTGTTCGCACCCGGCGTCATGGGTGACCAACAGATGAACCGCGGGCTTCGATTTCCAGCCGCTCTGCATCCGCTCGGTGCACAACCGGGCCGCGTGCGCCGAAAAGGCGGTGCCGGGCATGCCGGCGACCGGCTCGCCCGGAAGCGCCGGCTCGTCGACTCCGAGCGGTAGCCCTCCTCCCTCGGCCCGGTGACGCGCAACGTTCGCTTCCAGCCGGCGCAGGGTCTCCTCCCGCCGGCGCCGCAGGTCGGCCGTCAGTCCGGTGTCGTGGGCCCGGTAGATGCTACGGTAGGCCTGCACCGTGTCTGCGAGCCGCCGCCGCGACACGTTGTCGACCCGATCGACCCGGTGCCGAACCTCAACCGTCGTTCGTGCAATGCGGTGCGGCTCATATCGCGCCGACAGCCGCAGCAGGAATTCCCAGTCCTCGTAACAGCTCAACGTGTCGTCGAAGACCCCCACCGCATCGAGACACTCGTACCGGTGAGCCCAGGTATTAATCGGAATATAGTTGCCTACGAGCAAACACTCGCGGCTGTATCGATCATGCGCGTAGGGATTGGCCCGCGAGACCTCCTGGACCGCCCCTCCGTCGAGGGTCTCCGTCACCACCACCGCATCGGTGTAGACAAAGTCGCGATCGTCGAACGCCAGTTCATCGACAACCGTCTGCAGGTGATCCCGCAGATAGAGGTCATCGTCGTCCAGATAGCAGATGATCTCCCCATGCGCCAGCGTGAGCGCGAGGTTGCGCGCCTTCGCCTGCCCCTCGGACCGGTCCAGCTCAACGAATCGGATCCGCCCGCTCTGATCCCGTCCCTCGATCGTCGGGCGGACGCTTTCACCGCCATCGTTGACGACCACCAGTTCCCAGTTGCGATAATGCTGCGCAATCACCGAGTCCAATGCTCGCCCGAGCAGGCCGAGTCGGTCCCGGGTCGGCATGATGATGCTGACCAGCGGACCCTCGCCGGCACCCGCGGCGGTTCCCTCTCCATATCCGCCGGCCGGAACCAGAAAGCTTCCGCCCGGCGGCGGCCGCTCGCCCCAGGCCTGCGGCCAGTTGCGCTCGCGCACGCGCTCCGATTCCTGCGCGCCCGCGCCTGCCAACGCATGCTCGACGCTGCCGGGCGAGGAGAGGTATAGGCCGAGCAACTCCGGAATATGCCGGAACCGCTCCTTGGTCGCCAGCCGCAGCCAGAAGTCATAGTCGCCGGCGACTTTCAGGCCGGCATCGAAAATACCGTAGTGCTCATGCAGCGATCTGCGCCACATCGGCTGCGGCCCGATATAACACACGGAAAACAGGCTGCGCGGCTCGAATTCTGGCCATTGGAAACAGGCCTCGACCGGTGCTTCTTCAAAACTTGCGTTCGGCTCGCACGTCACCTTACTGTCGGCATAGACCAGGGCTACGTCCGGATTCTCTTCTAACTGAGTAGCCATGTGTTCCAGTGCATCCCCGCGGTGCCGGTCGTCGGCATTGGCATTGGTGATGTAGCGACCGCGGGCCATGCGCACACCTCGGTTCCAAGCAGCATATATGGTTTCCCGTTCGGTACGGACATAGCGGATATTAGGATGGAGAACACGGTATTCCTCGACAATCGCCCTTTCATCCTGCTCCGAACCACTATCGATGACGATGATTTCAAGCTGCTGCCCCAGCGTCTGGGCCAGCAGATCCTCGAGGCAGCCGCGTAGAAAGTTTGCGCTGTTGTAGGTGGATACGATGGCGCTGACCATGACTTCCGGGACGTGCTCCACCCGGCTCCCTTCATCCGACACCGTACGCACCGAGTCGCATTCTTTATTTACGTTGGCATCATGAATCACGATTATTGGCGCTTTGCCCGACACGCCTTCCTGTTGTTTCCTGAAGCGATTTATTTCGTGTTCAAGCTCATTGATTGCTTCCGCGCGATAGATATCCAGTTTTCTGGCTGTTTTCTGCTCCGCATACTGCCGGAAGCAACCCAGAGGTACGTTGACGGTATGCAAGCGCGTGTGCCTGAAAAACCGCATCCACAGTTCCAGATCCCCCGCCATATCAAGGCTTGTTTTCAGCCTGGCCCCGGCTTTCTTCCATAACGAACAGCGCCAGAATGTTCCTTCCTGCTGAATATAGCGTGGGAAATCATATTTCTTCTCAAGGTAGTACTGCCGGCTGTAGATAGGGAGAGGTGAACAACGCCAGATGAGTTTTCCTTCCTCGTTCATAATGTTGGGGGTGCCTGTTATCCAGTCCGCTTCTTTCAACTGGGTGAATATAGACGCGACTGCTGAAAAGGCCCTGGGGTGAAATTTGTCGTCCGAGTTAATCCAGGCCATGATTTCACCACTACTGTGGCGAAAACCTTCCTGCACGGCCCAGTAATGGCCCTTGTCCTTTCCTGATTTCCAGTAAGCGATCCGATCCGCGTACTTCTTGATTATTTCCAGGGACTGGTCTGTACTTCCGCCGTCCATGACAATTAATTCAAGATTCGGATAATCCTGGTCCAGCACCGAACGGATGGTTTCTTCGAGGAACCTGCCCTGATTGAATGAGGGAATGACGATGCTTATTTTAGGCGTTGATTCAGCGTCCCTGGGCGTGTAATTTATATATTCTACTTCCAGTCGCCCTACTTCCGGAGCAGTGGTATCAGGCGTTCCAATATTTCCCGACTGACCGTCGACGTGATTGTCGCCCGTAGGCCCCGGTGGGGAAGTGTCTGCATCGGTCGCATCATAACCGGAGTGTTCCGAACAACAGACCGTTTTCCGACCTTGATCAGCAGCGATCGCGTCAAGTTCATTCATCAACTCGCAGACACCGCCATCGTCCAGGTTACCTGCCAGATAACCTTCATACAAAGCGGTTGCGTCGTTGAACTTGCCCAGGGCTTTGAGCACTTCCGCCGTGTTGATGATCAGATCCCGGTTATATCGGTCTACGTTCAGACCTTTTGACAGATATTCCAGGGCTCTGGCGGTATCGCCTTTTTGTAACCACAACACACCCAGATTGTTATAGCCATCGACAAACCTGTGATCGGCACGGATCGCCTGCAGAAAGTGGGCCTCCGCACCGTCGAGGTCGCCACGCTGAAAACAGGCTTCGCCCTGCTGACAGACTTCCAACGCGGTTCCCGTTAAAGGTTCTCCCGACACTCCCTCACCCGGCGCTGGATCAGGCGCCGCTTGTCCGGCCAGCAGTTCATCGTACAGTGCCCGGACTTCCTGGTCATTTGCGTTGTTAGACAGATAAGCACTCAACAGGCCAAGCGCTTCTGCCCGCTGTTGCAATTCCATCAGAACGGCGGCCGTGTTGATCACCGCATGGCGGTCGTTGGAATCCACCTCCAGAGCTCGCACCAGGTGGGCCAGTGCTCGTGGATAATCCCCGCGCTGGTGATACAGCACCCCCAGATCATTATTTGCGGCCCCGTTATCCTCCTCTATTTCCAGTACCTGAAGAAATGCATACTCCGCTCCAGCAAGATCACCGGTTGTGAAACCAGCCTCACCCGTTTCCAGCCAGGCGGCCAAAGTGTCATTGGTCTTTCGAGTGGCTATGCCATGAATTTGTCGTGACGACGATGTATTACCGGTATTTTTTGTTTCCCATATTTCTCTCCGAAACCAGTCCCGAGTCGCCTGGTAGCAACGTGGTATATGTTGCTCCGGATCATTGATCGTGATCGACCCCGGATGACTACGAAAAAAGCACAGCAGCTCATGCACATAGGAGCAGTGTTTGTATTGCGCGGCGGTCAGCAAGTACAGCAACAAGTCCGGGCCGGCGCCATGCGCTGCAAAATCGGTAATCTCCGAACCGGGCAATGAAAACTTGAGATTGCGCTTCATATCTTCCAGACGCATCAAGGCACAGCCCGGAGATACGGGAAATCTGTCTCCCGGCGTAAGCGAACCATTGATAAATTCGTTACTGGGATAGATGCCGTCCTGTTCGTACGAGAGGTAGAATACCTGACCGCCATCCTTCTCCTGCGCGTCAGCACCAATCCTAACGCCTGTAAATACGAATCCTACGTCATCGTTCTCCATCCACGGTAAAGTCTTTTCAAGATAATCCGGTTGAATAGTATCGTCTGAAAATAATAGTTTGGCGATATCCGCCCTGGCTTCTTCCATGCACCGTCGCCAATTTGGAACAGCCCCGAGATTGCGCTCGTTCCGAAAGATCCGGATACGCCGGTCCTCGGCCGCGAGCCGTTCCAAAATCGGCCAGGTTCCATCGGTGCTCGCGTTGTCGGCGATGACGATTTCGATGTCCCGCACGGTCTGCCGCATCGCGGATCGTATGCATGTCTCGATATAGGCCTCGCGGTTGTACACCGGTATCAGCACGGACACCCGCGGCGGAGACGGTTCGTTCCGATTCATGCGCATCGCTTTCCCTGTACCGACTGCAGCCATTTCAGCATTTGCGCGACCCCTTCGTGAGCCGATACCTCGGGGCTCCATCCGAGGCTCGCGCGGATCTTCCCGATATCGGCAACGAATATCTTTTGGTCGCTCTCCCTAGGCGTCAGTTGCTCACGGTGGAGACGGACCTGCAACAGGTCTTCCAGCAGGTCGAACAACTCCAGCAGGGACAGACTGTTGTCCATCCCACCCCCAATGTTGAATGCCTCGCCCTGAAGCGTATCCATGCGGTCGGCCGCTGCAAAATAGAGTCTGACCATGTCCTCGGCGTGCAACAGATCGCGCACCTGCAGACCGGTACCGGAGACCGTGAACCGGTGGCCCCGGTCCCCCCGCGTGCGCAGGGCTTGGACACAAAACCAGCCGACCCAGCCCTGATCCGTGGTGACGAACTGGCGCCCCCCGTACATGGACGAGTGTCGGAAAACCGCGGCCCGTAGACCGTACATGCGCGCGTAGTCGAGTACGTACTGGTCCGCACACCCCTTGGAACATCCATAGGGCGAATGGAACCCTAGCGGCAGGGTCTCGTCGAAGCCGCGCGGGTAGTCCTCGGCTACATAGCGCTGCCCCGATGCCCGGTAGCCAATCCACTCGAGATCTCCGTAGACCTTGTTGGTGGAGCTGTACAATACGGCGCACTCGGGCACCCGGCGACGAACCGACTCGAGGACATTGAGCGTACCCAGCGCGTTGATCTCGAAGTCGCGGCGTGGCTCCCGTAGCGAGCGCGTCATCGCTACCTGCCCGGCCAGATGGAAAATCACGTCCGGCGCGGCGGTCGCAACGGCCCCTTCCACGTCATTGGCGTTGCGGATATCGCCGTGGACAAATGCGAAATCGCCGCGACCCTCGAGCCAGGCCAAGTTGTCAGCGCTCCCGGCCCGCGATAGATCATCAAATACCGTCAAGGTATCGCCCCGCCGCAGGGCTTCGGCGGCCAGATTGCTGCCGAGGAAACCGCAACCGCCTGTAATGAGCAGTTTCATGCCTGTGCGCGTGCCGGCTCCGGGCACACCAGCATCCCGCGGATGCCCTCTTCCAGAGACACCCGCGGTCGCCATCCGAGTTGCACGTTTGCCGCCTGCGGATCGGCCACGAGCGAGTTGATCTCGCCTTGCCGGTAGGGGCGCGCCCCCCACGCCAAGCCGCCCTTCCTCCGGCCGACGATCGCGGCAATGCGAGTGCCAAGCTGGCGCAGACTGCAACCGGTTCCGGAGCCGATATTGAACCGTGCCACCGGCGGCAACTGCGGGTTCTCGACGGCCATGAGACAGACGCGCACCAGATCCGTCACATGGATATAGTCACGAACCTGATCCCCCGGCGTGAACTCGACACGCTCGCCATCACGACACGCACGGATCAGTTGAGGGAAGAGTTTGTGTGGTCCCTCCAAGAGTCCGTACAGCCCGAAGGGCCGCAACAGCACCAGCCGCGACCCCAACGCCCCGGCGCATTCCAGGGCAAGGATGCTGCCCGCTGCCTTGCTCGCCGCATACAGGCCGGAGGGGCGCAGGGCCGCATCCTCTGTGATCGGGCCGGGATGCTCGCCGTATTCATAGCCGGTGCCGAGGTGAATAAAATACTCCACACGAGCAGCGGACGCCGCTTCCATCAGCAGCGTTGGGCCCTGAACGTTGCAGACCACCGCATGGCTGAAGTCGTGATGCGCAGAATCGACGCCATAGGCGGCGCCGTTGATTACCACCTGCGGACGAACGTAGCCCAGGGCTGCCGAAAACCCCTCCGGATTGCGGAAATCCAGCTCGATCGTATCGACATTCAAAGCCTTTCCCATCAAGATGTTCATCCGCCATGGATCCGACTCCCGCCGCATTCCAGCAAACACCGACCAGCCAGCAGCGCGGAATCCCGCGACCAGATGCGCCCCGACGAAGCCGCTCGCCCCGGTGATCAGGACCCGCCGGCTCTCCATTAGAAGCCCACCCCGAAAAAGCACCCCAGCTTCTCGGCGACGAAGTCGAGCATCGCATCGGTCATGGCCGGGTGAACACCCAGCCAGAATGCGTCATGCATGATGCGGTCGGTATTGTCGAGCCGGCCGGAGACCCGGTGCGGCCGGCCGCGAAAATAGGGTTGCCGGGTAATGTTGCCGGCAAACAGCAGCCGCGTACCGATGCGATACTGATCCAGGTGGTGGAGCAGGTCCGCCCGCACCACGCCCGCCTCCGGGCGCAATGTCAGCGGAAACCCGAACCACGCGGGTTCGGCACCCGGCGTGGCCTCGGGCAGGACCAAACGGTTCCAGGCCCTTCAGGCGCTCATACAGGCCGGCGAAGTTCCGGCGCCTGGCGGCGATGAAGGCCGGCAACCGTTGCAACTGCGCCTGTCCCACGGCGGCCTGCATATCGGTGATCTTGAGATTGAACCCGAGTTCCGAGTAGATGTACTTGTGATCGTACCCATGCGGCAGATCGCCCAACTGCCGGTCGAAACGCCTGCCGCAGGTGTTCTCGCACCCGGGGGGACAGTTGCAGTCGCGCCCCCAATCCCGCACCGATTCGGCAATGCTTGCCAACCGGGCGTCATCGGTGAACAGTGCCCCCCCCTCCCCCATGGTGATGTGATGCGCGGGATAGAAACTGACCGTGGCCAGATCACCGAACGTCCCCACCGGTCGCAACGTGGAGCCGGCGGCCGCACGGGAGACCGGATCCGCAGGGGTGGGAAATCGGGAACCGAGTGCATCGCAGCAGTCCTCAACCAGCCACAGATCGTGCTTCCGCGCCAACGATACGACGCGCCCGAGATCGAACGGATTTCCTAAGGTATGGGCGAGGACGATGGCCCGGGTGCGATCGCTGATGGCGTCTTCGATGCGCCGCACATCAATGTTGTAGGTACGCGCATCAACATCGACGAACACCGGCACTAGGCCGTATACCAGCAACGGATTGACCGTAGTCGGGAATCCAACTGCTACGGTGATGACTTCGTCCCCCGGTCGCAGAGCACGATCTCCGAGACGCGGCGAACACAGTGAAGCGATCGCCATGAGATTCGCCGACGAACCCGAGTTGGCTGTTAACACATGCCGCACACCCAGAAACGCGCCCAGCCCCCGCTCGAAGGCTTCGTTGTAGCGACCCGCGGTAAACCACATGTCCAGGGACGCATCCACCAGCGCATGGAGTTCCTCGGGGCCAAGCACCTTGGCCGACGCCGGCACCGGAGTGACCCCCGGCTCAAACGTCCTTGGGGCCTGAACGAGGGCGGCGTATTGCACGGATAGCTGCAGAATCCGCGCACGCAGTTCATCCCGGTCGGTCGAGGCTGGTAGCGCCGCCATCAGGCGGCCTCCGCTACCGCCCAGTGGCGGCCGTAACGCGCCGCGAGACGGCAATAGTCGTCGATCTGTCGGGACAGGGTGGGATAGGCGAGTTCCGAGTGCTCCGACACTGTCTTGTACCAGTGCACACTCCAGGCCACCGCTTCGGAGAAGGACAACACCGGGGACCAGTCCAACGGCGTGTGCGCCTTGGTACAGTCGAGTTGGAGCAGGTCCGCCTCATGTCCGGCGGTGCGGTCTTCCTGCGCCGCCCAGTGGCCACACCCCCAGCACCGGATTAGCTCCCGCACCAGAGCCTCTACGCTCATCGCCCCGCCGTTCACCGGACCGAAGTTCCAAGCTCCGGAACCATCGCGCGGATCGGCCGCCTGTCGGCGCGCGAGCATCAGATAGCCGGAAAGCGGCTCGAGGACATGCTGCCAAGGTCGAACGGCGGCCGGTCGCCTGATCGTGATCCGATCATTCACGCGCAGGGCGCGGATACAATCCGGGACGATCCGGTCCCGGGCCCAGTCCCCTCCACCGATCACGTTCCCGGCGCGCACGGTCACGATGTTCACCGGGCGCTGCGCCAGCCCCGTGAAATAGGAGCCTCGATAGGCGGCGGCGACCAGTTCCGCGCAGGCCTTGCTGGCGCTATAGGGATCGTGCCCGCCGAGCGAGTCCGTTTCGCGGTAGGCGTAGACTCGTCCGTGGTTTTCGTAGCATTTGTCCGACGTGATGATCTGACATACCCGCACCGAGTCCACCTGCCGGACGGCCTCCAGCAGATTCGCCGTCCCCATGACATTGGTCTCCAGGGTGTCCAGCGGCTGCCGGTACGAGGGGAGGACCAGCGGCTGGGCCGCAAGATGGAACACCACCTCCGGCCGGATCCGCTGCATGCAGTCGTGCAACGTTTCGTAGCAGCGGATGTCGGCGATCGTGTGTGAGGCCAGCCGCGATACCAAATCGGCCTGTCGGAACAGACTGGGCTCGGTCGGCGGATCCAGCGCGTAGCCGTGCACCTCGGCACCGAGCGAGGATAGCCATGCACAGAGCCAGGAACCCTTGAAACCGGTGTGTCCGGTCACCAGGATACGGCGCGATTTGAAGTAGTCATCAAACGGCTTTTGCATAGTCGAATCGCCGCCAGGGGGCCTTTCCACTCTGCCAGAGCTTCTCGAGCAGATGTTTCTCGCGCAGGGTGTCCATCGGCTGCCAAAAGCCCTCGTGGCGGTACGCCATCAGTTGGCCTGCGGCCGCCAGTTGCTGCAGCGGACCCTGTTCGAACACCGTTTGGTCCCCGCCAATGAAGTCGATCACCTTGGGCTCTAGCACCATGAACCCACCGTTGATCCAACCTTCGCCGATCTGGGGCTTCTCCAGAAAACGGACCACGCAGTCACCCTCGAATTCGAGCCCCCCGAAACGCGCCGGCGGGCGCACCGCCGTTACCGTCGCCAGCCGCCCGTGTGAGCGGTGGAATCTCAACAATGCGCGGATATCGATGTCACCCAAGCCATCCCCGTAGGTCATCATGAAGGGCTCGGCGCCGATCCAGGACGTGAGTCGCTTGATACGCCCGCCGGTTTCGGTCGCGGTTCCGGTATCCACCAGCGAGACCTTCCAATCGGGCGCATGGTTGTTCGCCAGCGACACATGCCCGGTGCCGAGATCGGCGGTCAGATCGGAATGATGCAGACAGAAGTTCGAGAAATAGCTTTTGAGGATCTCGCCCTTGTATCCGCAGGCCACCAAGAAGCGGCGGCGTAGATACCCATAATGTGCCAAATGATCGGGTGCCCCCCGATTTCCACCATGGGTTTGGGCAGCACCCGAGTCTCTTCGCTCAGCCGGGTACCCAAGCCCCCTGCCAGAATGACAGTCTTCATCCGCTCGCCCAAGCTCCGGTGTACCGTGGTGAAGAAAAGCAAGTTTTGTACCAACATTTAAAACAAATTGGAAACAGGGGATTAATCTGCGAGTCTAGACGAACGGCTTGCTTGTCGCCAAAAATATGTCGCAAGAAGGGGCGTTACCCTTTTCCCTGTGGAAGACCGGAATCTGCTGGAAAAGGGTAGCGCCCCCTTCCCTCTTTCCCCTTTGGCTTTAGTTTCCTTATCCATCGGCAATTCTATGAGACGGCCCGGCCGCGGCCACCCCGACCGCTTCGTCCGGGCTGAGTGCCTCCAGCCACTCGTCCAGGTGGTCCTCCAGCATCCAACTACCGAGCACCCATTCGTGCAGGCGCACCCCTTCCGAGCGTGCTGCATCGAGGTCGTGGACTCGTTCGCGGATCGCCTCGATCCATCGTACCGAATCGTTTGGCACGCGCATGACCGGCGCCGTCCGATAAGGCTCGATATCGGTGCACACTACGGGCCAACCGAGAATCCCGTACTCAAGCAGCCGCAGATTCGTCTTGGCGACGTTGAACGGGTGATCCTCCAACGGCGCAACCGCTAAATCGAGTGCCAGCGCCGCCAGACGTGCGGGATATTCGGCAAACGGCACCAGGTCATGCACTTCCCGCACGTAGGGACGCAATACGTCGGGGCACATGCCGAAGAACACCCAGTCGACCTCCCGCGCGGTCGCCTCCACCACCGGAAGCAGAATCTCCAGGTCCCCCTCGTGCTGCTGTCCGCCGGCCCAGCCTACCCGCGGGCGCCCGGCCTCGTTTCCGGCGGGGGTGAGCGACCCCCAACGGTCCCTGGCAAGGTAGATCGGCACGACGCGGATATCGTCGATAAGCCCGTGATGGGCCTCCGCCAGCGGCTCGGTGGTCACGAGCAGCCGGTCACACAAGGCCAACGCCTTGCGGGTACGCGCCTTGACGTCGCGCAAGAGGAATTTGCGTCGCGAGTTCTTCTCCGGGACCGAACTCTTCAGGTCCTCGATATCGAATACGCGAAACGCTCGATTGAAACGGCGGTAACACCGCAGCGCTTCGAGGTGCACGTCGTGAAGCGCCCCTTGTAACAGGAGCGTGTCCGGGGCCAGACGCTCCATCTCCACCACCGACGGCATCCGCGGCGCCCCCTCCTGGGGCGCGAGCACGCCGCACTGGGCACGCGCCGCCTTATCGAGGGCATTCAGCGGCGCAAGGATACGGTATTCACCGCAGCCGAAGGTGTCGGACGGAACACCGAGGATACGGGGACGATCATGGAGGGCGGGGTTCCAGCGAACGGTGGATTCGGTGCGGGGCCGGAACGCGGTACCGGAAAGACTCAGGTCGCGATGGTAGAACGGGTCGCGGGCGAGCCGCGGGAGCCAGCGCTCGTAGAGCGCGGCCTCCTGCCCGGCATCGCCCGTTGGACGTGCAGGCTCCGGAGACTGCCAGCCGACGAGGGCGTACGGCGTCCAGATCGTGCGGCGGCCCGCCGCCTCGGCGCGAAGGCAAAAGTCCACTGAAAACCAGTCGGATGAAAACCGCTCCGCATCGAACCCGCCGGCCTCCTCGAAGCACGCGCGGGATACGAGCAGGCAGACAGGTGGGACGGCGGAGCAGCCCTGCTCCGTGAGCGCACGACCCCCGTATCCTGGATCCTCCGCCGAAAGCCCTTGAAACGCATCTTTCGCCGGTCCACCGAACCCGAGAATCAAGGCGCTGTGCACCAGTGCGCTGTCGGCACCGACGATACGCGGGGCGACAATCCCCACTCCCTCCCGTTGAGCGTGCCCGAGCAGAATCTCCACCCAATCCTTCTGAACGAACCCCGTCCGGCGATCCGCAAAGACCAAATACTCGCCGCGCGCGGCACGCGCGCCGGTATTCCAAGCCTCGGCACGCCCCGCCCCCTCGCGCGCCGAAACCACGACCGCGCCGGTCGCGCGCAACGCGTCGAAATACTCGTGCGTGTCCTCGTCCCGGCTAGCGCAGTCGACCACTACGAGTTCCAGCTTCGGGTACTTGGTGGCCGCCCGTAGCGTTTCCACAAACTGCTCGAACACGCGCAGGTCGTCCGTCGTATCCACGATCAACGAGACCGACGGCTCTCCCCGAACGGGATAGCGCACACGCAACGTACCCGGGGCCAAGCCCTCCACGATCTCACCCGACTCTCCTACCCGCCGCAGGTGGGCGGCGAGGACCGCGCGGTGCGAGCCGGTATCCTCGCCCTCCTCCGCCGCGTGGTTGGACGCCGGACGATGGCAAAGCACCTCGTCCACATGACCGAAGGCCCCGGGACCGAAGCGCTCGAACACGCGCAACGCAAGATCGCGCGCCTCCTCCGAGCCCCGATCTACGAAGCCTCCCAGCTCGAGGAGCGCGTCGCGACGGATCAGCCAGAGTCCCCCCAAGCATTCGCCGGTACGCAACCAATCCAGGTCCACATCCCGCTCGAAGCGTGGATCGCAGCGGTCCCCCGCCTCATCGAGCCGGTCCCAGTCCGTGTAGAGCCACCTCACCTCGCCCATGCCCTGAGGCCGGTCCGCGCAGGCAAACAATGCCTGCTGCGCCAAGCGGTCGCCCGAGCGCAGCAGGCCCACCCAGTCCGATTCGGCTTCTCCGACGATTGCGTTCAACGCCGCCGCACGATCCCCAGCCAACTCACGCCATTCCACGTTCGGAATCTGCGTGAACAACGAATCGGGGCAGGGCTCACCGGCCAGCACCGTAAGCCCCCAACCGGCGTAGAGCTGCGTGGAGAGCGAGTCCAGGGTCGCCGCCAAGCGCACCCCTTCACCGCGCCGCAACACGGCGATCAGGTGAATGGCGGGCTGATGGTGCCACTGCTGCATCATCCGTTCGGCCATCACTTGGCCGTCGGACTCGTGCAGGCCGAAGATGTTGCACCATTCCCGATACGGGATCCCGCGTTCACGATCCGCCGGCTCGGCTACCGGGACGATCGTGCGGGCGCGGCCCCCGGCGAACGCGTCCTCCAACGCATCGAGTTCCTCAGCGACCCGGTCGAGCGCCGCGAAATCCAGCGCGCCGTCTTCGGCAGCCAGGATCTCGTAAACCGCCTCGGCCCGTTCGGCAAGCACGCCGGTATCGATGCCAGATCCGGGCGAGGTCCGATGGTGACGCAGCTGCGGGCTGAGGAACTCGTCGACCTGCGCCGCCGCCTCGTCACCCGCCGCGACGAGATCCAGGCCCGTACCATCCACGACTCGCGCGAGCGCCGCCCGCCAATCGGCAAGCAGCTGATCATAAGTAATGAAGGCGCGCGAAGCACCGCGGGTGTGCCGCTCCGCCTCGAGCATGTAGCGAAGCCATAGCGCCCGAGCCCGCTCGGGCGACATGCTGTCGCGCCTCGCCAGCGACGCCGCCACCTCACCGGGCCGGCGCAGGACGATGACGAAGTGCTCCCGCGCGCCCATCTGCCCCGCCGCTTCACACCACAGCGGCATCAGCCGGCAGATACGCGGATCCTTGACGCCCCACAGCGCCTTACCGCCGAAATCCCGTCGCAGGACCACGATCAATTCCTGCACGAGCACCTGCACCTCCGGCCGCTCCCACCAACGCTCCGGCAGGCGGCCGGGATCGGACCACTCACGGCCCAATGCGGCGAGGATGCGCTCGTCCAGGCGCCAAAGTTCG
>VAPE01031248.1_pt1 | contig 15015 bp, 16 predicted proteins | sample 3393911 | NCBI WGS metagenome assembly VAPE01 (sample SAMN08290436, study PRJNA428436) | hydrothermal vent metagenome | isolation source: Deep-sea hydrothermal vent chimney | place: Atlantic Ocean: South-mid Altantic Ridge | reverse complement strand
TTCTAAGGTATCTCCTCTGCTCTTCAAATTTATTATCTTTGGATTTATCCATAGAAAAAGAGAGTTTTCTCATTATATAAACTTAATTATAATTATCTAAATTGAAAAAATTCTAAGATAATTATAAAAACTCAATTTATTTTCTTTACGAATGATTTACTCTTATTCAAGACTGGGAACCTTCGAACAATGCCCTTTAAAATACAAATTTAGATATATAGATAAAATAAAACCGCCGGTCAAAGATTCAATAGAGAGTTACCTCGGTTCGTGCGTTCATAAAACTTTAGAATGGATTTATACTTCAGGAAAAAACCCTTCGGTCGATGAAGTCGTTTCATATTACTCGCAATTCTGGACAAAAAACTACAAGAAAGAAATCCTAATCGTAAAGAAAGAATTTCAAGCAAAAGATTATTTCAACAAAGGCCTCGGTTTTCTCCTAAATTACTACAAAAAATATTATCCATTCGAAGACGGAACACTCGCTTGTGAAAAAAAGATAATAATAAATCTTCAGGGAGAAGAAATCTACAAAATAATTGGCTTTATAGATCGCTTAGTTTATAACTCAAAAACAAAAGAATACGAAATCCACGATTACAAAACCGCAAAAAATCTCCCTTCAAGAAAGGAAATAAAAGAAAACAAACAATTGGCACTTTATTCTATAGCGATAAAAGAAACCCACGGAAAAGAAACAAAAATCGTCTTAATCTGGCACTATCTTGCCCACGAATTAGAAATTCAGGAGAGAAAAACAGATGAAGAATTAGAAATCCTAAAACAAGAAATAATAGAAGAAATCGAAAAAATAAAATCAACAAAAGAATTCCCCCCTAAAAAAACAATGCTCTGTCATTGGTGTGAATACAAAGATATCTGTCCAGTCTGGAATTCAAAAGAAAAGATAATGGATAATCTAAGAAACAAATTTTCCGGTTGGGAAAAAGATAAACAAAAAAAATTGTAATTTTAAACAAAAATTACAAAATAGTTAAATTTATAAAAAAAGACACCATTAAAAAGTTATGACAAAACTCAAACCTAAAGAAAGATTAGAACAGATGATTGATTTTTTTGATAGGAGAGGAAAGGAAAGAGGATATGTAATTTCAAAAGGAAATGATTCAAACGAGATAGAAATAAAATATAAAAATGGAAACTTTTATCAGCTTCTCTTATTCAGCAAAACAATCCCTTTGACTAAATTAATCGGATTTAATTACGTAATGAACGCATCCATTTTTTATAAAGACGAGGAAACATTTTTCAGAAAGATGATAAAATATAACAAGGGTGGGAGGACGAATAAAAGTTTAAAAACATACTCTAAAAAAAGAATTAAGGAAATAACTACTTTGACAATACAAGAAAGATTAGCCCTATTCAAAGGAGATTGGTATTCAATGAGAAACTTTGAGGAAAAAGATTTGAAGGGAAAAGAATTAACTTATTTCCAGCCACAAACACAAAGACTTAAAGAAGACTTAAAATTTTTCAAAATAATACTTCCTGTTGAGTTTGATTATTCACATTTAGAAAAGGAAGATTACGGAAAGAATTTTGCAAGAAATGGTTTATCAAAAACTTACTTTTTTCTTTTAGAAAAAAAATCAAATTAGATTACTTCCGATTCACCTAAACTTAAAAAAGAGAAATCTTAGATTTCCTCTTCAACTTTTACTAAATCACTAACATGGTCTCCTTCCTGAAGCCGAACGATTCTAACTCCCTGCGCAGATCTTCCCATAACACGAATATTTTTCAAAGAAGTTCTTATTACAATTCCTTTCGCTGTCGTGACAATTATACTATCCTCATCATTAACCGAAACAGTCTTTACAACCTCTCCGGTTTTTTCGCTTATCTTTAAATTTATAATTCCTTTTCCTCCTCGTGAAGTCTTCCTATAATCTTTAACCGCGGTTCTCTTTCCATAACCTTTTTGAGTTATTGTTAAAATCTCTTCAGTATCTAAAACTTCCAAACTAACAACTTCATCAGAGTTTCCAAGTCTTATTCCTCTGACTCCATAACTTGCGCGACCCATAGACCTCAAAGAATTGCTATCAAATCTTATAGATTTTCCTTTCTTCGTCGCTAAAAGCATTCCCTGTGAAAGTTTTATCAATTCAACACCCACTAAAAAATCAGAATTATCTTCCGGCAAATTTATCGCCTTCGTTCCTGAAGGACGAATTTTAGAAAAATTAGATAAAGCAATCTTTTTCACAATTCCTTTTTTCGTCACCATAACTAAAAAATCATCAAAATTATTTAAAGAAATAACTTTTGTTATGTTCTCTTCCCTCAATTTTAGTAAATTGATTAATGCCCGGCCTTTTCCATACTTTTCAGAAGAAGGTAAATCATAGACCTTCAACCAAAAGACTCTTCCCCTCGTGGTGAAAAATAATAAATAATCATGTGTAGAACATTGTATCAATTGTTTAACAAAATCTCCTTCGGTAAGCCCGCTACCTATCACCCCTCTGCCGCCTCTTTTCTGTTCCTTATAAACTCCGACACTCATTCTTTTACAATAACCTTTCTCTGTAATTGTAACTATTACCTCCTCTTCTTTTATCAAATCTTTTTCAGAAAGCTCTCCAAAATTCTTAAGAATTCTTGTCTTTCTGGGATCTCCATAATTCTCTTTTAATTTTTCAACATCTCCAATTATTATTTTCAAAACCTCTTCTCTGTTTCCTAAAATCTTTTCCAGTCTTTTCATTTCTTCAATCAACTTACCAAGTTCTTTCTTCAACAAACCATATTCTAACTTAGACAACTGCCTCAATTTCATTTCCAAAATCGCTTTGACCTGATTGATTGTAAATTTAAAACGATTCTTCAATTCTTCTTCTGCATTATCTCTCTCCCTAATTATTTTTATTATCTCATTCATTTTATCCAAAGCAAAAAGAAGACCTTCAACAATTTCTTTTCTGTTTTTAGATTTCTTCAATTCAAAATTAGAACGCAAAATTATTATTTTTTCTCTATACTCCACATAACAACTAAGAAAACCCTTTAAATTCAAAACTTTCGGCTTCCCTTTAACAAGAACTAAAGAATTAACATGAAAAGTATCCTGTAATCTTGTATATTTAAATAGAAAATTTTTTATGAATTCCGGTTCGGTAAATTTCTTCAATTTAAGAACGATCCTAATTTTTCCTTTGGAAGACTCGTCGGTAAGATTCGTCACATCCCTAAGTTTTCTTAGCTGAACTACCTCTGCAATTTGTTTAATTAAAGTAGATTTATTAAGCATATAAGGAATCTCTGTTATAATCAAAGAATTTTTATCTTTATCAGCTTCTTCTTCAATTTTTCCTCTCATCACCAATCGCCCTTTTCCAGTTTCAAAAAGTTCTTTCATATCCCCAAATAAAAGACCTCCCGTCGGAAAATCTGGACCTTTTATAAGTTTCAAAAGTTCATTCACATTAATCTCTGGATTTTTTATATAGGCAATAATTGCATCAACAACCTCGGAAAGATTATAGGGAGGCAAATTCGTAGCCATACCAACTGCAATTCCACTCGCCCCATTAAGCAAAATATTAGGAACTTTCCCAGGCAAAAGTACAGGCTCTTTCAGAGAATTATCAAAATTAGGTATGAACTCAACAGTTTCTTTATCTAAATCTTCAAGTAATTCATACGACAATTTTTTCAATTTCGCTTCGGTGTAACGATAAGCTGCAGGAGGATCCCCATCAATCGAACCAAAATTTCCCTGACCATAAACCAAAGGATATCTTAAAGAAAAATCCTGAGTTAATCGGACCATCGCCTCATAAATAGAAACATCTCCGTGCGGATGATACTTACCTATAACATCCCCCACAATTCTCGCACTCTTCTTTGTCTGTGTCTCCGGTCGGAGGCCCATCTTAAACATAGAATAAAGTATTCTCCGCTGAACCGGTTTCAATCCATCTTCAACTGCCGGAATCGCCCTCGAAACAATAACAGACATAGCGTAATCTAAATACGCTTTTCTCATCTCTCCGGAAATTTCTGAATTAATTATTTTTTCATCCATTTTATAATTTTAGAAAATCTTCCTCGCTGATTTCCTTTTTATTTACTTTCTTTCCACCATAATCACAAGCTTCACATTTCCAAAATCCAACCTTTCCTATAACCACTTTTAGTTTAGAACTTCCACACGAAGGACAAACTTTTTTAAAAAAAAGTTTTTTCTTTTTTTCAGCACTCTTAACTTCTCCCTTCAAAATCCAATCTGGCGTTTTAAGTTTTGATTTTTTTGTCATTTTAAATATCTAAAGAAGCCTCCTCTGAATTTTCCGAAATAAATTTTCTCCTTGCTTCCACATCTGTTCCCATTAACATAGAAAAAGTTTTATCCGCTTCAATTAAATCATCTATAAAAATCTTTTTTATAACTCTTTTCTCTGGATCCATCGTGGTTTCCCATAATTGTTCAGAACTCATTTCCCCAAGTCCCTTGAACCTTGTCACACTCATATTTTGCCCACCAGTCTCTCGCATTTTTTCCAATTCCTGATCTGAATAAATATAATAATCTTTCTTTTTCCTGACTCTATAAAGAGGAGGCATCGCAACAAAGACATGACCTTCCTCGACAAGTTTAGGCATGAATCTAAAAAAGAGCGTTAGAAGAAGCGTCTTTATATGTTCTCCATCGACATCAGCATCGGTCATTATAATAATTTTCTGGTATCTTCGCTTACTCAAATCAAATTTATCTCCAACCCCTGAACCAATGGCAACAATCATATTTTTTATTTCCTCACTTGAAAGAACCCTCTGAGAACCGGCTTTTTCTACATTCAAGATTTTACCCTTCAAAGGAAGAATCGCCTGAGTTTCTCTATTCCTCGCACTTTTCGCCGAACCTCCTGCACTTTCTCCCTCAACAATATAAAGTTCTGTCTCATCCGAATCCTTCTTAGAACAATCCGCAAGTTTTCCAGGAAGCCCTCCCAATGAAAAAACATTCTTCCTCCGGACAAGCTCTCTCGCTTTCTTCGCAGCAAGCCTCGCCTTCGCTGCATCAGAAACTTTAGAAATTATTTGCTTTGCTATGGAGGGATTTTCCTCAAGATACTCTGACAAATAAGAATAAACTAAAGAATCAACAAGCCCTTTAACTTCTGTATTTCCCAACTTCGTTTTCGTCTGTCCTTCAAATTGAGGCTCCGGAATTTTTATGCTTACAATCGCAGTCAAACCCTCCCGAACATCTTCTCCCGAAAGAACCAACTTATTAAATTTCATTCTTTTTTTTATATAATCATTTACAACTCTTGTAAGTGCAGATTTAAAGCCAGAAATATGCATTCCTCCCTCGGGCGTACTTATAGTATTCACAAACCCAAATATACTTTCCCTATAACTGCCGGTATACTGAAAACAAATCTCCGCAACAATTTTCTCCGATTCTTTCTTAAAATATGTTGGTTTATGAAGCACGGTTTTGCTCTTATCCAACCACTCAACAAATTCCTTCAAACCACCAGGATAAAAAAATTTATCTTTCTTTCCTTTTAGATTATCTATAAATAAAATTTTTAACCCCGCATTAAGAAAAGCAATCTCTCTCAAACGAGTCTTCAAAATCTCCGGATCGAATTTTATTTCAGAAAAAATTTCTTCATCCGGAATGAATGTAATTATCGTCCCTGTTTCTCCTTCTGGAACTTCTTTCTCAACTTCTAATTTACTCAAAACTTTCCCACGGGAATAAGTCTGTCCGTACAATTTATTATCTCGTTTTATATTAACTTTTAATTTAGAAGATAGGGCATTAACACAGGAAAGACCAATTCCATGTAATCCCCCAGAGATAAGATATGTTTTTTTATCAAATTTTCCTCCCGCATGCAACTTCGTCAAAGCGACCTCTACTGCAGGAACCTTATAAATCGGATGAATATCTACTGGAATCCCCCGTCCATTATCTTCAATAGTTATAGAACCATCTTTATTTAAAGTAACTTTTATATTATCACAAAATCCTGCAAGGGATTCATCGACGGAATTATCCACTGCCTCATAGACAAGATGATGTAATCCAACTTTTCCCGTCGAACCAACATACATCGCCGGCCTTTTTCTTATCCCTTCTAACCCCTCCAAAACTTTAATATTTTCTGCATTATATTCTGATATCATCTTTTAAACTATAAAAACAAGGCTCTTTTATAAACCTTTCTAAGAAAAATCAATTTTTATCGTCGACAAAATTAAAATTAAAAGCTCCGCCTACTCTTTCTTAATTTTTTTCTGTTTAGAAACCCACCTAACTTTTCTTCTTTTCATTTTAGAATTCTTTCTGCATTTAGAAGAACAAAAGGTATTAACTGAACCATTTTTCAAAACTAAAGTTATTCCTCTTGGAAATTCATACTGCTTTTTACAATAAACACATTTAGGCATTTAAGTATAAGCCCCCTTTGATAATTTAGACCTTATTCTTTTGGCTTCAATCTCTGTTTCCCTCAAAACCAAAACATCTCCAATTCTAATTGGGCCACGAACATTCCTTCTCATAGAACGGCCCTCATCTCGTCCATTTCGAATTAAACATTTAACCTGAGTTATTTCTCCTCTAAAACCAGTCCTTCCAAGTAATTCCTCAACAACCGCCAGAGTAATAGATTCCGAAATTCTGTTCCGTGATTTTTTATTTTGAGAATTAGCGTTTTCCATCTAATTACTTACCCTTTAAATTAGCAATCTCTTGCTCTACATCACCCGCATTAATAACTGCTACCGAAGAAGTCGGTATTGAAATTCCAACAACAATCCCCAATTTTTTCTTACTATCAACTTCTAAATAAGGAATTTTCTTCTCTTTACATAAAATAGGAATATGCTGAACAATCTCTTTTGGTTCAACGTCCAAAGCAACAACAACTAACTTAGCCGTTCCTCGCTCTATCGCCTTAGTAACCTCATTCGTCCCTTTCTCCAATTTTCCACTCTTCTTAACCTTTTCAATTAAACTATATGTTTCCATCTTCTTAAAAAAAAGAAACAGTTTAAAAATGTTTGTAAAACTCAAAAATTAAAGCTTATAAACTCTCTAAATATCAAGATAATTATGAGGTACGAATTTTCTCCAGAAATACAATCAAAAATGAAGCAAGTCTGTTTAGCTTTATTTCCCCACATCAAAATCAATCGTGTATTTTGTTTTAAAAGTTACGGAACGTCCTCTTCAAGAACAATCGCAAGATGTCACACTTTGGAAAAACTTATGCAAAAAACCCTCGGAATAGAGGCAACCTATGTAATAGAATTTTTATCAGAAAATTTTGACAGATTAAGAGAAGAAGATAAATTAAAAACTTTAATACACGAATTGATGCACATACCAAAGACATTTGGAGGAGGATTCAGACAACACAATTTCGTATGTTCAAAAAATGTTAATAAATTTTTCAAAGAATACATAATTTATGAAAGAGAAAAAAATAACTTTTAAAAAAAATATCTTCATAGAAGCCGAAGTCTGCAATTGGTTCAAAAAGATATCCGGACTTATGTTTACAAAAAAAAATAAAGCGAAGAGCCTCCTCTTCGAATTCGGAAAAGAAAAAAGAATTCCAATTCATTCACTATTTGTCTTCTTCGATTTCTTGGCTATTTGGAGCAATTCCTTCAATAAAATCATAAAAATGGAAATCATAAAACCATTCAATTTTAAAATCCTCCCTAAAAAAAAATTTACAAAACTTCTGGAAATTCCTTTAAATAAAAAATATTCAAAAACTTCAAAAAAAATTATTTCTATATACAAAAAAGAGAAGAATAATCTTAAAGTCGTTTTCTCCGACGACAACTTTTATTTTCAAAAGAAGAAACTAAAGAAACGAACTCTAATTTTTAAGAAGAAAGAAGAAAACTCTTAGAAGAATGTTTTTATCTTCGATGATTCTCTTTTAAAAATTTTCTCGACGAGAAATAAGAAACATTTAAAAAGATTGACACCCTCTACGAATTAACCTGTTTTATAACGGGGAAATAAAAGGAGGTGTATAATGGGAAAAATTATTGTAAAGAATGTTATTAAGAGGAAGCCAGGATATCTTTACTATATTGATGGTGCTGGAAATGTCTGCGAAGCAAAAATGTCTCGTGGAGGTAAAAAAAGTAAGAAGAAAGTTGTAAAGAAAAAACCAGTTAAAAAAACCGTCAAGAAAAAAGTTGTTAAAAAGAAAAAGAAGTAAACCTAAGAAATTGGGAGGAAACTTTTTTTATTAACATTGTATGTTTATTATTTTATTTTTTTTGATTAATTTTATATAGTTCTTTTATGAACTATTTTTATGAAGTGTGTAATATTGTGTGCAGGTTACGCAACAAGATTGTATCCTCTAACCTTGAATAGACCTAAAGCTCTTTTACCTATAAAAAACAAACCTCTATTAAATTACCTCTTAGATAAAATAAATTTGATTGAGGAAATAGATGAAGTCTTTATTATCACAAACAATAAATTTTATGAATTCTTTTTGGAATGGGCTAAACATTTAAATTTTAATAAGAAGCTAAAAGTTATAAATGATAAAACAAAGACTAACGAAGATCGTCTTGGAGGTTTGGGAGATTTAAAATTTGTTTTAGATAAAGAAAAAATAAAAGAAAACTTAATAGTCCTTGCAGGAGATATTTTATTCGATTTTAATTTAGAAGAGATAATTAATTTTTTCAAAACTAAGAACAAGAATACACTTGGTTTGTATGATATTAAAGATATCTCAAAGGCAGGTAATTTTGGAATCTTAGAAATTAATGAAAATAATAGAATAACTTCATTCGAGGAGAAACCGGCAAACCCAAAATCAACTTTAGTCTCAACGGCAATTTATTTATACACTAAAAAGGAATTAAATAATATTGAGGAATATATGAAAACAGATAAACCCAAAGAAGGACTGGGTTATTTAGTTCCTTACTTTATGAATTCTCAGGAAGTCTATGGTTATGTTCTCGAGGGAAATTGGGATGACATTGGAAACAAAGAAGTTTATGAAAAATTAAAATAATTAATTTAGATATTCTCAGACTCTCCGCATCTATTTCCTAATTCTAAATATTTAAATAATTCTTTTTTCTAAAAATCTTATGATTATTTTAGGAATCGAAACAACCGCTCACACTTTTGGTGTAGGAATTGTAAAGAATTATAAGATTCTATCAAACATCAAGGAAACCTATACAACTAAATCCGGAGGAATAATCCCTATTGAAGCAGCGAAGCACCATCGGGAAAAAGCTTTTTCTCTCTATAAAAGAGCCTTAAAGGAAGCAAATCTAAAGGAAGAATCAATAGACGCTTTAGCTATCTCTCAGGGGCCCGGACTTGCCCCTTGTTTAATCGAAGGAATGAAATTCACAAAAGAACTTTCTAAACGATTAAAGAAACCTATAATTCCTGTAAATCATTGTATAGCCCATTTAGAAATCGGAAGAACAACTCGTGCAAAAGACCCCGTTCTCCTCTACGCTTCGGGTGCAAACACACAAATAATTTCTTACTCCTCGGGAAAATACAGAATATTTGGAGAAACTTTAGATGTAGGTCTTGGAAACTTCATAGATAACTTCGCAAGATTTCTGGGAATTGGATTTCCTGGAGGACCTTTGGTAGAAAAATTAGCAAAGAAAGGGAAAAAATATATAGAACTTCCTTACAAATTAAAAGGAATGGACATTGCTTTGTCTGGTATTCTCACAAACTTAAAACAAAAATTAGATTCAAAAAAATATAAAAAAGAAGACCTTGCATTTTCTGCTCAGGAAACAGTTTTTGCTATGCTTGTAGAAGCAAGTGAAAGGGCTCTCGCTCATACCGAAAAAAAAGAATTAATTCTCGGAGGGGGAGTTGGATGCAATTCCCGCCTAAAAGAAATGTGTAAAATAATGTGTGAAGAGCGAGGAGCAAAATTCTACTGTCCAGAAAATTCTTTACTCGGAGACAACGGCGCTATGATTGCTTACCTCGGAGAATTAATCTACGATTCAAAGAAAAAAAGATTCCTTATAAACTCTAAAAAATTAGATATCTCTCCCAGAGAAAGAACCGACGAGGTCGAAGTCTTCTGGAAATAAACTTAATTATTCTACCGTAACACACTTCGCGAGATTACGCGGTTTATCTACATCTTTGCCCCTTTCAATTCCAACATAATAAGCAAAGAGTTGTAAAGGAATAATTTCTAAAATCGGTCTTAAATATTTAGAAACTTTAGGAATATAAAAAGAGCTGTCCGAATTTTTTTCAATATCCGAATTTCCTTCAGAAGCAATCGCAAGAGTCTTTCCACCCCTTGTTTTCACTTCAATAAGATTTGATAAGTTCTTTTTATAAATCTCAGAATCCGGTATAATAAAAATACTCAAAGTCTTCTCATCTATGAGTGCAATTGGTCCGTGTTTTAATTCTGCAGAAGGGTAAGCCTCGGCGTGAACATAAGAAATTTCTTTTAATTTAAGTGCTCCTTCAAGCGCAATGGGAAATCCTTCTTCCCGGCCCATATAAAAAACATTATCATATTTAGAATACTTCGAAGATAAAGATTTTACTATTTTTTCCTTCTTTAAAATTTCTTCAACTAAATTTGGAAGGTTCTCTAACTCTTTCATTTTTTTGATAGCTTCTTCTCTGTGCAAAACGCCTCGAACTCTTGCAAAATAAATTGAAAGAAGATAAAGGAGAACCAACTGAGAACTAAACGTCTTCGTCGCTGCAACACCTGTCTCCTGCCCGGCATGCAAATAAATTCCGCCATCAACTAATTTAGAAATTGTTGAACCAACTTTATTCACAAGAGTAATCGATTTGAGGAAATTCGATTTCATTTTTTCTATGGCTGAAATTGTATCTGCAGTTTCTCCACTCTGAGATAAAGCCAAAAGAATTGTTCCCTTTTCTAAAACACCTTTACTATATCTGAACTCGGAAGAATATTCCACATCTGTATGGATTTTAGAAATTTCTTCAAAGAATAACTTTCCTTCGAGTGCTGCATTCCACGAAGTTCCGCAACCAACTATTATTATCCGCTTCAAATCTTTAATTTCTTCCTCGGTAATGCCCAAGCCCCCAAATTTAGGCATCGCTTTTTCATAATCAATTCTCCCACTAAAAGCTTTCGTAATAGTTTTTGGTTGTTCAAAAATCTCTTTCAACATAAACGTCGGATAATCCCCTTTAGAATTTTTAAGAAAACTCTTCTTAAATTCGACAACCGCTCTCGAAACTTCTTTTTTAGAATTCAATATTTTGTATTTACCTTCTTCCAAGACCGCCACATCTCCATCTTCTAAATAAACTATTTTATTTGTCCATTCTAAAATAGGACTAATATCTGAAGAAAGAAAAACCTCTTTCTTTCCAAATCCTAAAACTAAAGGACTACTTTTCTTAGCAACGAAAATCTTTCCTGGTTCTTTTTTTGATATCATTGCTAAAGCATAGGAGCCTTCCAAAAGAGAAATCATTTCAAGAAAAGAATTTTCCAAATTATAACCTCTTTTCAAAAACTCTTCTATTAAATGCGGAACGACCTCCGTATCGGTCTCCGATTTAAATTTATGGTTCTTTAAAAATTTCTTTAATTCTTCATAGTTTTCAATAACTCCATTATGAACCACAGAAATATCTCCCGAACAATCTAAATGCGGATGTGCATTAATTATGTTCGCCTTTCCGTGCGTCGCCCATCTTGTATGACCTATTCCAATCTTCGCTTTACTTAACAAAACATTATTTTCCAATAATCTCTCAAGAACCTCTATTCTTCCATTAATACTTTTAGAAAAAATCTCTCCGGATTCAATCAAAGAAACACCGCAAGAATCATAACCTCGATATTCCAACTCTTTCAAGCCATTCAATAAAACAGGCAAAGCGCTATTTTCCCCTATATAACCTATTATTCCACACATTTTTCACCTAAGCATTATCTTTATAAATAACTTCTGCTTTTAGAAAACATGGTCTTTTTCAAAAGAAAGAAAAAATTGCTGGACTTAAGAGGGAAGTACCTTAAAGATTTAGAAAGAACAAAAAGTTTAAAGGAATTCACAGAAAATAAAAAAGAAAATAACTCAGGAAATTTAGGTTTTTTCGGAACTATGGATAATTTAGAAAACCCTTCAGAAAACAAATTAGAAAAAGGGCTCTCAAAATTAACCGAAAAATTGGAAGAACTCTCTAATCAAATTTATCACCTTGAACAAAGAATGGAAGTTCTCGAAGCAAAGTTGAGGATTAATCGTTATTAAGATGAATCGTTCTAAAGTCCCAGATAAAAAATTGACTGAACAGATGAGGGCTTACGCTTTAAAAAACGCTCTTGCCTACAAAGGAAAAACAAAAGAAGGAGCAATCATATCTGGATTATTTCACGAGGGGAAAACTAAAGAGGAAATAAATGAATATCATTCTCTTATGAAAGAGATTATTGAAAAAATTAATTCTATGAGTTTTAAACAGCAAGAGAAAGAATTTAAAAAAATAAAAAAATTTACAGATAAAAGAAAAGAAAGAGAAGGGCTTCCGGAAATTCCTGATGCACAGGACGGAGTGATAATGCGGTTCTCGCCTTCTGCTTCCGGACCGATGCACATAGGGCACGCTTTAATTTTCTGCTTAAATTCCTTATATGTAAAAAAATACGGAGGAACTTTCTATTTAAGAATCGAAGACACAAACCCAGAGAATATCTACGCTCCCGCCTATAAATTACTTGAAGAAGAGGGAAAATGGTTATCCGAAGGACAATCAAAAATAATAATTCAATCAGAGAGAATGAAAATATATTATAAATATGCAAGAGAATTAATAGAAAATGAATTTGCTTATATTTGCACTTGTGAAGGAGAAACTTTCAGAGAGTTCGCGAAAAAGAAAGCTAATTGTCCTTGTAGAACTTTAAGTAAAAAAGAACATATTCTTAGATGGAGAAAAATGTTAAATAAAGAAGGATATCAACCAGGAGAAGCCATTTTAAGATTTAAATCAGATATGAAAGATAAAAATCCGGCAAAAAGGGATTTTCCATTAGCGAGGATAAATCTTCACAAACATCCAAAAGTCGGGAATAAATATAGGGTTTGGCCATTAATGAACCTCGCGGTAACAATCGATGATATAGAATTAAAAATAAGCCACATAATTCGAGGAAAGGATCATCGCGACAACGCTGAAAGACAAAAATTAATTTATAAATCCTTGAATAAAAAATTTCCTTGGACAGCATTTATAGGAAGAGTAAATTTCAAGGGAATGAAATTATCCACAACAGAATTCAGAAAAGGAATAGAATCTGGAACCTATTCTGGATGGGACGATCCCAAGCTTCCGACAATAATCTCCCTAAAAAAGAAAGGTTATTCCCCTGAAGACTTCTACAAATTAGCCGAATTAATTGGACTCTCCGAGGTTGATAAGGTAATTGACCAAGAAACCTATTTAAAAATTCTCGGGAAAAAATAAGAGACATTATAATTTTTTAAAACCGCAAGCGCTTCAAACCAATTTCTACAATGAAGCCTCCGAGTTTTAACAAGTCAACCTCATCGTTCGGAAGAATTGAACAATGAGGCCTCACAAGACCGAGAAGCTCAACCTCATCGTTCGGAAGAATTGAACAATGAGCCTGCACGGGTTTGAACCGTGGACCCCTACCTTATCAGAGTAGTGCTCTACCAGACTGAGCTACAGGCTCACATTATTTTATTGATTTGTTTATTTATAAATTATATAGCTTGTAGTAAAGAATAGTAGTGAGAATCTTGTACTCATTATTATATAAAGATTCGCTCTGGGGTCACTTTGGTGGGCACAGTACAAATTCGGTTCTTTACCGAGAGTAATTCGCCCTACCAGACTGAGCTACAGGCTCACATTATTTTATTGATTTGTTTATTTATAAATTATATAGCTTGTAGTAAAGAATGGTAGTGAGAATTTCACATTCGCTCTGGAGACACTTTGGTGGACACAGTACAAATTCGGTTCTTTACCGAGAGTAATTCGCTCTGGGGACACTTTGGTGGACACAGTACAAATTCGGTTCTTTACCGAGAGTAATTCGCTCTACCAGACTGAGCTACAGGCTCTTGTTTGCAGCGAAGGAAGGTAGTGAGAATCTTGTACTCATTATTATATAAAGATTCGCTCTACCAGACTGAGCTACAGGCTCACATTATTTTATTGATTTGTTTATTTATAAATTATATAGCTTGTAGTAAAAAGTGGTAGTGAGAATTTCACATTCGCTCTGGGGACACTTTGGTGGACACAGTACAAATTCGGTTCTTTACCGAGAGTAATTCGCTCTACCAGACTGGCAGAAATCTTTGATTTCTACCAATTCACCTAAACCTAAAGAGGCGGAACCTTTGGTTCCTTCCTCATACTCTTATTCAATATAAATCAATTTGAATAAACGAACTATTCAAGGATTTTCTTAGAAGAGGTTAGTTTTGATTATAAAATTATTAAGAAGTTATCTTACAACATATTGCTTCTGCATACATGGTATTACTAGAATAATCCAAATCATTACAATTGTACTCATTAATACCTAATGGTCCAAAGCTAAGAAGAATTCCTCCAGTTGGAATATTGCCACAACCCCCTCCAGTCAATGTATAACCAACCGGACACCGCACATTGTGGTCGTGACCGGGCGCACCAAGGCTTCCGTGGATTGAGATGCAACTTAGTGAGGCTCTAGGCCAACTCGTCTTTCTAACTCCTCCAAGAATAATTCCAGAATCTGCTTTTATATTTCCATTAACTTCTAATTTTGAAGTTGGTGTTGTTGTTCCTATCCCTACATTACCAGAATTATAAAAAATATTACTTCCACTCTTTCCCCAAAGACTACCACTTCCACAAACCCAACCTTTATTCTTGTATTCTAAAAATTGACCAGAGGCACAAGGAGAAGGAATTCCAAGTTCGCTCGGAGGATGTCCGGGGTTTGGCGTTTG
>VAPE01013569.1_pt1 | contig 15047 bp, 15 predicted proteins | sample 3393911 | NCBI WGS metagenome assembly VAPE01 (sample SAMN08290436, study PRJNA428436) | hydrothermal vent metagenome | isolation source: Deep-sea hydrothermal vent chimney | place: Atlantic Ocean: South-mid Altantic Ridge | reverse complement strand
ATTAAAAAAAAATTTAGGGTAGTTTTGACTTTTTTTTAACTGAATGCAGAAATTTTATTTTTTATAATTTTTTATTAAATTTTCGGGAATTGCTGTTTTTTTTCTTCTATCCTTGCAATTAAATAGCTGAATAAATTATTTTTTTTCTTCTATCCTTGCAATTAAATAGCTGAATAAATTATTTTTTTTCTTCTATCCTTGCAATTAAATAGAAGTATTTCTTATTTAGATAAATAAGACCACTAGATCTATTCAAGGAGGAAAAATATTCGATGAAAGCACTTTTAGGTTTCAATCCATGGTTGAAAATATGGGTGAAACCAAAAATTACTATTAGAAAAATTGTAGATTATAATCCTAATTTCAGATTGTTTGTTTTATCGGCTATATATGGATTTGCTTCCCTTATGAGTTCGTCACAAGGCTTAGCTTTAGGAACTAATTTGCATTTTTTTTTGATACTATTTTCATGTATTATCGTTTCACCTTTATGGGGATATATCGTTTTTTCGATATCATCATTTTTTATTTTTTTTACAGGTAAATGGCTTAAAGGACAGGCTAAATATCGGGAGATTAGAAGTGCTATAGCTTGGTCTAATGCTCCTATGATAGTTAACGTGTTTCTTTGGATTTTGCTTCTTATAATTTTTAGAGAAGATATTTTAAAAGATTTTCCAACAGCCTTCTTTTTGAGCAAAGCTCAAAGAGTAGTACTTTTTTTGATTTTATTATGTCAGTTAGTGATAAGTATTTGGATTATAGTGCTTTACATTAATGCTTTATCCGAAGTTCAAAGATTTTCGATTGGAAAGGCTATCTTAAATATCATCATTGCAATTGTTATTTTTGTAGCTTTCTTTTTTGGTATTTCTCTTATTTATTTTTTAATGACAAGAGGACTTGGTTTGAGATGAAAAAAATCGTTTTTCTTATCTTTGCTTTTTTAATTTTGAGTAGCAATTTTAGCTTATCTTGGGAAAAATTTTATTCCGTAGAAGGTAAATGTGAGATTTTGTTTCCATCTAAACCTGAACATATAAAGCAAATCGTTGCACTCAACGATTTAAACTCTTATATGAACTATGATGTGTATTTATCAACTTTAGAAGATCAAAATACTATATGTATGATGATAGTAGTTGATTTTCCTATGAAAATAGATGAGAATAAAGAGCTTCAAAGTTTAGAGAGTTTTTTAAATGGAATGTTGAATCATCAAAAAGAAAAAAAGCATTTGATCTTAGCTGATTTTACAACTTTTAATGATTTAAATGCTTTGGATTTTATAGTAGAAAATCAAAATAGGTATTTTAAAGGTAAAGCAATTATCTGCGAAAGTAAAATGTATTTAATTGCTATGGAATATGATTCATGTTTGAATTTAGATGCTACATTTAATAAATTTATAAAATCTTTTCATTTAAAAAATAGATGAATATTTTATATCAAAAAAACTTGAAAAATCGATGAAAAATTTTTAAAACTGCAGCTAAATCTTTCTTCTACTCACCGATTTTTGAATTTACTTGAGTATATATCGAAAAATTTTGAAAAATCGATGAAAAATTTTTAGTTTTTTCGATCTAGTTTAATCAATGATAGCTTTTTTTGTTTTAAAATGCACTTTAGCAACTTTTTCTAAAGCATCTGAGCCATGTTTTTCAACAAATCTTTTTCCTATGTCTATAACAACAGAAGAAGCTCCTTTTGGGAACTTTTGATCATATTGAGAAGAGAGCTCTTCTAAACCTTTTAAGAAAGCTGCTCTAGCTAAGATAGATGCTGCAGCGACAATCGGATCTTGTTCAGCTCCAGTTTTTTGTTCTAAATGGATAGATAGTTTTTTTCTTTTTATAGCAGATTCTACCACAGATTTGTTTGCAAATTGATCGATTATAACATTTTTGCAAGCGGTTTTCTCGACTAATTGAGAGATGACTGTTGCATGAGCCCAAGCAAGTAGATGATTTAAATTTTTGAATTTCAGATATAAATCATTGTATTTTTCAGGAAAGATGCGAATGATTGCTATTTTAAAATTAGCTTTTAAAAAATCTGCAATATCTAAAATGGATTTGTCCGATATTTTTTTGCTATCGCGGATGTTTAAAGAGATCAGCTTTTTTATACCCTTTTCATCAGCATATAGACCTGCTATACATAAAGGACCAAAAAAATCACCTTTTCCAGCTTCATCGATTCCAATTCTAGATGTCATCGAAATAAAGGCTTCTGGATTTGTGTAATGAAAGGTTTTTAAAATTTCGGGCTCTAAATAAAATTCTATGAATTCGTCTTTTTCTTTTCCTTGAACGACTAAAGATCCAGATTTATAAAGGACTAAAGTTATTCCCTTTTTTTTTTGCAGAAAAAATAGTATAAGCAGGAGTAGTTAATAAGAACCCTTTTTCTTTTAAATCTTTTTTTAATTTGGCAGCAAGACTTATATCTATTTTTGTTGTAAATGTATTAGGTTTCATATATTTGAATTTTTCTTTTAAGGAAAATTTTATACAAAAAAATTAACTTAAATTGAAGAAAATTTTTTGAAAAGCTAAAATGATATGTATGTGATATGAGGTTTTTATGATTGAACAAAAAAAACAAATAGGAGAGTTATTTAAATCAAAAAGACAAGAGATGAACTTGTCTTTAAAAGAAGTTGAAAATGCAACTTCTATAAGAATGATTTATCTAAAAGCAATAGAAGAGGGGAATGTCGATAAATTACTTTCTAAAGTTTATATCTTGGGTTTTATAAGACAATATGCAGCTTTTTTAGAGCTAGATGGAGAAAAGATTATAAAACAAAATCCAAAAGCTTTTGAATCAAATGTTAAAAAACAAGATTTTGATTTTGGTATTGGAACTTTAGAAGTAAGAAATCCTCAATCTTCTTCTGTTAAATCTCTTCCAAATGCTATTTGGATAGTAATTGCTATAATAGCACTTATAAGTGCTTGGTTTTTTGCAAGAGCAATAGGTCTTTTTTAATGTTTTTTGAAAAGATCTTTCTTATAAATTTTTTTAAAAATAAAATTAAAAAAGTTAAGGAAAATAAAATTTCGAAAACTTTTCTAAGTGGTGCTTTGATAGCCTTAACGGATATGGTTCCAGGTATATCTGGATCTACTATAGCTTTGGTTTTAGGAATTTATCAAAAACTTTTGAGTTCTATAAAAAATATTGAGTTTAAAAAACTTTTAAGACTTGATTTTAAAAGTTTTATAAAAAGTTTTGATTTTGTCTTTTTAACGCCTCTTTTACTAGGAATGATTTTTTCTTTTTTAGTTTTTGCAAAGTTGTTTAGTTTCTTTTTGTCTCATGAATATTTAAGAACATTTTTTTTAAGCTTTTTTTTAGGCGCTGTCTTTTCATGTATTTATTTTCTTTTAAAAGAGATCGATATTAGTTATGATAAAATTGTTTTGATGCTAATAGGAGCTTTTTTTTCATTTGTGATTTCCTATTTTAGTATAGCTGAAGTCTGCTTTACTTTGAACTTGAAGATGAAGCTTGTTATTTCAGCCTTTATTGCTATCTTTGCTATGCTTTTGCCTGGAATTTCAGGAAGTTTAATCTTTGTTTTATTTGGAGTTTATCCAATAATTATAAATGCGATATCTAATATCTCGAATTTAGAGAGCTTAAAGATTTTAGCTTTTTTGCTTTTAGGAATGTTTTTAGGCCTTTTAGTTTTTCCTAAAGTTATTTTGTATTTTTTAGAAAAGTTTTACTTTTTAGTTTTAAGTTTTTTAACAGGTCTTATGTTTGGATCGATTTATGCTCTTTGGCCCTTTTGGATTTATGAAAAAATTACTTTTGCAAATAAAACTTTTTTGGCTGCTTTTAAATTTAGGTTTCCACAGATTTTTTCTTTAGAATTTTTAATATCTTTTTCTTTTTTAATGCTAGGATTTTTTGTTTTTTTTAAAATAAAACAAAAACTTTAAAAAAAATTTAATGAAAGTTGCTTGCATATTAAAATTTTAAGATTTATTATTCATTTTAAGAAATGTTCAATAAAAAGCTATGAAAACACTATCAGATTATGTAATTTTAAAAAAATTAGGTGTTGGTTCTTTTGGAGAGGTTTATTTAGCTCAACATAGAATTCTTAAACAAAAAGTAGCTTTGAAAGTATTACCTTATGAACTTTCAGAAAATGAAGAGTTTATCGAAAAGTTTGAAAAAGATGTTGGTGTTTTAACTAAGCTTGATCATCCATCTATCGTTAAACTTCATAATATTTCAAAAGCAGATGATCGCTATTTTTTAGTAATGGATCCAATGGTAGATGCAAATGGTGAAGTTTTGAGTTTGGATAGATATTTGAGGTATAAAGGTGATGTATTGCCAGAAGTTGAAGTAGAAATTATTTTGAGACAAATAGCCTCTGCTTTGGATTATGCTCACACCATGAATTTTGGGGATGATTTTTTAGCTCATAGATCTTTAAAACTTAGCAATATCTTTATAAAAAAATCAGATATAGGTCTAAAAGTTTATGTATCAGATTTTGGCCTTTCGAGACTAATTGGCGAAGGCAAGGTTTTATTTCAAACTCAAAAAGATCTTTTAGATGAGATGCTTTCAAATGAAAAGCTTTTAAAAGATCCAAAAGCTAATATTCGAGTAACTTATAGGTTTTTAGAAAACTATAATTTTTTAGCTCCAGAGCAAAAATTTAAAGATTTAAAAGAAAAAATAACCTTTAAAGCTGATGTTTACTCTTTTGGAGTTTTAGCTTATTTTCTTATTTCTAGAGAGTTTCCTCAAGGATATTTTGATCTACCATCTAAGATTGCACCTGAATATAAACTAAATTGGGATCTTTTAGTTTGTAAATGTCTTCAAAAAGATATGAATAAAAGACCAGAAAAGTTAATAGAAGCTTTAAATTCATTTTTATCAACAGAACAAACTGATATTTCAAGTTTAGAGATTTTATCTTGGAAAGAGGTTGAAAGAAAAGTTGAAAATGCTATGCAAATGTCTTTTGAGTTTTCTCAAGATTTAAATAAACTTGAACAAGATATTCAAGAGCCAAAAATAGATTCAAAATCGGTAAAATTTACTAGTGTAGAACAAACCAATCAAAAACCAATCATCAAACCACAAAAAGTAGATAGACCAACATATGAACCAGATCCCGGAGCTATTTTTCAAAAAGAGTTGAATGTATCTTATTATCAACCTAAAAAAACCGAGATTAAAAATGTTGAGCCTTTGCTCACCGAAATGGTAATTATTCCAGGAGGATCATATACAAGAGGAAGTGATAATGGTTCTCGAGATGAAAAACCAAAACATAAAGTTACCATAAAGAGTTTTGCTTTGGATATCCACCCCGTTACAAATGAACAATTTGTTCGGTTTTTAGAATTTATGGGAGGAGAGAAAAATTCTGATAATAACGATATAATTAGACTTAGAAATTCGAGAATTAAAAGGATAGCAGGAAAATTAATTATAGAATCTGGTTATGCAAAACATCCGGTTGTTGGAATTACTTGGTATGGAGCTCAAGCGTATGCTAAATGGGTAGGTAAAAGATTACCTACGGAAGCTGAATGGGAAATTGCTGCTACAGGTGGAGTTGAAATGGCTGAATATCCAACAGGATCGGATATAGATCATACCCAAGCTAATTTTTTTAACTCAGATACAACAGCAGTTATGAGTTATCCTCCAAATGGTTATGGTCTTTATGACATTGTTGGTAATGTCTACGAGTGGTGTGAAGATTGGTATGCTTATAATTTTTATGATATATCTATGCAAGAACCTGAAAATCCAACAGGTCCACAACAAGGAGTTTATAGAGTATTGAGAGGAGGATGTTGGAAATCTTTAAAAGAAGATATGAGATGTGCTCATAGACATAGAAATAATCCTGGTACTGTCAATAGCACGTATGGATTTAGATGTGCAGCAGACGTATCTTAAAAATTTTAATTTTTATCGTTGATTTATGACTTGTGCAACAATGCTCTGTTAGTAAATGCAGGTTCCCAACTTTACCTCATGTTTGTTATATAAAACTCTGAAATGGAAGAGCTTAGATTTAGAGCTAAAATTTGACACTACATTTTTCAAAATGTTCAAATGAAAATTTTATCTCGATTATAAATCTTTAAAGATAAGTATTGAGCTTAATAATTTGCTATGTGAAATGTAGCGAAAAAAAATTTCCCTTGGGATTGCAAAGGCACAGGCTCTTTGATGAGTTTTTAAAAAAAGCTAATCTTGATTTTCAAGATTTTTTTGAGAAATTCTAAAAGTTAAAATTTTTGCAGATTTAACTTGAAAAATTAAATTTGCAAGAAAAAATTATTTTGTGTATATTTAATTTAAGAAGTTAAATTTGCAAAAAAGTGAAATATAGAAAAAGAATTTTAGAAACCAATGTAAAAAAATATTTAAAGATATTTCCAGTGGTTGGGATTACAGGTCCAAGACAATCGGGAAAATCTACAATGTTGAAACATCTATTTAAAGATGATTATAAATATGTATCTTTCGATGATTATAGAATTTGCGATTTTTTTTATGAAGATCCAGAAAAATTTATGTCTACTTATAATAATAAGGTAATATTTGATGAAGTGCAAAAGGTTCCTGAGATTTTCAATTATTTAAAATTAGCTGTAGATCGAGATCGCCAAAATTATGGAAAATTTATAATAACAGGATCTTCTCAGTTTTCGTTTTTTAAAAAAATAACCGAATCTTTAGCAGGAAGAATAGGCCTTTTATCTTTGCTTGCTTTTCAACATTTGGAAATTCCTAAAAAGTTACAATCTGAAGCTATATATAAAGGATCCTATCCAGAAATTGTTTGTAGAAATTATAAAAGTTCAAATGAATGGTATTCAGCATATTTAGAGACTTATTTAGATAAAGATGTGAGACTTATGTATAATATTGGAGATCTTAAAGATTTTCATCGTTTTATATCTCTTTTAGCTTCTAAAACATCTAATGTATTAAACATGTCAAAATTTTCAAACGATTTAGGAGTTGCTGTAACGACAATCAAAAGATGGCTTTCGATATTAGAAGCATCTTATATTATCTTTTTTTTATCTCCTTATCATAAAAATTTTAATAAACGTATTGTCAAAAGTCCAAAAATATATTTTTATGATACAGGACTTGTTTGTTATTTAACCGGTGTGCAAACAAAACAGTTATATGAAAGAGGCCCTATGGCGGGAGCAATTTTTGAAAATTATATTGTTTCAGAGATAATGAAGAACGATATCCACAAAAAATTAGGGCATTATTTTTATTATTTTAGAACATCTTCTGGAAAGGAAATAGATCTCATTGAAGAAAGTATGGGGCAGAAGAATTGGATAGAAATTAAAAACACTCATACTTTTAAATCCTTAATGACGAAATCTATAGAAGAGTTTATAGGTAGAAAAGAAAGAGGATATTTACTCTATCAAGGAAAAGATTTTCCTTATAAAAGTAATATTAAAGTATTAAATTATGAAAATTATTTATTAACAAAATAAATTTTGATAAATTTTTTGAAAAAAAACTTATATCGAAAAAATTTGCAAAATTGGTAAAAAATTTTCAAGATTTTAGCTAAATATTTCTTCTACTCACCGATTTTTGAATTTACTCGAGTATTGGGTATATATCGAAAAAACTTGAAAATCGATAAAAATTTTTCAAGTTTAAATTTTTATCCTATTTTTGAGTTTGCTTTAGTTAAAAAAACTTGAAAAAATCAAATATAGTTTTTAGAGTTTATATTATTTTGAGATGTATTTAGAAATTTTGAATTTATATATACTCAAAGAGGTTTAAAAATCCGATAGAATTTACGATGCAATCTTGAAAACTTTTTCAAATTTTTTCGATATAAATTGTATTATTAGAAAAAAAATACATTATTGTTTATATTAAAACTTTTCAAAAAAAATTGAATAATATGATTTTTTTAAATTGAAGTTTTTATGAATCTATTTCTTTTAAGACCAAGAGGATTTTGTGCAGGAGTTGTAAGAGCTATTAAAACTGTTGAAAAAGCTTTAGATATCTGGAAAGCTCCAATCTACGTTAAACATGAAATTGTACATAATAGACATGTTGTAAATGCTTTAAAAAAAAAAGGAGCAATCTTTGTCGAAGATCTAAACGATGTTCCTATTGGTGAAAAGTTGATTTATTCAGCTCATGGAGTTGCTCCTCAAGTAAGAGAGCTTGCAAAAAAAAGAAATTTATTGCAAATAGATGCAACATGTGGTCTTGTTACAAAAATACATTCTGCTGTTAAGAGATTTTCAAAAAAAGGTTATAAAATAATTTTGATTGGTAAAAAAAAACACGTAGAGGTTATTGGAATTGCTCTAGAGGCTAAAAAAGATACTAAGATAGTAGAAAAACTTAAAGATGTTTATGATTTAAAATTTAAAAAAGATCAAAAACTTTTTTATATAACCCAAACAACTCTTAGTATAGATGATGTGAAAGATATTTTAAAAGCTTTAAAAAAGAGATTTCCGAATATAGAAACTTTAGCATCTTCTTCTATTTGTTATGCTACAACTAATAGACAAATGGCTTTAAAACAGATTACAAAAGATGTAGATCTTGTCTTAATTGTGGGCGATCCTACTTCGTCGAACTCAAATAGATTAAAAGAGATAGCAATGAAGAGAGTAAAACGTGCATATCTTATAAATTCAGAAGATGAAATAAAAAAAGATTGGTTAGATGGTGTTAAAAATATAGCAATGACAGCTGGAGCATCTACACCAGAAGATATTGTTAAAAGATGTGTAGATAAACTTTTTTGTTTTGGTTTAAAAAAAATGAAGGAGGTTATCTATAAAGATGAAGATGTGGTTTTTGAACTTCCAAAAAATTTATCTTTAATAAGATGACAGGCGACTAGATGATCTTTTTCGATCTCTTTTAAATTGGGTCTAATATCAAAACAAATTTTTTTTGCAAAAGGACATCTTATAGAAAACAAACAACCTTTTGGAGGTTTAAAAAAAGAAGGAATTTCATGATTTAATAAAATTTTTGTTGGATTTTTTTTTGATATAAATGAATTTTCTATTAAAGATTTAGTGTAAGGATGCAAAGGATTTGAAAATAATTGAGTAGTTTTGGCTTTTTCTAAAAATTTTCCTAAATAAATAACTGAGACAAAATCTGATATATATCTTATTACTTTCAAATCATGTGAGATAAAAAGATAAGTTAAGTTCAAGGTTTTTTGAAGTTTGATGAGTAGATTTAAAATACTAAAGCCAATAGATACATCTAAAGAAGATAAAGGTTCGTCTAAAATGATGAATTTAGGCTTTAAAATGATTGCTCTTGCAATTGCTACTCTTTGTCTTTGCCCTCCACTTAATTGATGGGGATACCTGTTTTTTATAAAGCTAGATAACTTTACCATTTCCATAGTCTCATTAGCTTTCTTTAAAAAATTTTTTTTTGAAGATTTTTCATGGATTTTTAAAGGTTCTAAAATAATATCTATAACTTTCATTTTTGGATTTAAAGAAAGATACGGATCTTGGAAGATCATCTGAACATTTTTTCTAAAAGTTTTTATTTTTTTTTTGAAATTGATCTTAGTATTGTTTTGGTTAAAGATAGAAAAATTTTCAAAAAAAACTTCTCCTGAAGTTGGTTTTATTAATTTTGCTATAATGTTTGCTATTGTAGACTTTCCAGAACCTGATTCTCCAACTATTGCAGTTATTTTTCCCTTTACAATATCAAAGCTAATATCATTTAAAACATTTAAAATTTGATTTTTTACAAAAAAATATTTTTTTAAATTTTTGACAATGATGAGCTTTTTTCTATCCATTGTTTTTGATCATTTTTATCTATTTTTATTAAAGCATTTAATAAAAGCTTTGTATAAGGATGTTTTGCTTTTTTAAAAATTTCATTAGCTGAAATTTTTTCTATGATTTTTCCTGAATTCATAATATATAATCTTTTGGCAATCTTTGAGACTAATGCAATATTATGAGTTATAAAAATTATTGAAGATTTGTGTTTTTTATTGATCTTTTTTAATAGATCAATAATTTGAAGCTGATATGTAGTATCTAAAGATGCTGTAGGTTCATCTGCAATGATTACTTTAGGATTAGATGCAATAGCAATCGCTATCATAACTCTTTGTCTCATCCCTCCACTTATTTGATGAGGAAATTGTGAGTATCTAAGTTTTGCGTCTTGAATGCCAACTTCGTTTAATAAAGAAAGAACTTTTTCTTTTGATGGGTCGATATCTATAGCTTCTAAAATTTGTTTTCCAATTTTCATAACCGGATTTAGACTGGAAAATGCATCTTGAAAGATTATCGATATTTTTCTGCCTCTGATTTTTTGAAGTTCTTTTTCATTTTTTTCTAAAAGATTTTCATCTTCGAAAATGATTTTACCATTAGTTATTTTAGCAGTATTATCTAAAAGAGAAACTATAGCTAAAGCAAGTGTGCTTTTTCCTGAAGCTGACTCTCCTATAATTCCGATTATTTCGTTTTCAAAAAGATCAATGCATGCATTTTTTAAAGCTTTTATTGTTTTATTTGCTAAAAGATAATGGACTTCTAAATTTTTTATCTCTAAAATTTTTTTCATTTGATCTGCCTTGGATCAAAAATATCTCTAATACCATCGGCTATTAAATTAAAAGCAAGCATAGTTAAACAAATCATGAAAGCTGGAAAAAAAAGTCGCCAAGGGTAATAACGAAGTGCATATAATCCATCGTTTAACATAACCCCCCAAGAAGAGATAGGAGATTGAATGCCAAGACCTAAAAAACTTAAAAAAGCTTCAGTAAAAATAGCTAGAGGTATGTTCATCGTCATTGTTGTAATAATAGTTCCCAAGCAGTTGGGAAGAAGATGTTTAAATATTATTCTAAAACTTGATGCTCCCATGATCTTTGCTGCATCTATAAATGGCATTTTTTTGAGCGATAATATTTGAGCACGGACTATTCTTGCCATATTTATCCAACCTGTAATGGTCAGAGCTATTAAAATTGTTAAAATGCCAGGATTCATAAAAACCATTAATAAAATCACGGTTAAAAGATATGGAATGGTAGCTATTATATCTGCTAGTCTCATCATGATTTCATCGATATATTTTCCAAAAAAAGCAGCTATAGCTCCATATATCATGCCAATGATTATATCGATGATAGCAGCAGCGATACCTAAACTAATAGATATCCTAGCTCCATAACAAGTTCTTGTAAAAATATCTCTTCCGAGTTCATCTGTTCCAAACCAAAATTTTTTGCAAGGAGCTAAATTTTTTAACTCTAAATGAGTATCAAAATAGGTGTAATTATTTAAATGAGGACCTAAAATAGCCATGATAAAAAAAACACTAAGTATTAAAAAGCCGATAGATAATGCTTTGTTTTTTAGAAATGTTTTTTTTATATTTTTTATAAAAGATGGTTTTGTAAAATTTTTATTTTCAAGCGTTGACATTTTCTATATCAATCCTTGGATCTATTAGTTTATAAATGATATCGAGTAAAAACATAATCATTATAAGTATAAAGCTATAAAAAACACTAAGACCTAGTATCACAGGATAATCTCTTGCTGAAATTGAGTTGACAAGCCACATGCCAATTCCTGGAATGGAAAATATTTTTTCTATTACAAAGCTTCCTGTTAGCACATGAGCAGATAATGGACCTAAATATGAAACTATAGGTAAAATAGCATTTCTAAAACCATGTTTAAAAATTACTTTAAATGTATTAAGACCTTTTGCTTTTGCTGTTTTAATATATTCTTTTGACATAACTTCTATCATGGATGCTTTCATTAATCGAGTTATATATGCAGTGGGAAGAGATGCTAATGCAATAGAAGGAAGAATGCTATGCATGAAACTTTCAAAGCGAGCAATTGGAAGGAAATGAAGTTTCATAGCAAAAAAGTATTGAAGTAAAGATGCGATTAAAAAATTTGGCACAGATATTGCAATGATTGCAAAAATGTTTACGAAACTACTTGGCCATTTATCTTTTTTTATAGCTCCAATTGTTCCTAAAGTGAGCCCTAAGGTTATAGAAATGAAAAGGGATTCAAAACCTAGCATCAAAGTGGTGGGAAGCCCATCTTTTATGATTTGCAAGACATTTCTATTTTCGTATATTAAAGATGGTCCTAAATCAAATGTTAAAAATCCTTTTAAATATTTAAAGTATTGATAGATAAGAGGCTTATCTAATCCATAATGTAAATGAAGCGATTGCAAAATTTCTTTTGGCATATTTTGATCTGATGAAAAGGGATCACCAGGAATTGCTTTCATTAAAAAAAATGTAGCTGACATCACTATAAATAAAGATAAAAAACAAATTACTAGTCTTTTGAAAAGATAATTTAGCATTTTAATTTAATTTTTCTCTATCATAGCAAAAAGATGAAAGATTTGAAAAAATAAAATATTTTGATTTTTCAAATCAAATATATAGTGAAAAATTTTGAAAGAATTTTTAAGATGTGATGTAAATTTTTTATTCAATTTTTGAATCTACTAATATATGTAGTAGAGTAACAAATGAATATATGTTTAAGAAGTGATTTCTTGGAGTTTAATGAATTTTTTTTTGTTTTTATTTAAAAGATAAATTTGGTTGAGAATAATATATATTTTGCTTATACTAAAAAAATACTTTTTAAGAACTAAAAAGGATTTTTTTAAGAGAAAATTTTATATCAAAGCTTTGAAAATAGCAGACGTTTTATATCAAAAGAAATTAACTAGATAAAAATTTAATTAACGCACGTTTCATGAAATGCTATTCACAAAAAGACATTATAATAGTAGATTTAATTTTTTGAATACTAACTAAGTAGTATGATTCTTCAAAACCAAATAAAGATAAGAAGATAATCATAGACTATTAAGCTTTTATAAGATTAGTTTTAAAAAACTAGAAAAATCGGCAAAAAATTTTCAAATTACAGCTAAATCTTTTTTCTACTCACCGATTTTTCAATTTTACTTGGGTATATTTTGAAACTCGTCGTTAATTAAAAAATTTTTATAAATTTTTCAAATTTTTCGATATAAGTTTTATGCTTATTTACAATATTTTTAGACACCATTTGACTTATGAACAATAATTTTTTTTTTATTTCAAATCTATAAAAAAGTAAAATATCTGTCGGTTCAACTTTAAACATTGATATGAAACAAAAAGTATATTTTGTATCTCTTGGTTGTAGTAGAAATCAAGTTGATTCAGAGCTGATGATTTTTAAGCTTTTTTCAAATGGCTTTTTATTAACAAAGGATATGAAAGCTGCTGATATATTTGTTATAAATACTTGTGGTTTTTTAAAAGATGCTCGTGATGAAGCTTTTTTTGTGTTGGATGAGATTTTTGAAAATAAAAAACAAAATGCTAAAGTTGTTATCGCTGGATGTATGGCAAATTTATTTTCTAAAGAAATTTTAGCTAAATATAGTATTTTTTCCATTATCTCATCTGGGAATATTGATAAGATTTTACAAGTTATAAAGACTCCAAAGGTTTTAGTTAATACTTTGAGTTATATTGCAGAAAAAAACTTTGACAGAATCTCAACAAACGTTAAGCATATAGCTTATTTAAAAATATCTGAAGGATGTTTTAAAGCTTGCGCATTTTGTATAATTCCAAAGATAAAAGGGCCTTTAGTTAGTAGGTCTTATAAATCTATCATAAAAGAGTTTAAACTATTAATATCAAAGGGTGCTTTTGAGATAAATTTGATTGCTCAAGATCTTTTAGATTATGCAAAAGATAGAAAAGAAAATTTTGGTTTTTTAAAACTATTACGAGGTATTTTAAAAATAAAAAATGATTTTTGGTTAAGACTTTTATATGTTTATCCAGATGAGATTACAGATGAGTTTATTGATCTTATGGCATCAGATAAAAGGATTTGTAAATATTTAGATATTCCTCTTCAGCACATAAGTGATAAAATACTTAAAAAAATGAAAAGAAAAACCTCTCAAAAAAAGATTTTTACTCTTTTTGAAAAGCTTTATTTGAAAATTCCAGATATTTCGATTAGAACGTCTTTTATTGTTGGTTTTCCATCAGAGACAAATAAAGATTTTCAAATGCTTTTAGATTTTATCGAGAATTTTAAAATAGAGCATCTAGCTGTATTTAAATATTCTAATGAGAAGCTCTCTTTATCTTATAATTATCCAAATCAAATAGATGAAAAGATAAAAGAAGAAAGATTCGAAAGGTTAACAAAAAAGCAGCTAGAGATTGTTCAAAAAAGAAATAAAAAATTAATAGGTAAAACGCTATGTGTTTTGATCGATTCATATCATATGGAATCTAATCTTTTAGCTCTCGGTAGATCTCAAGCTCAAAGCTATAATGTGGACTCTAACATAATTATTAATAATACTGAAAAAATAAAAGCTTTTGGGAAAATTCACAAAGCAAAAATTATAGATACAATAGGATATGATCTTTTGGCATCTTTAAATTGAACAAATCTAGATTTGTCAATATTAACCTGAAGTTGATTTAATTTTTACAAATAGATCTAAATAACTAGAAATTTCATAAAGTATTAGATCTCAAAAGATATCGTAGTAATTTTTATATCAAAAAAACTAGGAAAATCTATAAAAATTTTCAAGATTGCAGCTAATTCTTCTACTTGCCGATTTTGAATTTAGTTGAGCATGGCAAATTATAGTAAATTTAATTAGTCGAATAATAGCTAAAGTATGGTTTCCGAATCAAACAAAGAAGATAATCAAGTGAGCTTTTACAAATTGGTTTTTATTTTTAAACTTGCGTTAAATAGATGTTAAAAGATCAATTATGCTTTTGATAAAATGAATATCGATTTTTTTTGAAAATATCTAAAAGTTTTTTAAATATCAAAAAGATATACCAAAGAAAATTCAAGATTCGGAAATAATAGAAGCTCCAATAGGGGAAAAATTATCTTTAATTCTTTTCATAAATGCCTGTCCAAACGCAGATT
>VAPE01007602.1_pt1 | contig 15049 bp, 12 predicted proteins | sample 3393911 | NCBI WGS metagenome assembly VAPE01 (sample SAMN08290436, study PRJNA428436) | hydrothermal vent metagenome | isolation source: Deep-sea hydrothermal vent chimney | place: Atlantic Ocean: South-mid Altantic Ridge | reverse complement strand
TCATCGGCTTTGGCATCAGCGACAGAAAAAGTTATGAAGCCGCCTGCCGCAATGCTTCCGGAGCCATCATTGGCAGCGCTTTTATCAGGGCACTGGAAAAAGAAGGCTCTTTAAAACAACACATTCACGATTTTGTAAAAAGCATACGTTCATGATCATACAGTTAGAAAAAAATATCATCTCGGAAGAAAGAGAAATTCTGCTGAACAAATTAAAGACGCTGAAAATCGGAGCGCAACCAGTTAAAACCAACTTCAGAGAATACATTGTGGGCATCCCTTCCGGGGAATTCGACCTGCGTGAAATTGGAAATATGAGAGGCATTGCCGACATTCATCGCGTTTCGGACAGTTACAAAATGGTGTCGAGGAAATGGAAGCTTTGCAATTCGGTCATCGACCTCGGCGATGGTATCACCATCGGCAACGGCGACCTTGCCATTATGACCGGACCGTGTGCCATCGAAAGCGAGGAACAAATCGAGAGTATTGTCGGGCATTTGGTGAAAAATAATATCCGCATCATGCGTGGCGGAGTCTATAAACCCCGCAGCTCGCCTTATTCTTTTCGTGGGCTTGGCATCGAAGGATTAAAGCTGTTTTACAAACACTGTTCTGAAAACGGTATTAAAGTGATTACTGAAGTCATGCAGGTTTCACAGGTTGAGAAGATGCTGGATTATGTGGATATTTTCCAGGTGGGCGCCCGCAACTCACAAAATTTCAACCTACTGGATGTATTGGGAAAGGTGGACAAACCGGTGATGATCAAACGGGGCATATCGGGAACTCTTGACGAATTGTTATATTCGGCGGAATATGTTTTTTCCAGCGGCAACGAAAAGATTATGCTCTGCGAACGCGGCATCCGTACCTTTGAGCGCGCAACCCGTAACACGCTGGATTTGAGCGCCATTCCTATTTTAAAAGACAAAACCCATCTGCCGGTGATAGTGGATCCTTCGCATGGCGTGGGCATCCGGAAATATGTCCCCACCATGGCGCTTGCCGGAGTTATGAGCGGTGCTGATGGGGTAATCATGGAAATCCACGAAACCCCGGAAAAAGCTTTTTCGGATGGGCAACAAAGTTTGTACTATCCGCAGGCTGAAAAGCTATATCGGCAGTTGCGGGAAACGAAAAAGCTGAGGGATAGTTTCTAACGCTGTGGAAATATTTTTGGCTGGATTTCCAATAATATTCTTTTCCAACCGAACAAATGGAAGCACTTGTCATCAGTCATCAAACCTTGGTCGCTGCTTATCCATTTCACAGGAAAGCCGGTGGGCTTCGGCAATCAGTTGGGGGGATATCCGTTTACCTCAAGAATTTTGATGGCATTGCGGGTTTTCATCTTCCCTTTTTTGATTTTAAAATCGAATGAAATGGTTTGGTTTGCCACTTGTTCGCTGAAATGGTACAGGGCGTATTCGCCGTTGAGAAGTTAGGTGCTAATAAATATCAGGATGGCATCAATGTCAAAACCGACAATTTATTGGATGTCCGAACGATTCCCGGATTTTTTGTTTTGCCTTTTTCTCTTTTCTATGATTCCCGACCATCCTTTATAATTCCTCCAGGTTTTATCCAAATATTTTCATCTGTTGTTTTATGGTAGTCACCAACTCATTTTTGTCGATGGGTTTGGCAAGATAGCTGTCGAAACCCTCTTCCAACAAGCGTTCCTTGTCGCCCGACATGGCGTAAGCAGTCTGGGCTATAAACGGAATTTTCCGGTATTTAGGATACTTTTCGCGAATGGTCTTCAGCAGTTTAATGCCATCCCATTCTCCTGGCAGGTTAATATCGAAAAGCATAACCTGGTAAAAATGGCCTTTGGCAGCTTCTTTGTTAATCGTGTTCATACAGTCATCACCATCCACAGTAAGCTTAACTTTTCCCAGGCTATTAAGCATTTTCTCCAGTATCAACCGGTTCATACGGTCGTCCTCCACCACAAAGATGTCCAAATCGCCCAGCTCGTCTGCTGTACTAACCTCTATTTCTGGTATTGTTTCGGTATCGGCAGTTTGCTCTTCCACAACCACCGCTTCTTCACTACATATCAAATGAATGGTAACGGTAGTACCCTTACCGGGGACAGACTCAAGAAGAAGGCTGCCTTTCATCATTTCAATGTATTTTTTCGCCAGTTTCAGGCCAATGCCGGTGCCCTCATTGTTGTCTTGCGACAGGTCAGCATCAAAAAGAAATTTCTGTTTTTCAGGAGGAATACCAGGGCCGTTATCTTTTATTTCAACAACGTCAGTATCGGTTTCTTCCGAGTAGGTGGCAGAGATGGTAACAAATCCCTTTTCTGTATATTTTATGGCGTTGTCAACAATTTGCATCAGTACTTTTTCCAGCCCTTTTTCATCGGCCAGCACAGTATTTAACTCACTTCCGATTTTGCTTTTAAAAATCAGATTTTTGTTGGCGGCTTCCGGTAGGTATTGTTCAAAAACGCTGGTAATGATTCTGTCTGGCGCAATCGGCTTTATCTTCAACACCAACGTGTTAGCTTCAAGGCTGGAAAGGTCTATGACATTATCCAACAGTTTCAGCAGACGGCTTCCGCTGTTTTCTATGTTAGCAGCATATTCGTACAGTTCACTGTTTTCCCTGACTGCCAGCTCTGTTCCCAGCATATTGGCAAAACCGATAATACCACTCAACGGTGTACGAACATCAAAACCAAGGTTGGCAATGAAAGTGTTACGCAGATAATTGGCTTTTTCGACTTTTTTCAGGGAAGTTTTTAACGTTAGCTCCTGTGCGCGCAATGCCTCCATCTCCTTTTGAAGTTCAACGGTTTGCTCATACAATTTTTCGCTGATCTCTTTCTCTGCACGAGCTGTTTCTCTTTGCAAATGCTGCATCTCTTTTTCTGCCTGTTTCAATGAACGGATAGTTTTTTGCGTGGACAAAAACAGGAATACCAGCCAGGCCATGCCCGCTAATAAAATAAAAATAAAGAGATAAAAAGTAACCGGAAATCCGGTATCCTGCAAGGAGGTTTTTCGCATTGGTAAGCGAATACTGTTTTGCAGACTATCAGCAATTTTATAAGAGAGCAGCGCATGTTTGTAATCTTTTATCTGCTCAAATTTTTTGGAAAGCGTTTTGTAAAAATCAATCCTGGCTTTTACGGGAACCTCGGTCTGCGGCAGTTGTACAAATTGTCTTGCAAAGTACAGTGCCGTAACGGGATTAGTCTGATAAAATTGGAAAGCAGCATTTTTTAGTGCTGCTGCTTTTTCTTTGGCAGGCAATTGATGAATTACCAAACTCAGACTATCCGCATCCGTCACTGGCAACGAGAAAGCCTTTGCTCCCATGAACAACAAAACGAAAATCAGATAAAGATATCTTTTCATAGAACCATCCCGAATCCGTTTCAAATGAAAAAAATTCACCATTTGAAATTATAAACAGCAAAGATGGTAAAATTTTACGTGAAAGTGAAACGGTTTAGTATGTAAATTTTGGTTTAGACAGTATTACAAGGGAGTTTCAGGCGTAGAGACGTAGGGGAGGAACTTCAAGGCATGGATGCCTGAAGCATGTTCATTATATGTGACGAGAGGCCTGATAAGACGGGTAATTATCGGTAATGAAAAGAAGTGATATTCTCATATTTTATATCTTTACCCCCGCTTAAATTTTGTATTAGCAGCCTAAAAGATTAAGAATAAACCTATTAACTATTTTTGAATGATTAAAAAGATCTTAATTGCCAACCGGGGCGAAATCGCCATCAGGGTAATGAACAGCTGCCGTGAAATGGGTATCCGGTCGGTGGCGGTTTACTCTGAGGCAGACCGCAACTCGCTGCATGTGCGTTATGCCGATGAAGCATACTGCATTGGACCAGCGCCCTCCAACCAGAGCTATCTGAATCTGGAGAAAATCATTGAAGTGGCCAAAAAGTCGGGTACCGATGCCATCCATCCAGGTTATGGATTTTTGTCTGAAAATGCCGGGTTTTCAGAACGTTGCAAAGAAGAAGGAATTATTTTTATCGGTCCTGATGCTTACGCCATCAACACCATGGGAGATAAAATTACCGCCCGTAAAAACATGTTGGCAGCAGGTGTTCCGGTAGTTCCGGGCACTACCGAACCTATCACAGACCTTGATGAAGCCGTAAAAACCATCATGAAAATCGGATTGCCGGTGATGGTAAAAGCCAGTGCCGGCGGTGGAGGAAAAGGGATGCGCCTCGTGGAGAAAAAAGAGGACATCCTCTCTTCGGTACAGGCAGCCAAATCGGAAGCCCTCGCCGCTTTTGGAAACGATGCCGTTTACATCGAGAAATATATCAACTCCCCGCATCACATTGAATTTCAGATCCTCGCCGACCAGCATGGCAACTGTATTCACCTTTTTGAAAGGGAATGTTCTGTGCAGCGCCGTCACCAAAAAGTGGTAGAAGAAACACCTTCACCTATTATGACTCCGGAAGTACGTGAAGATATGGGACGTCATGCTGTAGCTGCCGCCAAAGCTGTGAATTATGCCGGTGCGGGCACCATCGAATTTATCACCGATAACGACCTGAATTACTATTTCCTGGAAATGAACACACGCCTGCAGGTAGAACATCCCATCACAGAACAGGTGGTGGGAATTGACCTGGTGCGTGAGCAGATCAACATTGCCAACGGGGAAAAGCTGCATTACCGCCAGGAGGACTTGTCACAGCACGGTCATGCCATAGAAGTAAGGGTTTATGCCGAAGATACTGACAACAACTTCATGCCCAGCCCCGGAAAGATTAACCACATTCATTTTCCGCTTGGTGCCGGTGTTCGACATGATACTTACGTCTATAACGGTTATGAAATTCCCATCTATTACGATCCCATGATATCAAAACTAATAGTTTGGGGTAACCACCGCGAAGAAGCCATTGGCCGTATGAAACGTGCATTAGAATCCTACAAAATATCCGGGGTGAAAACTTCCATCCCGTTTTTAAGCCGGATTATGGACGTGCCTGATTTTAAAAAAGGAGGTTACACTACCCACTTTATTCAAAATAATGTGGAGGCCTTAAAATCCAGAGACAATTGCTCGGAAGAGTGTGTGGATCTGGCGGCCATCACGGCATTTGTTGATTTTCTTAAAAAACAGGAGCAGACAAAACCAACTTCCAATGGTAAGGCCACAGCCAGCCTGTGGAAAGCTTTTGGCAGGAAAAAAGCTGTTTCCAGACTATAACTTAATCAATAGTAAACGAAAAAAAATATGTCGTACGAAGTAAACATAAACGGAGAAGACCGGAGTATTGAAATCCTCAGCCGCGAAGGTAACGAGATGAAAGTCAAAATAGGTGAAAAGACTTATGAACTGGACCTTACGGAAGTGGAACCCGGAATTTATTCGGTACTTTACCAAGGGGAAAATTTCAATTTTGAATTGAATACCCGGAGTTTTAAAAAATATATTGTTGACACCACTGCTGAAAAAATTGAGGTGGAAATTGTTGATGCGGAAAGCCACTACATGAGAAGCCGTAAGGGCAGTGAAGAGGAAGATGCCAGCTTTATTTCGACACCCATGCCCGGACAGGTGGTGAAAATCCTGGTGGAAGAAGGCCAGAAAGTGAAAGGTGGTGAGACGGTCATCATCGTCTCAGCCATGAAAATGGAAAGCGAATATAAAGTGGTGAAAGACCGCACAATTAAAGGAATTCTTGTAAAGGAAGGCGACAACATCGATGGCGACCAGCCACTTATCACCTTCGAGTAAATTTGGATTTTTCAGTTACAAACCTTAAAAAAACATTGAAGATGTCTTTGGAATCAAAAATAAAAACCCTAGAAGAAAAGCATAAAAAAGCAGAACTTGGTGGCGGACAAGTCCGTATTGACAAACAACACAAAGCAGGACGCAAAACTGCACGCGAGCGTATTGACGTTCTTTTAGATCCCGGAACTTTTGTGGAAATCGACAAATTTGTCACCCACACAGCTACCGATTTTGGTATGGCTGAGAACAAAATTCTGGGCGATGGAGTGGTCACCGGCTATGGCAAAATAGAGGGCCGGCTGATGTATGTTTTTGCTCAGGATTTTACCGTTTTCGGTGGATCGTTAAGTCGTGCCAACGCCAACAAAATCATAAAAATTATGGATCTGGCCATGAAAATGGGAGCTCCGGTCATTGGATTGAACGATTCAGGTGGTGCCCGTATTCAGGAAGGCGTACAAAGTCTGGCCGGATACGCCGATATTTTTTACCGCAACGTGCGCAGCTCCGGCGTTATTCCGCAAATCTCAGCTGTACTAGGTCCTTGTGCCGGAGGAGCCGTCTATTCGCCGGCTATTACCGATTTCATCCTTATGGTAAAAGAATCGTCGTACATGTTCGTTACCGGGCCGGAAGTAATAAAAACAGTGACGCACGAAGAGGTTACCAAAGAAGAGCTGGGTGGCGCTATGACACACAACAAGAAAAGCGGCGTAGCACATTTTACCGCTGAGGATGATGATCAGGCCATGATGATGATTCGTGAGTTGATGGGATTTCTTCCGCTGAACAACATGGAAGACCCGCCACGCAAACCCTGTAGCGAAGATCCGAACCGCGTTAACCCGAAATTGGACAACATCGTTCCCACCGATCCCAACAAGCCTTATGATATGAAAGAGATTATTCTGGCGGTGGTTGACAATGGCCATTTTCTGGAGGTGCAGCCTCATTACGCACAAAATATCATTGTTGGCTTTGCACATATCGATGGCCGTTCAGTGGGCATTGTCGCCAACCAGCCCAAAGTGCTGGCCGGGGTACTCGACATCGCCAGCTCCACCAAAGCCGCCCGTTTTGTTCGCTTTTGCGATGCCTTCAATATCCCGCTGATCACTTTTGAAGATGTGCCCGGTTTCCTTCCGGGAACCACACAGGAATTTGGCGGCATTATCAAACACGGCGCCAAACTGTTGTACGCTTTCGCCGAAGCCACCGTACCGAAAATTACGGTGATTATCCGCAAAGCCTATGGTGGCGCTTATGATGTAATGTCGTCCAAACATATCGGTACGGACATAAACTATGCTTATCCGACTGCCGAAATTGCCGTAATGGGTCCCGAAGGTGCTGTCAATATCATTTTCAAAAACCTGGATCCCGAAGCCAGAAAAGCCAAAGTTCAGGAATATCGTGACAATTTTGCCAGTCCTTTCAAAGCCGCTGAAGTGGGTTATATCGACGAGATTATTTATCCCCGCAACACGCGGAAAAAGCTGATTCAGGCACTGGAAATGTTGTCAAATAAATCGGAAAGTAATCCACCGAAAAAACACGGAAATATCCCTTTGTAAGAGAAGTGCCTGCCTTCGCCGAAGCGGCTACGCGCAGGCAGGCCTAAAGTTATAATAGTATGGGTACATCAAATTTCAAAAGGTAATTCCCGGGTAATTTCAATGCTTTCGGACGAAACTGAGGCTTGTACAGGGATAATCTCCACGCCGGCAGCAAAAGCTTTTTTCAGAGTACGTGCATAATCCGGATCAATGATTGTGGCTATACCGAACTTTTTCACATCCATACGCTGTATCACATACAGCATTACTGCGCGTATCCCCTGCTTTTTAACCTGCATCAACGTTTCTAAGTGTTTGCGACCGCGGGTGGTGACAGCATCCGGGAACAAGGCGTATTCACCAACTTTCATGGTAACATTTTTCACCTCCACGAAACATTTTTCACGCTCGTTTTCAGCATAAATATCAAAGCGGCTGTCACCAAAAGTCACCTCCCTTTTCACGAAAGTATAGCCCTGTAATTTATCTATTTTTCCATCGCGGATGGCTTCGTAAGCCAGCAGATTAGGCACAGACGTATTGATGCCAATCCAGCCATCGTTTATGTAAATCATTTCCCAGGTAAACTTTGTTTTTCGTTTGGGATCATCCACCGGCGTAAGATAAACAGGAGCGCCCTCTTCGAGACAGGTTTTCATGGTTCCTGAGTTGGTACAATGCGCTGTAACCACAGTTCCATTGGTAAGTTCTACATCGGCCAGGAAACGTTTGTAACGCTTGATAAGTCTTCCGTGAACAAGTTTCTCTTTGAATTGCATAACCTGTTTTTCGGCAAAGTTATGAAAGTCTGGATGTGTAACCGGGTGAAATTTACAAATTATGAGAGAGCAAAGTCCACCATGGCAGTAGTATGAATTTTAGTGGTATCAAAAACCGGAATATGGGTATGCTGCTGTTTGATGAGCATTGGGATTTCGGTACAACCCAGCACGATTCCCTCAACCGACTGTTCATGGTACATACGGTTCATAATTTCCAGAAACTTTTCGCGGCTTTCAGGGTTCAGCACATCATAGGCAAGCTCGTTCATAATTACCCTATTAATAAATTCTTTTTCTTCCTTTTCAGGGATAAGCGCCTCGATGCCAAATTGCTTTAACCCTTCTCGATAAAACGGATCATTCATGGCAAAAGTTGTACCCATGAAGCCCACTTTTTTGAAACCTTTTTTTATAATAACCTCAGCCACAGACTCAACCATATCCACAATGGGTAAACATGCAGCTTTTGAAACCTGATGACCCACCTTGGACAAAGTGTTTGATGCAATGGCAAAAAAGTCAGCACCGGCCTCTTTCAGCGCCGCGGCTTTTTGAATGAACAAAGTTGTAATCTCAGTCCATCGTCCTTGTTTCATCAGAATTAAGATTTCTTCAAAATCAACAGAATAGAGGATAATTTCAGCAGTATGATGACCGTCTCTGCGTTCGTTAGACATTTGATTAATCATACGGTAGTAGTCGATGGTGGATGTCCATGTTACCCCACCAATAAGTCCGATTTTTTTCATGGTTTATCTTTTTCTTCTAATTATTTTTCCGCTTTCAGTACGCGAAAACTGTTTTTCAAAGATGATTGTCCGGGGAACTTCTAATCCACTCAACTTCTCTTCCAGCAACTTTTTAATCTCATCTCCTTCAACTTCATCATCATCGTCAGATTCTACATACAAAGTAAGTTTCTCTCCCAATAGTTCATCATGAACAGCTCCCACATAAAAAGTTTCTTTAATAAAACCACTCAGCTTGTGTTCAATTTGCTCCGGAAACAGTTTCACCCCGCCGCTGTTGATGACGTTGTCGGTTCTGCCCAAAACCCGGAAACTGCCATCACCGGAGAATTCAACCACATCATGCGTTTTCAAATTATATATACCGAGATGTGGTGCGGTAATACGCAGACAACCTTCGCTGTTTTGGCTCTCTTCAACGCCAGGCAGCGGCGTAAAAAATTCACTTTTATCCGGGCCGTTCACTTTCCGTAACGCAATATGCGACATGGTTTCCGTCATGCCGTAGCTGTGATAAACCGGCATGGGTAATTCCGATAATTTCTCTTCAAGTACCGGCGAGATAGCTGAACCGCCCAGCAACAGTTTCCCAATTTGACTAAGAAAACCGATTCCTTCTTCCGTTTCCAACAGTTTTTCCACCTGCACAGGGGTCATAGCAGCAAAGTCCAGCGCGGGAGTATAATGGCTGAATGGATAAAGTTTCGGTTCAATACAATATAAATCCAGCTTACCCGTAAAAGCCCGTACCATCATCATTTTGGCAGCAATGTAGCGCATGGGCAGACAGAGAAGTACTTTATCGCCGGCTTCCAGCCCGAAAAAATCCAGTGTCATGCGGGCACTGGCTTCCATATTTTTCTTAGATAGCAAAATCTTTTTCGGTGTTCCCGTACTTCCCGAAGTCTGTGCAGCAATCGTTTCCGCCTCTGACAGCCAGTCGATGATAAAGTACATCAGCTCATCCTTCCATGGCGCTGGCGAAAAATTCTCTTTCAGGTGAAGATAAGCGTATTTCAGATGCCATTCCGCATCAAAGGCCAGCATATTGAGACGTAATATTTTCTTCTCGTTACTCATCAAGCAAATTTAAATCCCACCTGTTTTCCTCGTTGAAAAACAGTTGTGCCTTGTCAATATACAAAGGCGATGGGATGTTATTAGTGAAAAGCTGTCCGGTACCCAGTCCCTGCGGCATAGGATTTTCCAGCAGAAAAGTCCATTGGGCAATGGCGTTCAAGCCGATGTTTCCTTCTAAAGCCGAAGTTACCCACCAGCCGGCTCCGGCCCTGTTGGCTTCCTCAATAACACGACGGCTTTTGCTAAACCCACCGAGCAAGGAAGGTTTCAAAACAAAATACTGCGGACGAATTATGTCAGCCATTTTCTGAATCTCTTCTCCTGATTTCAGGCCAATCAATTCTTCATCCAGAGCAATAGGAATGGGCGTTTGTACGCACAATTCCGCCATGGCCGCCCACTGCCCCTGCCGGATGGGCTGCTCGATGGAATGAATATCAAATTCCGCTAAACGGTTGAGTTTTTCTAATGCTTTTTCCGGTGTAAAAGCACCATTGGCATCCACACGTAACTCCAGTTCTTTTTCGTCAAATTCACGACGAATCATACGAAGCAAATCCAGCTCCTGCTCAAAATCGTTAGCACCAATTTTCAGCTTAATACAGCCAAAACCAGTTTCTATTTTCTCCCGGATTTGCTTTTTCATAAAATCGAATTCACCCATCCAGATTAAGCCGTTGATGGGAATCCCCTCTTTTCCTGTGGTAAAAGCCGAAGGAAAAAGCAGACGCTGACCGCCTTTTTGCCAGTCGAGCAGCGCCGTTTCCAGCCCGAACCGAATGGAAGGAAAATCGTCCAGTCCGGCCTGCAACCAGTACTCCGGTGGCTCATGGCCAAGACACACCGCCTCCATCGTCTTTTCATAAGTATCCCACGGGTCGGGACTCAGCCCTTTGATGGTGCTACATTCTCCAATCCCGGTAATACCGGGATTTTCCGTATCACTGACCATCAGATAAAAAGATGTTTTCCGCGACAGCACCCCACGCGAAGTGCCAGACGGTCTTTTAAACTGCAGGACATGCTTTTTGTAAGAAATCCGGATCATAGAAAAAGTTTTGACAAAAGTAAAAAATATGCCGGTTACAAATACGCTGCTTCAAGCCTCCGGACTTGAGGTATAGGACATCACCGAATAATACAAGATTTTCTTCCCCACCATGCAGGGAAGCATGACCCTGACTGACCGACATTATTGGGGTAGAATGTTTCGGGGGCTATGGCCATATCGATTAATCACTATTGCAACCCTATTATACCAGAAACATACTTTAACAAAACTTTTTGGAAATTACATCACTATCATCCCAATGATAAAAACCGTTATGAATAAGATTAGGATATAAGCGACATAGGCACTAATCTTACCATTCATTAGTATCAAAGCCACTTTTTCTCCAACCTTCCGAACCAGCCGGGTAAGTGCTTCTGAGGGGCGGATTAAAATATCTTCCACTTCAATACTGCTTTGTGTTTTTGTTTTTGTTTCGCGGGTTCGATAAAATCCGCGCAGGATATGCTTCAATATTTGCGAGTAAGCAGGAGCTGTGAAAAATTCGGATTCTTCCAGTTTAATACCTCCGTTCCAGGATTCTACTTTACGTGTTTTTTTCTTGTTTTTCATAAAAAGCAATACCGGGATAATCAATAACACAAGCATGATAATCCCGATAAAAGTAGGAGATATTACTCCAAAAGCGGGAATCCCCGAAGCCAGCACCAACGGAGCCGGGACGCCTAAAAGACCTATTAATAACTGTGGGAAACCGATAAGAATGATGATAAGCGGCAATCCAATTCCACCGAGTACAATGATGGATTCCAGACCTATTTCTGCTATATGCATTAACCGGTTGGGGATGTACCGGCTCTTACGGCCATGATCATATCCCAGCGCAGTATATCCGATTAGTTTTACCATGGCAAAACTGATTAATCCTATTGCGAGAGCGATAAGTATTCCAGCCAATGCAGAAAAAAAGGCAATGGCAATGCTGGGAAAGCGGTAGGATTGAAACAATGTTTCCAGTATCATCCATTCGCCGGCAAAGCCAATCAACGGAGGGAAGGCACTAAAGGAGAGTGCCGAAATAACAATTCCCAAAGCAGGAATACGACCTACTCCGCTCCAAACTCCTCTTGCCTCATCAATCGTGTGTACATTATAAGCCTCTTTGGCATGACCAACCGACAGAAATAACAATGTCTTTGACAAAGTATGAGAAATGGCGAGGACGATAGAGGCTGCCAGGGCAAATGTGGCGAGATAATGCAGGCTTTTTATACCAAAACCTTCTGCCAAAGCATAAAAACCAATGGCGGTTAATATCATCCCATTGTTTTCAACGGTTGAATAGGCTGGCAATAACCTTATTTTATTTGCAGCAGCAGCCTGTAAGCCGCCCCAGAATGCAGAAAAAGCTCCCAGCAGGATGAGGGTGATTTCCCACATTTGGTTGCCGGGTAACAGCGGAATAATTCTTTCAAGACCATAAACTCCCATTAATGTTACGGGGGCACTGAGCAATGCTGCTGTATTATCCGGAATATCTCCATATATGCCCCGCATCCAGCCGTGAAAAGGGACTATGTCCATTTTTATGATAAACCCCAGCGAAAGTAGTACCAGCACAAAGAGACTGCCGCTATGCATGGCATCGAACGACAGGCTTCCGGCAGAAGAATACAAAGCCGCAAACCCAATCATGAGACAAACGGTTGACAACTCACCAAAGGCAAGAAAGCGGAATGAACGTTCAAAAGATTTCCCAGTTCCCTGCATCATCAAGAAGGCAAAGATGGTCATGACCTCCCAACCGATGAGCAGCGTAATTCCGTCGTGTGCAGTTAAAATCAGCATCATGCCTATCAGGGAGATGTTAAAGCCTACGGAAAGCCTTTTTTTAGAATAAAGTTTTGAATAATCAATGGAATATAATGCCAGAGCCATCCATGATAAGGCGGCAATGATTATGAAAATACCGGATAAGTGATCGATGTATAAAGTAAGGACAACACTATGCGACAAAGGGAAACTCCATAAAACCAGAGTGCGGGTCAATGCATAGCAGCCTGTCAGAAAGGCGCTTACCGAACCCACAAAGCTAAAAAAGTAACTTAGTCTGACCTTTGAGGAAAAAACAGCCCCTGATGCAAATAAAAGTAAGGTGATAATAAATAAGAATTTCATGACCGTTTTCTTTTTATTTTGGCTACATCCAGTAGTAATCCTAAAATTTGTGATGGTGAAGGTACTCCCGTTAGTTCCGCTATGTGATGAGGCAATTCGGGATAATCGCCATGACCGGAATTATCAGGGTTATCATCTATGGTTATGGTATAAAAGGGTCTTGGCAGCTGAGATATTGTCTCCATTAAGGGAGCTGTCATGGCAGGTACAAGATGCCCCAATATCAGCAGTACATCAGCATGCCTGGGTGAGTCTGTTATGTAGATGCCAAAACGATGAATATTATATTGCGGGGCTTCCAGAGCACTAATTTCAAAATTCAAAGCGTTGCTGCTCCCGACATCTATTATATATACAAATAAGGAACGGTTAAAAACAGCTGTCGTGGGGAAACGCAATTTTACAGAGGAAACGTATTCTTTTTGTTCTGTCAGCTTTCTTTTCAATCCGTATAAAGGCCACCATCGTATCATATTATCAATTGTTACCTGTTTAATGATTTGTTTTTATAAACAATTATCTGTTTTTTAGCACGCTGCATCAGCGAAGTGCACACCAAAAGAGTCGAAAACAAAAGGAAAATCTGTAAATATTAAACCTTCCAGCACGCGTGAAACAGCATGCATACCCGGATAAGACGGGGTAAATATTCTCACATTCTGCACTTTGCCTGCATCAGCCTCTACATAATATCCCAGGGCACCACTTGGGGAATTCACTACTGCATAACCAATACCCCCGGTTTTTGTATGTTCACTATCTTTTATCTCACTATCGTTCCAGGAATCGCTTGCGCGTAAATGATTAACAAGATACCGGCAGGAGTTCACAATTTCTTCTGCCCTGACTTCCATTCTTGCCAGAGCATCCCCCTGATTTTGAGTGATTACAGGAAGGCTTATCAAATGTTCCGTAGCATCGTTCAGGTTATCTTTTATCCCGCAGGCACGTAAGGAGGGACCTGTTAAGCCCAGCTCTTCAGCCTGAACAGGAGTTATAGTACCTGCCGAATGCAAACGGTCTAAATAATTATAATTGGACAGGCTGTGTTTATATAATTTTGTAAAACGCTTCGCCAACTCCCGGTAACCATTAATAACCTTCTGAATATCTGACATGACCGGCGTATGATTTAGTTTGCCAATGTTGTTGATGCCCATCAGAAAGCGGGATCCGGTGAGGCTTTCGTTTAGCCGGAGCGCTTCTTCAAAAAGAGCGCTTACATGAGCGGCCAGCACTTTCTGTGCAGCAGATGAAGCCAGTTTATAAATAAGGTGCAAATGATTGTAAATGCGCTCAGACTCTATCAAAAGCGTGCGCCAGTTTTTAGTAAGAAGTGAAGGGCTAATATCTAAAGACATTTCAACTGCCCTGCTAAAAGCGATGGAATGGGAGATGGCAAAATTGCTGCACACCTTTTCTGCCATCAACAGTGCTGTCTCAGGCGACTTGTTCTGCATTGCTTTTTCTATTTCCCTTTGTTTCCAGCTGACGTCAATTGTTGCACGCAAAATCTTTTCGCCGTATGTGTAAAGATGAAAACAACCGGCTTCCCGTACACCGGAGGTAACCGGACCATAACGAAACCGGAATACACCGGGACCGCTCATAGGCTCGTCGTTGATTTTAAATGGATGTTGTTTTAAGATCGGATAGTTGCTATACATGCTTTCCGGATTATTCCCGTCAGCCTTAACCAGGGCAGGCCGTCCATTGTCCAGTACAAAAAGCTGTTCGCCTTTGTCAGTTGCTATGATGCCTATTAATATGTTCATGATTACAAGAGGTTTTTTAACAACAATTCGAAATAAGGAATGAATAATATCACGAGAAATGACAAAATCAGATTGACAATGGCAATCCACGATTCTAAGTGCGGTCGTTCTCTTTTGATATTTTCATCACCTGTAAAGATCATTTTACCTGTATGGAAATTAAC
>VAPE01024317.1_pt1 | contig 15052 bp, 12 predicted proteins | sample 3393911 | NCBI WGS metagenome assembly VAPE01 (sample SAMN08290436, study PRJNA428436) | hydrothermal vent metagenome | isolation source: Deep-sea hydrothermal vent chimney | place: Atlantic Ocean: South-mid Altantic Ridge | reverse complement strand
CCCTTATCAGCTAAAACATTTTTTTTAAAAATTATTTGGAATTTTTTGTTTTGGAGAACTTTTATTTTGCAAAATAAAAGTTCTCCATGGTAACGAATTTGCCCAGTATAAATTTTATTTTCTTTTGGTAGATCAAAAATCCAATTTACATTATTGCATATAATAATTTTATTAATTTTTTTTTGTGTTTCTAATTTTAACATAGGAGAAACTATAATTGTATTATTTTTTATATTTTTTGAAATAACATAAAGAGGCTTATCCTCATCAGAATTTTTAGTAATAATAAAACCATGTCTTTCTCCTAATGTGAAAAATACTACACCTTGATGATATCCAATTATTTCTCCTTTTTCGTTCAGGACTTTTCCTTTTTTAGGTTTAATATAATGTTTTAAAAAATCTTTCATATCAAGTTTACCGAGAAAACAAACTCCTTGGCTATCTTTTTTAGTAGCCACTGGAATTTTATATTCTTTTGCTAATTTTCTAACTTCCTTCTTCATTAAATGACCTATAGGGAAAAGTGTATGCCCTAAATCTTTCTGGGTAAGAGTCCATAAAAAATACGACTGATCTTTAGATGGATCTTGATTGCGCTTTAAAGAGAATAGCTTTTCTCGAAGTTCCTTAACCCCATTCCTCGGATTACCTCGAAATGGCACGCCCCCACCCGTCACTTCTCTAAAACTATTCTCTTTTATACAAGCATAATGCCCTGTAGCTATAAAATCAGCGCCATTTTTTTTAGCAAAATTCCCAAAAATCCCAAATTTTATTTCTCTATTACACATTACATCAGGGTTAGGAGTATTCCCTTTTTTATATTCTTCAATCATATAATCAGCCACCTTTTTTTTATAAGCAATTTCGGCATCACATTCAAGAAATGGAATATCAAGATGAGCACAAACTCGCATTGCATCCCGACGTTCATCTCGCCATGTACATTCCATAAAATCTGGTGTCCATGTACGAATAAAAACTCCAACAACTTTATACCCTTGTTTTTTTAAAATAGCGGCTGAAACAGCAGAATCAACTCCTCCAGAAATTCCAACAAAAACTGTTTGATTTTTATTTTGCATTATTTTTTTTATCTAAGGTAACGATTAATATTTTTTTTATGTTCACTAAAATTCCTAGCAAAATGAACCATGCCATTTTTGTCGTGAAGATAGTAAAGATAAGGAGATGCTACTGGAAAAAGTGCTGCCTTGATTGAAGATAATCCTGGATTACAAATTGGGCTAAGTGGTAAACCTTTATTTTTGTAAGTATATTTATCAGCATCTACTTGTAAAGGAATTCCTAATTTAATTCTTTTCCACAAAATACCAGATATCATACTAGCATCTTTCTTACCGCTAGCTTCTTTTTCAATAATTGAAGCCATAATTATTATGGCTGATAATTTTTTCCCACTTAAACTGATTGATCTAGCTAACGGAGATATTTGTTCATTAAAATTATTTGATAATTTATTTAAAATTTCATTGACTGTATCCATTTGATAAAAAAAGTAAGTATCGGGAAATAAATAGCCTTGTTCTTTTTTAGCTTCTTTTAAAAATAAACCTTGATTGAAATTCTTGAACTTTCTATTAAAAATCTTTGACATTTCTTGATTTGTTAAACCTTCCCTAAGTGTTATCTTTAGAGGATTAACGTTATGTTCACTATTAGCTATATGCCAAGCTACGACAAAAACTGGAATATTTCTATTTAATAAATAATCTCCTCTATCTATTTCTTTATCAGAATTAAATAGAGAAACAAACAATTTAAGAGGAAAATCATATCTAATGATTCTTTCTTTTTTTAGATTATCTGCAATAGAGTTTAATGTATCATCTGAAGAAATATGAATTACCACTTTTCCTTCATTGATATTATTAATAGGAGCACTAAATAAAAAATAAGACAAAGTGAAAAAAGTAGTAATTATAAGAAATATAATTAATGTGGTACTTAGCTTGGAACGTTTATTTTTTTTAATTTCTGAATTACCAATATTTGTATCCATATTATGTAGGTAAATTTGCGGGTGGTTTAGCTATCTTTGATTCAACACGTTTGAAGCTTGGAGTTTCTGAGACCATTCCTGGAAAATGAAAAATTGTAGCTAATTCTTCGGCCGAAAGTACAAAAATTTCTGGATTTTTGGATGGGAAAAATGCACTTATAAGCATTGGATATTTAATAGAATATTGAATAGGCGGATGAAAAAATGTTCTATTTCTATAAAAATTAAGCATTCTATTTTTAATTTTAGTTAAAGCTAACCCAGTTGGATCAGACCAAGGAGCATCAAATTGAGTTGAATTAATACGTTTAAATTGATTTAAATTTGGAACAGCATATTGGCGGAAAAGAAGACGAGATGATCTTCTAAGATTATTGAATTCACTTTCAGAACAATATTTTTTATTAGCTAAAGTGATTAAACGAATTCCACAATCAAAATGAAGTTGCTCTAAATTAGCCACCATAAGTTTGATAGATGGTTCCATATAACTTGGTGATCGAATTTCTTGAGATTTTCCTCCTCCAACGCCAGTTCCTTGGCCTACTCTTGTAAAAGGAATGAGTAATCCCTCAATATGTTCCAGCCCTATAACATCAAATCCAACTTTCCTACCTTTCTTTTCAGAATAATATTTTTTAACACTTTGTCTAACTGTAATTTGGATCCAAACTTGTTGACCTTTAGATAAAGAGCCTAGAAATTCAATAACTGGAGTAATAGGATCAATTTTAAATTCTTCTTTAGTCCCTGTTTTTAACTCCTCAAGCTGTTTATAGGTTTTGATAGGTTCAGCATCATGTCCCAATTTAGTAAATTCACAACCCCAAAGATTCCAGTCTCCATTTCTTTTATATTGAGCAACTTTATATGTATAATCCTCAGCTTCTATTATTTTAGCTTGCGGAAATTGAGCATAAATCTGTGTCTCTACTAATTTCCTAACTCTAGTTGGAGTACGAATAAAGAAGTGAACTCGCCCATCAATAGAAACTATCTCAAGAGAGAACCAAAAAACTGGGGATCCTTGAATATATTTTTCCCAAAGTCCTTTTTGGCTTTTATGATACAAAGCATTTGAAAAGATTAATTCCATTGCCGACGGAGTTTTTACTACATCACGAGGAACCTGTATCTCTAAGAGAACCCATTCAATCCCCATTATAAATCGTTCTTGTCGATATTCATGCCATAAATGTAAAGCAGCAATCGCCAGAGGAATAATCATTGAATAACCAATTCCAACTATTAGAATCTGCAATAAATTAAAAGAATGTATCCCAAAAAATGTTTCTATCACGCTTTTATTATACCAAATTAAATGTCTACAATAAAGCTAAAGTATATAATCCATTTTTATTTTTTTTAAAGTATTTAAAATTTTGGAGATTGACTAAAATAGTATTTTTTTTCAAGTATCTTTCTTTCATAACTTGTCTAATAATGTCATCTTTTGACATAGGTCCATTTTTTTTGATTAATTCTTTTATAACATCACGAACAACTCCTCTTTTATACCCCCATTCAGATAAGGCATAGATTCCACGCCCAACAAGTACAAAACGGGGATCTTTTATAAGTTCATTATGACAAGTCGCAACATGGCATTTTTTATCAAAAGTATCTGCCACAGCTTTGGCGACTTCTCTAAAATGCATTGGACTGCCATGTTTACGCATCATCAAGTAAGCATAATCTTTAACACCTCTAGTTTTTATATTTGATGAAGTTGCCTTCCCCCATTCTCCAAGAGGATTTTTACTAAGTTTTTTTGACATAGATAACCATCTCCTAACAATTTCTTCATTCTTATATTCTTCGGACAAATCTTTAACTTGGTCTAAAAATCTATCAATAAGATCACTTTCAAGAATTAATTCTTCATCAGAAATATTTTCGTAAAGTTTTTTAAGAGAATTGTGAACTACTTCAGAAACATCACTATTCACACTCCATCTGGTTTTAAAATGACTATCTTCTTTATGTTTGATAAAATCATCTCCTAATGTTAAATAAAAATTAATATTATTCTGCACTAATTTATCCTTTGAAAGATGGTTGATAAAATCATGTTCCGATATGATTGCCCCAAGCGAATTCATTAATTTTTTTAATTCTTCAAAAACATCTTTTTCATTTTTAAAAGATTCAGATTTTCTTATGAAATTAAGAGCTGCACTTTCTATCTGACGAACACGTTCACGGGTAATACCATACTTTTTACCAATAGCCTCTAACGTTTTACGCTCAGTTTCCTTTGTTAATCCAAATCTACTTGTTATTACATCATGCTCTCGCGGAGACAAATCAGAAAGTATTCTTTTGGTAACTTGTTTTGGTTTAAATGAAATTTTGTTAGTCATTTGAATTAAAAGAATTAAAATAATAATTTTTAGCTATACCGATAATATCAATAATATCACTAGTATTAAGTAAAGTCAATTTATTTAAAAAATTAAATAAAACTAAGAATGTATAGAATATTATTTTTTCTTAGCTCCAGATTTTATTCGAAATCTATCTTGTTCGGTTAATATTTTTTTACGCAAACGGATATTCTTAGGCGTAATCTCTAAAAATTCATCTTCGGCTATAACTTCAAGACCTCTTTCTATAGATAACTTATAAGGTGGTTTTACATTTATAGCCTCATCTGCTCCACTAGAACGCATATTTGAGAGTTGTTTACCTTTTGTAGGATTAACAGACATTTCATCACCTTTAGCGACATTGCCAACAACCATTCCTTCATAAACTTCATCACCATGTTTTATATAAAGAATTCCTCTCTCCTGTAATGTCCATAAAGAAAAAGCCGCCGCCTTACCGCTGACCATGGAAGTCATTGACCCAACATCTCTCTTCTTTAAGAAGCCAGCATAATCTTTAAACCCAATAAAGCGAGAAGAAAGAATTCCTTCCCCTTTTGTGTCAATCACAAATTGCCCACGGTAGCCAAGTAATCCTCTCGTTGGTATTTCAATAAACATTCTGACAGAATTATCTTTTTCTTCCATTTTTGTTATCGTTCCACGACGAGCTGTTAATTTTTTTATAACAGAACCTGAATAAATATTTTTAACATCAATTGTGACTTCTTCATACGGTTCCAATTTTTTATCTCCCTCATATTTTATGATAACGTGTGGCTGAGATACTTGAAGTTCAAAATTCTCACGTCTCATATTTTCAAGGAGTATCGCAATATGAAGTTCTCCTCTGCCATAAACAAGATATCCTTCTTGTTTTTCTTCTTCATCTAATCTATCAAAATCTATTCGGAGACCGACATTCATTTCAAGTTCTTTCTCTAATCTCTCACGGATTTGTCTATAGGTTATAAACTTCCCTTCTCGCCCAGCAAAAGGAGAATCATTAACCAAAAAATTTAAAGAAATAGTAGGTTCATCAATTGTGATAGAAGGTAAATTAGGGGTGCTTTCTTTGTCACATATCATTTCCCCGATAAAAGCATCAGGTATTCCAGCAATCATAATTATATCTCCAGCTGTTGTGAGACTAACTTCTTTTCTTTCTAATCCTTCAAAAGTAAAGAGCTTACTAATTTTTGCCGTCCGAGAGATATTTTCACTATCTTTCATAATAATCTTTGAACCAACTCTAATTGAACCTGCATAAATTCTAGCTATAGCTAAACGACCGAGGAAATTATCATAACCAAGATTAAAAATTTGGGCTTGGAGATCCTTGTCTTTATTCAATGAAGCTAATGGAACTTCTTTTAAAATCAGATCTAGAAGAGGATTCAAGTTTTTTGAATCATCGGTAAGATTTAATTTAGCTATTCCTTCACGACTAATAGCATATATAGTCTTAAAATTAAGTTGTTCTTCAGTAGCACCTAGCTCTAAAAATAATTCAAGTATTTCTTCATGAACTCTTTCTGGATCGGCAGCAGATTTATCAATCTTATTTATAACAACTATTGGTTTAAGTCCAAGCTCCAACGATTTTTTTAGAACAAAACGAGTCTGAGGCATAGGACCTTCCTGAGCATCTACCACCAAAAGAACCGAATCCACAGCTCCAAGAACTCTTTCAACCTCAGAGCCAAAATCTGCATGCCCAGGGGTATCAACAATATTTATTTTAGTACCTTTATAATTAATAGAAGTATTCTTTGAATATATAGTAATACCTCTTTCAAGTTCAATTGAATTTGAGTCCATTGTTACCCCCTCTTCAACCATTCCACATTGTCTCATCAATTTGTCAGTTAAAGTAGTCTTGCCATGATCAACATGAGCAATAATAGCAATGTTCCTAATTTCTTTTATAGAATCTACATTCATATCATTTTTGAAAAATAAAATCGCCTTTCAAGCGAATATATTTTTATGTATATCACACCTTCTCTAATTTGTAAAATCATTTAACTAATAATCTTATTATATCGTGGTAGGTAATTACAACCATGAAAATCATCAACAGGGCAAAACCTATAGAATTTACTATATTGGCAATCTTAGGTTTAATACGTGAACCTTTAATTTTCTCAATTAAAAGAAAAAGTAGCCGACCTCCATCAAGTGCTGGAAATGGAATTAAATTTATAACAACTAAATTGATAGAAATAAGAGCTGTGAGAGAAAGTAAATAAATAAAACCAAAATTAGCAGCCTCACCAACTATTTTGATAATTCCAATAGGCCCAGAAACATTCGCTAAGCTCCCATGTCCAGATAAACTATTAGCTATCAATGAATAAAAACCAACAATAGTTTTAATAGTTAAATTATATGATAATTTCAGCCCTTCAAAAATAGCTTTATAAACTGGCAGGTGGAGTGTTCCTATTGTATCCATACTAATTCCTACCATAGCTATTCCATTAGCTTTATTAAATTTGGGAATTACATTTATTTGAATCGCTGTCTTCCCTCTTATTATTGAAAAATCTATTTTTTCATTTGAATGTTTCTTAACAAAAGATTGAACAACCTTTGGAGTTAAAAGATTGCTAGAAGTAGTTAAAGTTGTGGTTTTGCCATTATTAGTTGTAAGAGCAGAAATTTTATCTCCAGATCTAAGACCTGCTTTCTCTGCTGGACTTCCAGAAACAACACCAACAACCGTTAGGGCTTGATTTTCTATAATTGCACCCTTAGGGGCCACTGATACAGATGTAGGTAACCCAGAAATAAAGCCGATAGAAAGTAGTAACCAAGCCACAATAAAATTCATAGTAACACCAGCTAACAAAACTAGAACTTTTATATACCATGGTTTATTTACAAAACTTCTATCATCAGAACTATTATTTGATTCTTCAGTTTTTGCTGGTAACTCTTCTGGATTTTCCCCATAAATTTTAACATAACCCCCAAGAGGTAAAGCATTAAAATTATACGTTGTCTCACCTATTTTTTTACCAAAAAGTTTTGGCGGAAAGCCAAACGAAAATTCATCTACTCTAATATTAGATTTTTTAGCAACAATAAAATGCCCAAATTCATGGGACAAGACAAGTACTAATAAAATTATGATAAAAATAATTATTGACATTATCATCGGAAATATAATAGCATATTTAACAATAAATAACACAAATCAGACCTTAGAAAAATCAATTCAGGAAAATAAAATGGTTCTGATTTTTAATTATTCATTAAATCAGTTTCTTTTTTAATAAAAATTTCTTCAAGATTTTTATTTGCTTCTTCAACACATTTCTGAATATCATCTTTGGCTCTTTTCCTATTATCTTCTGATAAGTCAGATGTTTTATCAATTTCATCTTGTCTTTCTTTTCTAACATTAATCCTAGCATTTTCCATTTTCTCTTTTAAAATCTTTATCAAATCAGATCTATTTTCTGTTGTTAATAAAGGAAAAATAATTCTGACACCTTCTCCGTCTGAAACTACAGAAAGCCCCAAATTAGAACTCATAATAGCGGTTTCAATATTTTTAATATGACTCTTATCCCAAGGAATAATTCGTAAAGTTTTAGAATCTTCAATAGAAATTTGAGCTATATTTTTTATAGGCATTTTACTTCCATAATTTTCTACCATAACATTATCCAAGACCATTGGAGTTGCATGCCCAGTACGAATAGAAGAATATTCTTTAATCAACCATCCTTCTATTTTTTTTAATTTTAATTTTAATTCTTGTGTATTATACATTTTATTTTCTTTATTTAATCTCAAAGTAAAAAAAAACTTATAAGCTATATTATAGCACAAGTGCTATGTCTTCTAAAATCATTTTAATTGAAACTCCGGGTAAATTTAAATATTCTCGCTTCTCTTGTAATTCTTTTAAAATAAATTGAATTTTTTTATTTGTTTTATCCGCTTTAAATTTTTCAAAAATAATTTTTTCAATTTCATCAATAAATTTTATAGAAGCAAAACGTAAATTACTATTGCTCTGAGAATTTTTATATTCTTTAATCATTTTATTTATAAAATCTATTCTCTCTTTAGGTTTTAATAAGACAAATTTACTAGCTTCACTTACAATAGAATCATTTTCTTTTTTTGTTGTATTCACTATCTGGACTCTTGAACGAAGAGTATCAAGTAAAATTGAAGAATTAGGAACAATAATAAAAAAATGAGTGTTAGGAGTTGGTTCCTCTATGATTTTTAAAAGAGTTCTTTCTGCATCATGATTTATAAAATTAGTTCCAATAATGCAAATCTTTTTATTATTTCCAATAGCTAATTTATTGTGCCATTCTTTTATATCATGGCTATCTGATACAGAAAAAGAATCATAAATTTTCATAAAAACATCTAAACTTGGAGTAGAAATTTCTCCTCGTCCTTCTAAAAATTTATAAAGATTACGACTGGTAATTTCTGGATCACCTTCTACAATATAACTATGATATAAATTCTCTGGAAATAGCTTATTAAAATTATCCATATTTTAAATTAAAGATTCTAATAAAAACAGGAACTTAATTTTTCATTATTACTTTTTAGAAATAATTGCTTTTTTGAATTTTCCTAAATGATCTAAAGCTTCTCCTGTTCCTTTAGCTACACACAAAAGTGGATCTTCAACAACATGAGCTTTAACTCCTGTTCTTCTATAAATAAGATCTGGTAGATTCCTAAGTAAAGATGACCCCCCAGTCATTATTATTCCATCATCAATAATATCAGCTGCTAATTCAGGTGGAGTTTGAGAGAGAACATCTTTTATAGCTTTAATCATTAAGCGTAATTCTTTGTCTATGGCCGTTACAATTTCATTAGTTGAAATTTGAGCTGTTCGAGGTAATCCTTGTATAAAATCTCTTCCTTTAATAGTTATCGTTAATTCTTCTTCCAAAGGAATTGCCGCTCCTATTTTAATTTTAATTAATTCAGCTGTTTTATCACCAATAGCAAGACTAAATGTTTTTTTTATGTAATCAGTAATTGCTTGATCAATTTTATTACCAGCACACTTAATAGAAGTTGAAGAAACTATTCCACCTAAAGATATAACTGCAATATCTGTTGTTCCCCCTCCAACATCCATTATCATATGTCCTTTTGATTCTTGAATTGGAATACCTGCTCCGATAGCTCCCAAAATTGGTTCACGCACCACATAAGCATTTTGAGCTCCAGCTCTTACTGCTGCTTCAACGACTGCTCGTCTTTCGGTGGAAGTAATTCCAGCCGGAACTGAAACCATAACATCTGGTTTGAATATATTATATCTACCTAATGTTTTTGTGAAAAAATATCTGAGCATTGCTTCTGTCACTCTATAATCAGCAATTACTCCATCCTTCATCGGACGATAAACGATTATATTATCTGGAGTTTTACCAATCATTTCTTTAGCTTCAATTCCAATAGCAATAATAGTATTATCTTGTTCAGAAACTGCCACCACAGAAGGTTCATTAAGAACAATTCCCTTTCCAGGTAGAAATACTAAAGTATTAGCGGTTCCTAAATCAATACCTAATTTTTTCGTGAATAATCCCATATGTAGTCCACTATAACATAAAATTTACTAATACATATATAGTCGCCCTTATTAGTTTGTGTTAGGATATAAATATGTATATTGTTACTGTTATTCCGATTAAAAAAGGACTTCCAAAAGAATACTTGACATATTTTTCATCAACTAATATACCTTTAGGGCATATCGTAGTTATTCCTATTAGGTTTAAAAATATTAATGCCATTGTTGTTAACATAGAAAATGCTAGAGATCTAAAATCTGATTTGAAAACAAGAAACTACAAACTCAAAAAGATAATACAAATTAAAGGACCCTCCCCTTTCACTCAATCATTTTTTACTGCTTGTAAAAAAATGAAACAATATACTCAAGGAAATCTTGGAGCAATTATAAAAACATTTTTACCAAGTGTCTTTTTAGAAAACTATAATGAATTAGAAATTCCAATAATAGAAGAAGCTAAGCAAAAAAAGACAGAAGTTTCTAGTAACATTAAACATGAAAAATTAATTTTTCAAAATTTAACTCCTGATCGTATGAGTTGGTATAGAACTCTTATTCGAGAAGCTTTTGCTAAAAAAGAATCTGTTTTCATTTGTGTTCCTACTCGCTATGATATAGAAAAAATTAAAACTGAATTATTTAAAGGTATAGAAATCTATGTTTTTTCTTTTCATAGCGATATGACTAAAAAAATATTAATTAGTAATTATAATAAAGCTATTACAGAAAATCATCCAATTCTTATCATTGGAACTGGAATGTTTCTTTCCATTCCTCGAGCTGATATAAAAACAATTATTATAGAACATGAAAGCTCTGATGCTTATAAACAATTAACTAGACCGTATCTTGATATTCGTAGTTTTGCAGAAATTCTTTGTTCCTTGAAAAATATAAAATTAATTTTTGGAGATAGTCTACTTAGACCAGAAACACTTTATAGAAATGAAAATAAAGAGCTTGGTGAAGTCTCTGCTCCTCTTTTCAGAATTGCTCAGACAGACAGACAGCTTGTAATTAATATGAAGGAAGAAACAAATGCTGGCGAAAAGAAAAAATTTAGTGTTTTATCTGAAACTACAAAAAAAATGATTACTTACGCTATTTCTAAAAATGAATCAGTGTTTCTTTTTTCTGTGCGAAAAGGGTTAGCTCCTGTTACTGTATGTCATGATTGTAATAATGTTTTACTTTGTCCAAATTGTTCAACTCCAATAGTTCTTTATGAAACAAAGAAAAAAATTGACGGAAAGACAATAAGTCATCGCCTTTTTATGTGTAATAAGTGTGGCAGAAAGGAAACGGCAGAAATACGTTGTCCAGAATGTCTAAGTTGGAATTTAATACCCCTTGGAATTGGAACAAGCAGAGTGTATCAAGAAGTAAAAAAATTATTTCCTAAAGCTAATATTATTCAAATAGACAAAGAATCTACTCCAACTATTAAAGAAGCTAAAAATGCAATAACCCAATTCAATAAAAATCGCGGAAGTATATTAATTGGAACCGAGATGGTCTTTTCTTATCTAGACACTAATATCATTCATAGTGCCATTATTTCTCTGGATGGATTAATGTCAATTCCAAGTTTTAATATCACCCAAAAGATATTGCATATTATAGAAAAATTAAACTATATCACCGAGAGAAATTTAATAATTCAAACACGATTAGAGGAAAATCATATTCTTAGGCATATTTTAAGTGGTAATGTATTACCTTTATATAGAGAAGATTTAAAAGAAAGAAAACAATTTGGCTATCCTCCTTTTAAGAGATTAATTAAAATAACATTTAGCGGAACAACTAAGGAAACTGAAAAAGCAAGAGAATTATTAAATAAATTATTCAATAATTATGATCCCCAGATATTTAGTGCTTTTATTGGAAAAGTTAAAGGTCAATATGTCACCAATACTGTAATTAAAATTGATCCAACCTTATGGCCATTACCTATAAACGACAAAATAATTATAAATAAAGATTTATCAAACAACTTATCTCTACTCCCCCCTTCATTCTTAATTAATGTTGATCCTGAAGATTTATTATAAAATGGAATAAATAAAGAATTTTCTTATAAAATCTTGCTTAAATTCAAATGATATGATATTATATTGTCCATATGATTACAGTGATTGAGATTAAAAAAAATTCAAACGAGAGTAATATGAGTCTTATCCGTAGATTCAGCCGAAGGGTTAGAGATTCTGGAATTATTCAAAAAGTAAAAAGTAAGCGCTTTAATGAAAGAGCTCTTTCTAAGATTAAAATAAAAGAAGCAGCTCTTAAAAGGATAGAAAGAAAGAAAATAAATGAAAAACTTTACAAATTAGGTAAAGAAATTAAAGGACATAAGAGAAGGAGATAATTAAATTTATTATATGAAAAGTCCTGAATCTTGTATAATTACAAATAAAACAAAAGGCAAGCTACCAAGCTTGCCTTTTGTCTCTATAAAAAATACCATCCTTGGTGAAAAATATGATTTAAGCATAGGAATACTTTCTCCAGCGAAACAGAAAGAAATCAATAGAACTTATAGAGGAATAAATGAAACAACAAATATATTATCTTTTCCCTTCTCTAAAAATTCTGGTGAAATAACTTTAGATTTGTCTAAAATAAAAAAAGATGCTCATCTTTTTGGAATGACATATCCTAATTTCTTTAAATATCTACTTATCCACGGATTATTACATTTGAAAGGATTCAAACATAGTAGTATAATGGAGAAAGAAGAAAAGAAATTTTTTCAGTTGTTATCTTAAAAAGCTTTTCTTAACTACTCATGATAAGAAATAATTATATTTGTGGAATTGATATAGGAACTTATATGACTAGAGTTGTAGTCATTGGATATGATAAGGATAATAAAAAACCTCTAGTTATTTCGGTTGGGCAAACTGAAAGTCAAGGAATGAGACGTGGCTATATCAGAAATATAGATTTAGTTTCAGAAAGTATTAAAAGAGCGGTTGAACAAGCTGAAAAAACTCCTGGAGTAAAAATTAGAAAAGCTTTTGTTTCTATCGGAGGAATAAGCCTTAATTCAACAACTTCAACAGGATCAGTTGTTATTTCTAAATCTGATCAAGAAATAACTAGTTTAGATGTTTCAAAAGCGATTGCTCTAAGTGAAAAAAGTTTGAATCTTTTAAATAGAAAGATAATTCATGTCATTCCAATTGCTTATAAATTAGATGGCAAAGAACTTTATGTCAGGCCAGAAGGAATGCGTGGCGTTAAACTTGGGGTTAAAACTCTCTTTGTCACTTGTCTTAAACAAAATGTTGATGATTTATCTACTGCTTTTGCTTTGGCTAAAATAGAAATCCAAGATATTATAGCTTCTCCAATAGCCGATGGTAATATTCTTTTAACTCTTAAACAAAAAGTAGCAGGTTGTGCTTTAGTAAATATCGGGGCAGAGACAGTATCTTTGGCCTGTTTTGAAAATAACTTATTGATTTCTCTGCAAGTCTTTCCAATTGGTAGTATAGATATTACAAAAGATATTGCTCTTGGTTTGAAAATTTCTCTAGAGGAAGCTGAAAGTATTAAATTGGGTAGTATAATTGGAACGGATTATCCGAAAAAGAAAATTAATGAAATTATAGAGGCGCGATTAATTGATATTTTTGAATTAATTGGAAATAATTTAAAGCGTATTCATAGAAACGAACTTCTTCCTGCTGGAATTATTTTTACAGGTGGAGGAAGTTATATAAATAATATAGAAGAATTGGCTCGCAACCAACTGAAACTTCCGGTCCACATCGGCCCGATTGAAGCAAGTGTAAATAATAGATTTAAAGTTAGAGATACATCTTGGTATACAGCATTTGGTTTAACTTTATCCGCTAACGAAAATTCCTCTAACGAAAATATAAAAAGTTTGGTTAATAATAATTTAACACAAGTTAAAATCTTTATTAAATCTATTCTATCTCAACTTTTACCTTAAATTTTTAAAAGGCAACATAATCTTACCTTCATTAATACATTTGCTTTTTATGTCAGAATTGATAATATATAAGTATTGATCTGTTGCCATTGGTCAGACAACGACTATACATTCGTAATTTAATATTTAACAATTTATCGCTCTATAAAACCATTATAGAGAGAAATAATACAATTTTATATGCCTAAAATTAATCCAGAAATAGAATCATTCGCTAGAATAAAGGTTGTTGGTATCGGTGGTTCTGGTAAAAATGCTTTAAACCATATGATTAGCTCAAGAGTTAAGGGAGTTGAGTTTATTGCAATGAATACAGACACCCAAGATCTTCATAATTCTTTAGCCGAAAAAAAAGTTCATCTTGGTAAAAATCTTACTAAAGGTCTTGGAGCAGGGATGGATCCTGAGGTTGGTAAAAGAGCTGCAGGAGAAACAAAAGCAGAAATCCAAGATGTTATTAAAGGTGCTGATATGATATTTATAGCTTGCGGTATGGGAGGAGGTACTGGAACAGGAGCTGCTCCAATTGTGGCTCAAGCTGCTAAGGAACAAGGAATTCTAACAGTTGCAGTAGTAACTAAACCTTTCTCATTTGAAGGTAATCAACGAATGAAAATTGCTGAAACGGGCTTAGCTGAACTTGAACGTGAAGTTGATGCTATTATTGTAATTCCTAATGATAGATTAATTGTAATTTCAGGAAAAGAAGTTGGCTTCAAACAAGCTTTTGCTATGTGTGACGAAGTCCTTAAACAAGCTGTTGAAGGAATTTCTGAATTGATAACTACCCCAGGAATGATTAATGTTGATTTTGCTGATATAAAAGCAGTTATGTCTGATTCAGGAAGTGCTTTGATGGGTATTGGTGTCGCTGCTGGTGAAGGTAGGTCAGAAAAAGCTGCTTTAGCTGCAATTAATTCTCCCCTTCTAGATCTTTCTATTTCTGGAGCCAGAGGAGTTCTTTTTGCTATTTCAGGTGGTGATGATTTAACTATCCACGAAATACAAGAAGCTGCAAAAATTATAACAGAATCTATAGACAAAGAATCAACTGTTATTTTTGGAACTATAAATGATGAAAAACTTAAAAAAGGCGAAATGAAAGTTACAGT
>VAPE01011087.1_pt1 | contig 15058 bp, 16 predicted proteins | sample 3393911 | NCBI WGS metagenome assembly VAPE01 (sample SAMN08290436, study PRJNA428436) | hydrothermal vent metagenome | isolation source: Deep-sea hydrothermal vent chimney | place: Atlantic Ocean: South-mid Altantic Ridge | reverse complement strand
CCCTGCGGCTCCATCGTGAAATAGGTTAAGGCTTACGGAATGAATTCCGCAGCCTTTTTTTCATGTCCGGATAGCCTCAAACAAGTTTGGGCTATCCGGACATGAAAAAAAGGCTTGCCCTCCGGGCAAACCTTTTACTCTTATCTGTGATCCAGGCGGGATTCGAACCCACGACCCGCAGCTTAGAAGGCTGCTGCTCTATCCAACTGAGCTACTGGACCTAAATACTATTTATCAGGAACGGAACTATTACTTACCCTTTTTGCAATGTGTGGCAGACCCACAACTTTTATGAACAAAATGCCTGATAAATTGGCAGCGCAAAAATATAAAAATATCTGCAATATAAGAAATGAAAATTTCTATTATGTCTGAATTATTTAAATACAGAACAACTAAACCAATATGTTTAGGAACCAATATGGATAGGTAATGAATGAACTTCGTTGAGTAAACACCAGAAGACAAATAACAAATACAAAATAATAAAAGACTTTAAACTCTTTTGTCGAAAAATTTTATTTATTTTTGCAGCGAAACATTAAGCCTAAAAAAATGATTATCACGGCAAAGACAAAGATCTCAAAAATCATAAAATATGACAAGAACATCATTGATGTGATTGCTTCCATCAACAAGCATTTCAGGAAGTTGAAGAATCCGGTTTTGGCCAAAGTATTGGCTCCGCGGGTAAATGTTGCTGATGCAGCCCGAATTGGTGGTGTCAGCACAGAAGAGTTTCTGAAAAGACTCCAGGAAAATGGTTACGAAGTAGAATTTAATCAGGAAGAAAAGAAAGTTTCACAAAAAAACAAAACAAACACTATCATGGATAAAAAAAATATTGTCACTTTGGACGTACGTCCTATTCTATCGGGAGGAGTGGATCCTTTTGACGAGATAATGAAAACAATCAAGGGAATGAAAGAGGACGAAACGTTGTTAATTATCAATACTTTCGAGCCGGTACCACTTTTGAACATTTTACAAAAACGGGGTTATATTTACCAGACAGAAAGGCCGGAACCAGGCGTTGTTCACTGTTACCTGCAAAAAGCAGGCTCGACCAATCCTTCAGTCAATGAAGTAACGGAAGTCGAAGGAAAAGAAACCGAAGATTTTGAAAGTATTGAGAATCGTTTCAAAGGTAAACTGACAGAAATTGACGTCCGCGAACTTGAAATGCCCATGCCCATGGTCGCCACCTTAGAGGCTCTTGAAAAGTTGAAGGAAGGAGAAGCCTTATATGTGCATCACAAACGGCTACCACGATATCTGCTGCCCGAATTGGAAAACAGGGGTTATAAACTCGTGAAAAAGCCCATTGATGAACACAATCTGAAACTGATAATTTATAAATAATGGCAACCGGACTGAACACAAAAAACGCCCCCTCCCCTTCGGTGGTATTGCCACATTTTGCCTTTGGCGCTCTCATGTTTTTGGCATCTTCGGTGGTTATGTTGTTGGCTGCCCCCAAGCTTGTCCTTCCTTATCATCTCAATCCGGAGATGCTTGCTCTGACACATTTAATGGTTTTGGGATTTATCACCATGATCATTTTTGGTTCTTTGTATCAGCTGATTCCCGTGGTGATGGAGGTCAAGCTTTTTAGTGAGATGCTGGCAAGAATCACTTTTTATCTTTTCGGAATCGGTGTGCTAATTTTAGTGGTTTCCTTTTGGGAGGCAACGTTCGGCAACAGCCAAAACTGGCTCTGGTTTGAGGTTTCAGGTACCCTTATACTCATAGCTTTTATTCTGTTTGCTATTAACACACTGAAAAGTGCCGCCAAATCGGATAGGATAGATATGGGAAACCTCTTCATTATCACAGCTATCGTTTACCTTTTACTCACTGTCTCTCTCGCTATTCTCCTCATTATTAATTTGGCCAGGCCATTTATTCCCGTCAGTGCAATTGACTTGTTAAAAATGCATCTTAACCTGGGTCTGCTAGGTTGGTTTCTGTTTCTCGTCATCGGCGTATCGAGCAAGCTCATGCCCATGTTTCTCATCATACACAAGCTACCCGAATATCTTTTAAAGTATACTTATTATTTACTTAATACAGGTATAGTCCTATTGGTGAGTGTTTTTTATTTCTATCCTCACTCCTGGGCGATCATTGTTTCAGTCATACCGGTCTTCGCCGGGATAGGCCTCTATTTACGATTTAACTATTATGCCTTTAAGCATCGCTTTCGCAAAAACTTAGATGTGGGTATGAAACTCTCCAGAGCAGCTTTTATCATACTGGCTTTCATATTACTGCTAGGACTCTTTGCCGTGATTAGCCCCCGGTTTACCGCAGCTATTCAATACCGCATCGATATCGCTTTTGTTATGAGTATTATTTTCGGGTTTCTGAGTGCCCTTATTCTGGGGCAAACGTATAAAACCCTTCCATTTATAGTGTGGCTTCAGAAATATCAGACTAAAGTTGGAAAACAGAAAATCCCTTTGCCTCAGGAGTTGTATTCGGATCGAATCGCAAGTATTCACAACCAAACCTTTCTTGTGGCTTTTGTATTTTTAATTACGGGAGTGCTGGCAGATCAGGTGTGGTTAATCCGATCGGCGGCAGCCCTGTTTATTATCACTGCCGTACTTTACAATTACAATGTTTTTAAAATAGTGTTTCACAAAGAAAAAATTATAGATAATGAGTGACATACATCATCTTTCCGATGAGGAAAAGAAAATTGCTCAACTGCTTAAAACAGTAGTTGACCCTGAAGTGGCCGTCAACATCATTGATTTGGGATTGGTTTATGAAATTGATTTTAAGGAAGACGAGCAATCTATCGGGATTGTCATGACCCTTTCCACACGAGGATGTCCCCTTGGCGATACTATTATTCAGAATGTGGAAGTTGTGTTGCAAGCCAATTATCCTGGCATTAAAGTTGATGCGGAAGTTGTCTGGGAACCCATGTGGTCACCTGAAATGATTACCAAAGAGGGAAGAGAAGCCCTTGAAAACTTATAGTGTTAGTAAAAGAGTATTTTTGAGATAACCTCATTAAACTTGCGGCAAAATTGTAAAAATCAGGATTGACAAATAATAATTTAACTACAAGCATTTATGTTTTTTTCAAGATCTACCGAATACGCCATCAGGGCTGTGGCCTATTTATCAATACATGCCCCGGAAGAAAAAAAACTGGGGATAAAACAGATCGCCTCTGATTTAGGATTTCCCGAGCATTATCTTGGCAAGATTTTACAAGACCTTGTCAGGAAGCATATTATCAAATCAGCAAAGGGACCTCATGGCGGCTTTTACATCGACGAAAAAACCTTGGATATCACTCTGCTTTCGCTTATCGATGCTTCCGAAGGACTTGAATTTTTCAATACATGTGGCCTGGGGTTATATGAATGTAATGAGGACAAACCCTGTCCTATACACAGGGAGTACCAAATTGTTAAAGGAAATTTCTATAAAATCCTGTCCGAAAAGACGATACGAAGTATCCGGGATGATATTGAAAATGAAATTGCTTTTATGAACTTTTCTCCCCATCCGGAAGCTGGCTGACACTCTTTTGAAAAAGCTGATTTTGGCTGCCTTATTCACTTCCACAGCTTTGGAGTTAAGGTCTGTTCTGGAACGCACACTATTTTCTAAAGGCCTTCAGCCCAAAGGATATGCCGATGCTATCGCTGACAATAAAGTTCTCTTCACCGGTGGCAGCGAGTTGGGAGTAGCTGGTAATTCCCCATCGTAACCGGTCGATGTAGAACTTTTCAGACTTCATTTCCAGCATCTTGCCTTTCCTTATCATTTGCACATTAAACTCGATACAACCGTCCACACCCATCAACTCCAAATCTCCCGTAACATGGAATGTAGCCCCTTTTATGTGCGTAACTTTATCTAACAGAAAACGGGATATGGGATATTTTTTTGTATCGAAAAAAACATCTGATTTCAGGACATTTTGTAAAGTCAAACGCATAAGATCATAGGTAATATCCACATCTACAATACTATCCATTTGGAATACCAGGGTCGCCCCCACGATATTATCATTTAGAATTTTGAAAGTTCCTTCCTTTAGCAAAACGTACCCCCGGTGAATGTTGCATGACCAGTATAATTTACTTTTCTGAACATCAATTTTATAAGCAATGGTATCACTTTTGGCTGGTTCAGAGCCAAACGCACAGCCAAAAAACAGGAAGGAAAAAAGCAGGACTAAGGAGGCTGTTTTTATCATAAGTCGGGTTTTTCTATTTGTGTTGGCGCTCGGTGATGACGCCGGTAATTTGTCCGTTTTCCAATAATTTTTTTAGTGCAGAAGGGATATTTTTAGCTCCTTCGAAGCGGGTATTTCGCATTTCTACACCAAAAAAATTACATCCTTCCAAATCGGCACCCGAAAAATCAGCTTCCTGGAGATGAGCGCCACCAAAATTTACATTTTTGAGGAGCGTATTCTTAAAGCTGCTCCCTGCCAGTCCGGCACCGGTGAAATCCGAATCGGTCAGGTTACAATCATCAAACTTTGAACCTGTTAAAACACCACGTATAAATCGGGTATGTACGGCAATGGAATGACTAAAATTGGCATGGGTAAACTCCACATCTTTCATAAGTGCATTGGTAAAGTTGCAATAGGTGAGTGAAGCCCGGTGCCCTGTCATACCAAACATATTGGTCCCCTGAAAATCAGAGCTGTCTAATCGCGAATCGGTAACATGGTCATGAAAAAGTTTGGCCTGACTAAAGTTACAGTGGTTCAACAGGGAACGGTCGAAAAGCGACCACCGGATATCAGCAGCACGGAAATCGGAATAGCTGAAATTTGTCTCATTGCATTTGGCAGAACGCATACTTGCCCCCCTAAAATCGCCATCCACCACATGCACGCCGTTCCAATACACATTATCCAGCATTGCATTTCTGAAGTCATCGCCATCCTGTGGGAGTGGTTTGATGCCAACGCTCCTCTTTTTCCCGTTTCTCAGCTTTGTTTCTTCATTGATTATGCTATCCTTCTCCTTATCACTTAAAAAGTTAGCAATTTTCTTAAAGGAAGAAGAATCCGGTGTTTTCAATTGATTTTTTAAGGATACACCTTTCACCTTTCCGGTTTTATTATTAGTACTATTGCAGGCCACTGCTCCTAAAAGCAGGATAAAAATAATAAAGGGCCATCGAAAATTCAGGTTCATAGATCTACAGTTAAATTCACAATTAAATAACATCTTTCCGGTTAAAACGGCGATTGCCGAGCCACCCAAACAAAAGACCGAGCAGGGAGGGATAGAGTACCGAAAAGATGATAAAAGCCGTGCGGTTAACAGTATCAAGCACAAAATAGGCGGCAGGCCCCATCACCGTTAACTTGGGGTCGAATAAAACCAAAACGCCCACACGAAATACCTGCAAAGGATTCAGCATCCCAATGCCAATCACCAGGCTGGGATTAATGCGAAGTCTTAGCATCATACCCATCAGCAACAAGTCAATAAAAGCAACCAGCAGAAGCCATATCACAAAGGCCGAACTTACCGCCAGCTCTTGTGTACGGGCATAAACAGAGATGTACATGCCGATTCCGAGAAAGCAAAATACCATGGCAGCAAGCAAAGAGCTGTAAAGAGCGAACATATCCCATGGGATATCAAGGCTTGTAATGGTTCCCCAGATGACCGCCCCAAGCAAAGAGACAAATAAAGGAATATAAATGACAATAAATTTGGCGATTAATTTTCCCCAGAAAAAATCGCTCAGCGAAACAGGAATGGAAAGCATGTATTCCATAACGTTGCTCTCCTTGTCGCCCACTATTGAGCGTACCACCGTAATCAACACGTAAATTGGGATAATGACCATACATACCTGCATAAAAGTTACCATAAGTCTGCCCAACCCGACAAATCCGATAATCTGGGTTTCGGTAATCCCCGATACAAACATGAAAGCTACAAAGCCACCAAACAAAATACTGTATATCCAAAAACCCTTGGTGCGGAGACTTTGGTTAAGATCCAAAACCATTACCGACTTAAGCCCATTTCCCATATCTTTATCCCTTCCTCTCCCCTATCGACAACAACCGTGGGGGAAATTAATAATCCATTAAATTATACATTTCATTAACTACAAAAAAGTGTTTATAAACCTCACTTTTTATTCATCCCTTTACCCATCATTTTGTGCTTTTCCAGAAACTTCTCGCTCATGGTTTTCCCCTCTTTAATACGCTCTCTTACCTGTACAAAGGTAAAAGTGGAGTCGTTTGGCTCCTCTACTGCGCTATACCCATAGCCCATAGGGGTGTGTTTCCCATAAGAATACCAGGCTTTTTCGGCATCTAACCATTTGTCTTTACGTTGGCTGTCGCCTACCCAAATCTGTACTTTTTTTCCATCAACAAATTTCTTCCATTGCGGGCCGGTCATATATTTGGAAAGGCAACCAATATCGTCAAACCAAAGCACATCACCCTGAGCATTAATTGCCTGGGCAGCATAATGAATGTTGGCAACACCCATGAGACACTGTGCACAGACATCGCGTTCGTAATTTACTTTTCGCGGAGTATAATCCGGTACTGAATTACATGACCAGGTCAAAGTGAGCATCATGGCCACAACAAAGAACTTTTTCATAGTGATTAATTTTTAAGAAGGTTAAACTTTTTTATCTAATATAATCTTTCCGAAATCCATTTCCACCACACGGTTTACCAACCCGGAAATTTCGGCCATGCGATGACTACTCAACACCAGCAGTGCCTCTTGGTTGTAATTACTCAGGTAATCAAAAAATATTTCCCGGGCAGCGGGATCAAGATTAGCCGAGGGTTCATCCAATAGCAAGATAGTTGGCTTTTTCCCCAGGGCAAACGACACCAGTAACTTTTGTTTCATTCCCCCCGAAAGAGCAAAAAACGGCTTGTTATAGCTTTGTCTGATATGCAGCCCCAATTTCTCGGCAATATCAACATATTCCTCAACCGGCACTTCGCTCAAATCAGAAAAGAACTTTAACAATTCTTTCACGGTTATTTTAAGAGGTGGCGGTATTTGTGGGACAAACCCAATCTCCTTTAGTATCTCTGTCCTGTATTTTCTTGGGTTTTTTTGCATCACTTCCAATTTCCCGTCAAAAACATATTGGCCTAAAATACAACGAATCAAAGTGGTTTTCCCCGCTCCGTTTTGTCCTATTAGCGCAATCCTGTCTTTTTCATTAAAGTCCAATGAAAGATTTTCCAGGACATCAACTTTGTTAAAAGACTTAGTAAGTCCGCGCGCCCTGATAATGGGCACATTATTTTCTATTCCTGTCATAAAATTTTATCCCAACCTTTTACCGTATAATTTAAAGCCTGCCCCGGGCAGACATCAATACATAACCCACAACGCGTACAATCTGAACCCACATCATGTCGTTGCTGTGTGGCCTTTCCCCTTTCAACAAACCAAAGTTCATGCGGCACGAGACACACCTTTTGGCAATCCAGACAATGAGCACATTTGTCCAGCTCGAACTTCACGCCAAAAGGAGTCAGGTTTCCCACCATACTCCAGGTAGTGCCAATAGGACATACATACCTGCACCAGAAACGCTTTGTATAAACAATTTCAAAAAGTATAAGTACCAGCACCCAAAGGAGTATTAAACCCGGCCCGTAAATTAAGGCTCTGGAGATAATACCCACCGGATTAATATCCTCAAAAACCAGATTTCGTGTCAGCAGAGCTAACAACAAAAAACCTACCCAAAACAGATAACGGAGATAGCGGTTGTAGGCATGTTCTTTTATTTTTTTCTTTTTTACAAGATAGTTGTGCAACTTTTCTCCCCATTCGGCTAAAAAATGATAGGGGCAGAGCCATGAACAATATGTGCGTCCCCCAACCAAAAAGTAAAAGATAATAATGGTAGCAAAACCAATGATAAAGTTCATGGTAAGGTATTGAAGATGACCGGTAAAAGCAGAAATCACCAATAGCTGAAACGAATTAAAGGGATCCATGAGGTAAAAACCCAACAGACGGGAGCCACTCAGTGACCCTTCCAACAAAGAAAGGTCGAGTAGAAAAGAGAGTATAAACAGCCCGTTAAAGCCCAAAAGTACAGCCCAGCGTATGTTACGCCATTTATGTCGTCCGCTGTATTTCTTTTGCCAGGCCAGGAAGCTTAAGCCTTCTTTAACAAAAGGCATCTCCTGTTTTACTTTAGGAGGAAGTGGAGTTTTATTCTTTTTTCCAATCATAGGTCAGGCTTTATCGGGTATAACAACAATACTGGCTTCCGTGGTGGGACATACCATAACACATACGCCACAGCCGATACATCCGTCGAGCACCTTGGGTTTATTCACAATACGCCCATCAGCCATGGTATGTTTTGCCATCACAATGGCTTCTTCGCCCATGGGACACTCTTTTACACAAATATCACATATCTTAACGTCATACTGCTTGTCTCTCAACGGAGTTGCCTTCGGTGAATTTCCGTAAGGCGACCTGTTAATTCCTTTGAATTCCTTTCCACGGGGAATTCCTTTAAATCCTTTCCCCCTGACAGCAAGGCAGGTCTTTTCGTTTACCTGCGCTTTCCCCATATCCACCTGCTTTTTCATGGCCAGAATCTGTACCGGAAAAGGGTTGTAACCTGCATCGGGTTTGTGGGTTTTGTCATACTTCACAATGGCCTTTTCACCGGCAGTTTTAAAGGGGGCAAAGTAAAGGGCAGCTGTAGGGCAGGTCTCCACACACTGAATGGAATCGCAGGAGAGGTCACAAGCCTGAGAACGCGAGTCGATGTAAGGTGTACCATAAGCAAGCCCCTCTTTAATTCCGGCAAATTTAATGGCTTTTACCGGGCATATTTGAATGCAAAGGCCGCACTTGATGCAGGCATAAATAAAGTCTTTCTCCCGGATGGCGCCGGGAGGACGAAGGAACTCCTCATTAATACGACTTTCGGCGGTTACCTTTTGCAGATAACCTACCCCCGCTCCCACAGCAACCATGGCTCCCACAGCAATAGCTCCTGACCTTAGAAACTGACGGCGGTTAAGTTCTTGTTTTGCCATTAGCCCAAAGTTTTATAACGATTTTATATGAGAAAGTATTCCTATTCATTTAACGAACAAATATAAGCCTTTTTATTTTTTATTAAAGTAACTAAAAACTTAATTTCACACCCATATTAAAGCTTCGTCCCGGTTCAAAATATTGACTTTTTGTTGACATATTTTTATAAGGCCGGCTTAAATGCTCCACATAATTCCTGTTAAAGATATTTGTAACCGATGCGTTTATGGAGAGGAACTTTAGCGGGGTATAAGTAACGTAGCAATCAAACACAGAGAACCCGGGAGTTGTGGATTCATTGAAGCTGTGTGAAACCCGGTTTTGAGAAGATACCATCTGGCCATTGAGCCTGGCAGTCAGCTTCTCAACATGATATGTAAGTGAAGTTATCACAGAAAACGGCGGTATTTCCGATAGTGGTTCCGCCCACGACAGATTTTGTGCATAGGTGTATGAAGCACCGAGATTATACACAAAATGCTTCGGGAACTTCACCTTTATCCCTGTCTCAAATCCGGTCATAATTACCTGATCAATATTGGTGAACTTTTTAGTAAACTCTGGCGGCTTACAGGGTAAAAATTTTCTGGGGATGGTAGTATCCGCACGAGCCGAAATGTAGTTATTTAAATAAGAGAAAAACAGATCCGCATAAGCATCTATATGCTGCCATTTCTTCTCAATTTTCAGATCTGTTTGATAATTTACTTCCGGCTTAAGATTGGGATTCCCAACATATTCATAAGCATCCATGCCCACAGACAGATGGTTAATGAACAACTCCGACAGATCAGGTGTTCTTTCTGCACGGGCAATTGCCCACTGGAAAGTAATGCCGGAACCAGGTTCCCATAGTAAGCTGGTGGTTATATCGGTAGTTAAGCGACTCTTCGGCTTGATGTTTCCATTATACAATTCGCTAAAATCAGCTGCGGGGTCATCTATGGCATAATTTACCTGATCAACACGTAAGCCCGCCAGCCAGTCCAAAGATTTACTTACCGTAAATTTATATTGCAAAAACAAACCCAAATCATTCTTTTTCGAATTCTGCCAGACTTTATCAATAAACGTTTTGGGTTGAGGGAGAACCACTCCGGTGCAGGGATTTATGAAAACCTCCCGCGTCCGGGAACCATCTTTTCCGATATGTTGGAAATCGAAACCGGCATACAGAATACTTCCCTGCCCGATGCTTATTCCTATCTCGGTACGGCCACCAAAATTTCTGGCATTGAGCGGTGTCGTTGCATGTACCATTTTATAATTAGGCCGGCGTTTGTTGGTCATAAGGTGGGAAACATAAGAACCATAAAGTTTAAATTTCAGTGAAAACACAGCTTCTGAAATATTGCTCATACCATAATCCAGCGAAAGAATACTACTGTTATCTTTATCCGCATCCATCGGTAATCCGGCGTACAAAACATCACGTGCAAAACTTTGACGCAAGGTTAACTGAAACCGTTGGTTTGCAGAGGGATTTATTCCCAGCCTGGCTGTGTAACCGGTCCTTTTAAACGAAGATTCAATAATCTGCCCCGAGCCACTTTTGTAATTACCATAATTTTTGTAGCCCGCATTTACCGAGAGGTCGTATTTTTCTTTGACCACCTGAGTAAAAATATTGCTATAGAAGTTATTGCCATTTGACTGATAACCTGCGTTAGCTGACCCTGAGACAAGGTGATCATTGCTTCTCCGTGGGCGTTTACTGATGATATTTATAATCCCTCCGAAAACAGGCCCAAAACGTACACTGTAAGGTCCATTTATGACCTCAACTTTTTCAATATCTTCAATAGAAATTTGTGAGATAGCAGGATCCATTCGGTTAGGACAAGCATTGGTACTGTGAACCCCGCCATCGAACTGAACATTAAGTTGTCCGAATTTGAAAGCCCTAAGAACCGGCTCCATGCCATAATTACCCTTTTTCAGGATACCGAAACCCGGTTGATTTTTAAAAATCTCGCCACCATCATGTGGGTTTTGCAACTCCAGAACTTTTCCAACAATATTAGACTGGCGAATAGTTGTTGCCTTCTTACCGGTAATTAAAATTTCATTCAGGTTCAGGGTATCGGGTATTTGTGTCTTCATCTGTGCCTGCAAATAACCGGCAACGAAGAGCAATCCAATGATAAGAGTAATTCTATAATTATGTTTCATGTTTAAATACATTATTCTGATATAACAATCTGATTTCTATTTCTCAAAACCGATACGGTTGTAACGGTTTGTAATACTCCGGGGGCGGGAGTTCACAACAGGCTACCAAACTCATATCATCACTTTCCTGTTTTCGAGTCATGCTCTTGTACCCAATGGGTTCAAGGTGAAAACCAATACATACGCCAAATCATTGACTTTCTGTTTTTCAGATTTAAAAAAGCAGAAGGATAGCGCAGAAAACGGAAAATAGGGTATGAATAGCTGTTCGTGAACACCCATTAATCTATCTCTCTCATTTTACTACATGAAAAACCATTTTCATCATATAAACCTATGATATACAACAAAATGAAAGACTAAGAATGGATCCCGGAGAATTAGGCCTGAGAATTAGGCGGAGGTATAAGCACTTGCAGGTACTGATCGAGAACCGATTCAGCAAAATTTCTAAAATGCAGAGAGACGCCAACTGTTTGAGCGGGTGATTTCAAAAAACCACTGACAATATAAACCAAATTATTTATCTCATTATTGGTGGAAGGCGGCGGATTAGGAGTGTTTTTGTCAGATTGACCAGTATTGGCACTTTTCAGCAAAGCACTCAGGTATGCGCCATCACCAGTTTTGGTATGATCGCCATTGGAATAAGACTTTTGCTGCGTGGCCTGTGAAAAAACTGTCTCGTGCGAAGAAAAGATATAATAATGCATCAGCGGAAAGCCCGGCAAAATCATAAAAGCCATGTATAGAAACAAAAATGATATGGATATAATCTTCCTGGTCATTGTGTCAAAGATAATAATTTTTTCTCTCATTTCACCTCACAGGCTTAAAAGTATCTGTTTCTTTCCAACGGAAAATCGGTTCTTTATCTTTCAAGACGAATTTTGGTTTGGAAAAAGGAGCAAGACGTTCGAGAAAATCCAGTATGGCAAGAATTGGCGCTCCGTAAAAGAATTTCATGTTCCTGTTAAAATTCCAAAGATGTTCCGTGTAAGAAAGCAATACATACGGAATGTCACCTATATTGTCACCGTTTTTATCAAACCCCTGATAATCATCCCAATAGTTATTATCCCAGATATTAAAACGTGCAGTGGTAACTTCGGGAAAAACCTGGGTCAGATTATTATGAAAATAGTTGTGTTTAAACAAATTGCCCTCCTGATTGGTATGAAAATAAATACCCGTGCCGCAAAAAGCTATTTCATTATGTTCTATGGTGTTTTTCTGCTCCAAAACATAAGGAGACACATCGATATGAATGGCCTCGGTGGAGTATATAAAGCGATTGTTTAGGATTTGGTTGGAGGAGGTTTCTTTCATGCCAAGGCACATGCCGCTTCCGATATGGTTTCCTTTTATCAGATTGCCGGTCATAATGGTACGCTCACTATACATCAGAAAAACGCCCACGGAATTGTTAAGTAACACATTGTTCTGAATCCGGTTATTATGCGAATACATAAAATGCAGCCCATAACGGTTTCCCACGCCTTTGTTACCCTGAAACAGGTTTTCGCCAGAATACCAGATAACCATGTCGCGAACCCCGTGCCAGTAATTACCTTTGATGATGTTATTTCTTGAGTACCAAAGCCGAATAGCATCTCCTTTAATGGCAATGGATCGGTGCTTTAGTGAGCTGATCTCATTATGGATAATCCGGTTATCATTACTTTGCCATATATCCACACCAAAAAGACATTCCCGCAGTCGACAATTTTCAATTACATTATGGTTCCCTTTCAGCCGCACAGCAGAATTCATCTTGTCAAAAGAGTCACCGGAATGTTGGATAATCATATTTTTTAATTGAACACTGTCGGCATTAATAAAAAAGACCGAGCTCTTTCCCAGTCCGTCAACAGTAGCTTTACCCTGTCCATCGATGATGATACCATCGGTAGAAATATAAACAGGTCCGGAATAGACAGCAGGCTTCAGGGCAATATACTCACCTGGAGCTGCTGAATCGATGATAGGTTGCAGAGGAATAGTGTCGTAGGACGGTAAAGCTTCTTTGAGTTTTGTAAGTGTGCCAAAACGTGCTTCCTGCCCAAATGCCCGGATGATACTTGTCAAAAGAATAAAAAGTATCAGTAGAAGATACGGATTTAAAGGACACACAAAGGCGCAAGATTCTTCGTCCTTCAACCGGCATCCTTTTCGAAATTTAATCCGTCTCATAAAGCACTTAATCTCATTAAAATGGCCAGCAACAAATACGTATCCTCCAGCATATTAGCCACTAAGCATCCTGTTCTTGTTTCAGACTGTTTCGTTTCACAATAATGGCTATCACGAGCAGTGCTGTCACCAGCAGTGCCAAAAAGAATCCGAAATAGGGATAGGATTGTGTGGTAAACTGTGCAACCTTACCCTCACCGAATACCGTTGGCATAAAAGGTTTTATCCCTTTAAAAGCTCCACCGCCATGCATAGAAAGATGATGCCCGTACCAATAGAGGTAATAAATATATACTCCGAGAAAATAGAAAGGTAACAGAGCGGAAATTATGGCTGCCCATGTAAATTTTCTCCTCGGAGTGAACATAAAAAGCAACACCAATAAAACGAAAATCACAAACAGATAAGGTGAAAAGTGCATGAGACTATCCAGCACTGTTAATGGTTTAGGGGTAACGTCTATACGAATCGGTTCATTTGTCTTGGGATTAATAATTTCCTGTCCCTGTGCATCTTTTTTAGTGTCAAACACATAATAGACAGGGAATTGCCTGGTTCTATCCTCATTAACTCCGGGAACGATATGGTACATCCCAATAAAATGGTTAATGGCATTCATTTCTCCGAGACAATCAGCACCTTGCTGACTCTGAGCCAGTTCGGCACGTTCTTCTTCTCCCTTACAACCGTTGTAAACACCATTATACTTAAAGTCGATCCTGATTCCTCTCGGATACATGGATTTCGGATATTGAATACTTTGTAAAGCTACATGCCAGATAGGTAAAAAATAGACCAAAACAATCAGGAGAGCAGCAAGGCCGGCCAAAGCCTGATATGTAGTTGTTTTCTTCATGCTAAAATTTTTTTATCATTGAAAATCGGAAAACAATTCTTGAAAAAGATAGTTTTTTCAAAAATTATTATCCACATAATATAAGACTAACCAGAATTACACAGAATATGAGCCGAAAGTTATTTGACTTTCACCCCGGCCTTATTCAGCATATAAGCCACTGCATCGTAGATGTCCTGATCAGAGCAATCAGAACAGCTGCCTCTTGCGGGCATAACACCGGTTTTACCCGTAAAACCATTGATAGCGTCGTGATGTAGTTGACTCATCCCTTTAGCAGCAATTTCTTCCCACCTGGTTTTGTCTTTCAAAGCCGGAGCACCTGCAACACCGGTCATATGGCAGGCAATACAAATTTTAGTATATACTTTTTTACCATTTTCCAAATTGGCAACGTAGTTCTTTCCGACTGTTGTATTCACGGCTGTTGTGGAGGCATTATTCTGCTTTTTTTCACGATTCATCATGCCGTTCATTTGATTTCCGCGCATCATGGAAGAACGGTTATTTTGTTTTTTTCCGTTTCCACCGCAACCTGACAAGAGAAAGCCTCCCATCGCAACTACTAAGATAAGTAAAAATAATTTTTTCATGTACTCTAATGTTTAAAATTTCAATCAACAAAATTAAGAAAATAATATTTGAATAATCATTTTAAAAGATAATAAAATAGGTTCTACTACCATTTTAGTGGGTAAATTATTTTTGTAGTGTCCAATGTACACTTCTTAAGAAAAGTCAGAAGACCGAAGACGGAAGTTTTTTCATTAAT
>VAPE01019478.1_pt1 | contig 15101 bp, 10 predicted proteins | sample 3393911 | NCBI WGS metagenome assembly VAPE01 (sample SAMN08290436, study PRJNA428436) | hydrothermal vent metagenome | isolation source: Deep-sea hydrothermal vent chimney | place: Atlantic Ocean: South-mid Altantic Ridge | reverse complement strand
TAATAACGATTTCAAATCGACACGCAGCTAAAATGCTTGTAAAATATAGATTATCAATGATTTCAAAGAACTATTTCATTTTTTTAGTGGACACTAGTGTTATTTGATTATTATTTACGTATTACAGGATTAGTATGAACGGGCTAAATCACGATAAAAACAACACTTGCCACAATAATAACGAAAAAGCTAATAATGAGCGGTTTGCGCAGTTCGCGACTTCCCAGCGACAGGGCATAAATCAGCTTTATCAGGTTGTTGCTGGTAACGGCAATCAGTGTAGCCTGGCTCAAAACAGTCAGGGGCAGACCGTATTTTCCGGTAAACAAACTCAGCAGAAAAGGATCAACATCTGTAACTCCCACCACAAGCGAAAGGACATCCAGTCCCCCTTCCCCGTAAAGTTGCATAACAGATTTTGTTAACAAGGTAAAGACGATAAACAAAAAGGCAAATAAAAGGGCTGTTTTAAATTCCAGCGGGTTTTTACTTTTGACTTGCTTAAAATCCATATTCTTTTTTCCTTTGCCTGTTTTCAGAATCAACCAGGAAACCAACATGGAAAACAGTGCAAGTGAAACAAAAGGAGTCAAAAGCTTATATGCCAAGGCGGTGTCAAAAATAAAAGCCAGGATAAGAATACGAAGGAACATCATGGCAGTGGCAATGATAATAGCTGAAGATATTTGTATGGCATTGGCATCCTGACCTTTGCTTCGTCGTGCCAGTACAAATGTAGTCGCTGTGCTGCTGTACATTCCGCCGAGAATACCCGTTATCATTAGTCCTTTTTTCGGAAAAAAGAATTTTTGAATCAGATAGCTTATGTAAGATATTCCTGAAATAACTACCACAGCCATCCAAATCTTAAACGGAGAAACAGGTATATATGAACTAATGACACCATGTGGTAACAACGGTAAAATAATTCCCACTATCAATAAAAATTTGGCGAGGGTGATAAACTCATTTTCGTCAAAACGACTGCTTAATTTCCAAAGAAACTGCTTGAGTTCGGTAAAAACCAATACCACCGTAACAAGAGAAACTGCCAACCAAATAGGTTTTTCGTAGACCAACGGTGTCAGGCTGTAAGTAATTAAAACCACAATCATGGAGGTGATGCCGTATTGGTTTCTGTTTTCGATTTTTTTCCAATAAAAAATGGCGAGAAACACGACAATGGCCATTCCGCCACTGGCAAAAAGAAGTAAATTGTGAGGGGCAATGATGTATAAAACGAACCCCAACAGCCCGATAAAAACATGGGTACGGTCGGTTCCGTAAAGCGAGCCCTGTTTTTCATTGTAATGATGCCTTCGCTGCTCAAGACCTATAAGCAGCGAAAAAACCATGACCAAAATGAAGTTAATAATATCTTTGGGGATAGCTTCAAACATAATTCGCTGTTATTTTTTTTCAAAAATACGGTTTTCCGCCAAACTTTTCCCGGCCTGTTAACGCAAGAAGAGCCGGAAAAAAGCTATCCTGAAAATTCACACGAACAATTCAAAACCCATTTAAATTGCACATTATTATAAAGAATTAGTCACATAAGTCAGCTCAGGGTACAATCTGAGCTAAATCTTAAGGCTTTTTGGTTCCTGCTTTCGATTTCACCATTCGCGACAAAATCGCCTTCATCTGTTGAAGCTCTTTGCCGTAACCTGCCCAATCGTTTTGCTTTAAATAGTTCAGGGCTTTGTTATAATGTTCAAGAGCCTTTTGTGCCTGTTTCGAAAAAGTAAACGTTCCAATTATCTGCTGTGGTATCGAAAGTTGCCGGGATATGGTATTCTGACCGGCAGGTACGTTAAAGACTGCTTTCAGGGCTGCATCCAGCGTTCTGCGCATTTCAATTTGTTCTTTATAGGCTACAATAACCCTTTTCAACTCGGGAATTTGTCCTTGTTCCGATTGCAAATAAACAGGTTCCACATAAACAAATGAATTTTTTATGGGAATCACCAGTTGGTTACCTTTGATGACCTGCGAGCCTTGCTGTCCCCAAAGAGTTAGCTCGGAAGATATATCCGGTTTTTGGTTAATTCTCGCTTCGATTTGCATAGGCCCGTATATCAGCTTATCTTTCGGAAGGGTATAAACAAACAGATCACCGTAGTTGGGAGCATCACAACGGGCACACATCCATGCAATCATATTGTCTTTGCCGGAAGGAGTAAGTGGCAGCATCAAAATAAACTCTTCTTTTTTAGTTTTCGGTAACCGCATAATAATATAATAGGGAAACATTTTCTGTTGATAATTACTGTAAATTTCGTTGGGAACCTGCCAGTAATCTTCCTGATTATAAAACACTTTCGGATCGGTCATGTGATACACATTGTACATTTTCGTCTGAATGGTAAACAAATCGGTAGGATACCGGATGTGTGCTTTCAGAAAATCCGGCATGGCGCTATACGGCTTAAAAAGCTTCGGGTATATTTTTTGATATGTCTTAATCAACGGGTCTTTGGGATTAATGACATAAAAGGAAACTTCGCCGTTGTATGCATCAATCACCACTTTCACCGAGTTTCGGATATAATTCATCCCTCTTTCAATGGGATTTTGAAAAACCGGTTCCGAATAGGGAAACATGTTGGTGGTGGTGTAAGCGTCGTGAATCCAGTAGAGACTGCCATCTTTTCCTACCACAGGATAGGGTTGGTTGTCAAACGAAAGAAAAGGAGCCAGTATCTTATCGCGTTGCCTGATGTTACGGTAAAACATAACGCGGCTTTGGTTGGTAATATAACCGGTAAGCAGAATCTTGATGTCTGAGAATTTCCAGGCATACACCAAACGACGAAACAGCGTAGAGATGCGCACCCCTCCCTTTCCCTTGTAACTGGTATAAACATTTTCGTTGCCTTTGGGGTAATCAAATTCTTTGGCTTTTGTATTTACCAGAACGTACTGACCGGTTTCTTCACCATAATAAATACCCATTTGTTTCAACTTCAGCGGAACCGTAGCCACCGGAGGGATATCTTTTACGATAAGTTCCGGCATGCCGTTGGGCGTAATTTTATTCACAGGACTCATTACTATACCGTAGCCGTGCGTATAAATCAAATGGTCATTTACCCACGTACGTGCCCGTGCCGGAATTTCAGACATTGGCAACTCACGTGCGCCGAGCGCTACTTCGGTATATTTCTTAAAATGATAGCGGTCTACCTGCACACTTTTAAAATTGTAGTACAAACGAATTTCCTGCAACTGCTTATAGGTCTGAATTAAAGGCCTGCGATCCCAAAGCCGGACATTATCAATAGTGCGATGATTTTCCTGAATATCGTTGTAAGAGATGTTTTGTGTTACCGGAAAGGGCTTCACCTTAATTTTGTTGAGTCCATAAGCTTCCCTGGTTAACTTGATGTTGTTTAAAATATAGGGGGTCTCTTTTTTCAGTTCATTAGGTTTTACAATATATTGCTCGATGAGGCTGGGATAGATCCAAACGAAGCCAACCCAGGCCAAAGCCCAAATGCCAATGGCGTACAAAACAATTTTTTTCTTCCTGTAAAGAGGATACAAAAACAAAAGCAGTGTAACCAATAAACTGAAAACAACTATGATGTAATAAGAGGGAATCTGGGCATGAACATCCATGTAGCTGGGGCCATAAGCAACACCATTGGAAGAAAATAACAGGTCGTAAACTTTCGTAAGGAAAAGTCCTGAAATACCTAACCCGAAAAAAGCGCCCAACTGGATCAAATGTCCTTTTGCCACGCCGGAAATGCGGAAGCTGTTTCCCTGCACGCCAAGGCCGTTATCGAGATAATAAGAGAATACCACTGCGGCAAAAGTGAGCGCCACCATAAAGAGATACCAGCCAACAATAAATTCATAAACAGGAAGTTTAAAAATATAAAATCCGGCATCTTTTCCGAAAATGGGTTCACTAACACCAAATTTAGAAGGATGCAAAAACTGTAAAAAGTCATTCCAGTGCCCCGAAGCGGAAGATCCCATAACAACACCAAAAAACACAATTACCGCAGTCCAGAACCAAAAGACGGCCTTTCCCTTATACAACGGCAGAATAAGCGCCCGCGGGTCATCTTCCTGAAGAAACTGATTATTTCTGCTCAGGCTTCCCCTTTTATATGCCAACCGAATGTGAATTGCTGAGAATAGTGCAAAAACAATAAAAAACAAGAGAAAAGAGATAATCTGAGACAAAAGCATGGTGTCAAATACCGAACCATATCCCATATTATTAAACCAAAGCCAGTCGCCATAGTAATTAACAAATAAACCAAACAGGTAAAGCGCAATAATTATAACAACGGCGATGATTATCCAGCCTTTTAATTTTTTCATGATACGAGTTTTGTAAAAAAAAATAACAGCCAAAGGTAAACAAAAAAAGCTTTGCTGTATGGGATTGTCAGGATAAAGTTTTGGAAAGCAGGGGCGTCTCTGGTGCTTTTGGTGAATAAAATAGTACTAAGGGATTGTTACAAAATAACCTATCTGTTTCGACTCGTCCTTTTGCACTTTTTCATCGTTGCAAAAGTTTTAAATAAACTGTGGCTATTTGCAACTTTAGCGCCTTGCAAAAGCACAAAATTTCTTCGCCGATTCCAGATACGTTATTTCATAATAAACCCTAAGGGATTGTTACAAAATAACCTATCTGTTTCGACTCGTCCTTTTGCACTTTTTCATCGTTGCAATATCCGTAAAGCCACTGGTGTGGGAATTACTCCCCATAACCACGATTTCATCCTTTTACAACCTGTTGCACTTTCAGTGTTAAACGAAGTTAGATTTTAACCCACAGGGCTTCTCCCTTGATAGTACCTAACCCGGATAAACCGGAAAAGACAAATTCTAAACCACAAACCCAAATAAATTCTAATAATCAATATCAAAACACCAAACAATTGGGTTTCTGTTTGAAAATTGGTTTTTCGAATTTGTTATTTATTTGATTTTTGTAAATTGTTATTTGCCTGCCTCATCTCTTTCTGGCAAGGTGATTTTCTGCCAAAAAACAGACGAATATTAAAATTAAGAGTCTTAAACATCTTATTTCTCCTTCGGTTTCCCATTCAGTATCTCCATTTGGTGATTGATAGATTCCTGGTGGATAGCTTTGAAAGTGCGGTTGATAAACTCGCGGCTCAGCCCTCTTTTGGCTCCTTTTTCAATACTTTTGTAAATAATCTCTTCCCATCGTTTGTTTTGTAAAATGCTGATATTGTTTCGTTTTTTGTACTCGCCGATGGTCTCCACCACCTGCATGCGCTGTTCAATCAGTTCCAGAAACTGATCGTCAAGCCAGTCGATTTTCCCACGCAGCTCTTCCAGTACATTCAGTTGTTGTTCGTCTTGGGGCCGGGGACTACGTAAAATCAGTTTATCAAGCAAAATTCCCAGCTCTGCCGGAGTAATCTGCTGTTTGGCATCGCTTAGTGCCACCTTCGGGTTGATGTGCGACTCAATCATCAAACCGTCAAAATTCAAATCCATGGCTTTTTGGGAAATATCCAAAAGCAAAGCGGCATCGCCACCGATATGGCTGGGGTCGTTCAGCATGGGTATTTCCGGCAGGCGGCTTTTCATCTCAATAGGAATCTGCCACTGGGGCAGGTTGCGATAGGTCGTTTTTTCGTAAGTTGAAAATCCGCGATGTATCAGGCCGATTTTCCGGATGCCGGCCTGGTAAATCCGTTCGATGGCGCCTATCCAAAGTTCCAGGTCAGGGTTCACCGGATTTTTTATCAGCACGCCCACATCGGCACCTTCCATGGCATTGGCAATCTCCTGCACGGCAAAAGGGTTCGCCGTTGTACGGGCACCGAGCCACAAAATGTCCACACCGAATTTCAGCGCTTCGTAAACATGCGTGGCGTTGGCTACTTCAATGGTCAACGGCAGGCCGGTTTCTTTTTTGGCTCTTTTCAGCCAGGGCAAACCTTTCGACCCTACTCCCTCGAAACTGTTAGGACGTGTACGCGGTTTCCAGATACCTGCACGCAGCATGTCCACCTTTCCGGATTCTTTCAACCCTATGGCTGTTTCAAGCACCTGTTTTTCCGTCTCGGCGCTACACGGTCCGGCTACTACAAAAGGCCGGTCATTGTACTCTTCCCATTTTGATAAAGGTTTGATTTGCAAATTCTTTGGCATGATACAACAGTTTTAAAGTATTTTTTGAATATTATTGGATTCGTGAATCAGGGTTGTCAGTTGTTGATGGTCTTTTTTATCAATAGCCTCCCGGAAGCGTTGTAGTTTTTCAATGTAAGTGTCCAGTACCTCCAGTACATAATCGGAATTCTGATCAAAGACCGGCACCCACATTTCCGCCGAACTTTTTGCCAGCCGTACTGTGGAAGCGAAACCTCCGCTGGCGAGGTCGAGGATGCGTTTTTCATCTTTTTCCTTTTCCAGCACCGCCAGCGACAAGGCAAAAGCAGAAATGTGCGAAATATGCGACACATAAGCGGCGCTCACATCATGCTCGTGCGGCTGCATGAAGATGACTTTCATGTGCAGGGTTTTGTACATTTGTTTTACCAGCGTCAGCGCTTGTGGCGCGCTGTGCTCTTCGTCGCAAATAATGGCCGTTTTGTAGTCGAACAACCTGCTAATGGCTGCAAGCGGTCCTGAAAATTCCGTTCCGGCCATGGGATGCGAAGCCACATATTGCGCCCGGTTGGGATGACTTTGAATCTTCCGAAGAATCCCTGCTTTGGTGGAGCCCACATCGGTAACCACTTTTTCCGTGCCCTCACAAAGTGTCAATATCTCCGGCAACAATTTTTTAGTTACATCAATGGGTGTGGCAATGATAATCAAACCGGATTGAGATACAGCTTCTTCCAAATTCATAGTCTCATCCACCAACCTGCTGAGTTTGGCTATGTTTGCATGCTGCGGGTTGATGTCCACGCCGACAACCTTTTGGGCAAACTCACGTTTTTTCAAGTCCAGCGCCATGGAGCCGCCAATGAGTCCTATGCCTACAATACAAACGTTTATCATGAAAATGTCTCCTGTTTAATGATTGAGTTCTTTTTTATTCGTGAAGCTGCTTCCTGCAAACGGCTTTTTCCGGTGCAGAGCGAAAGACGAACATAACGTGCTCCACCCGAACCGAAAATAAACCCCGGACTTAGAAATACCTGATTCTTTTCCAGAATAATGTCCGAAAAATGCTCAGAACTCTGACTCTCTCCGGGAATTTTTGCCCACACAAACATGCCTACCTGATTTTTATCGTAAGTACATTGCAACGCATTTAGAATTTCAAAAGCAACATTTCTTCTTTCCCGGTAAATTTCATTCAGTTGCCGATACCAATTTTCCGGCTGCTGTAAAGCTTTCACCGCTGCCAGTTGCAGCGGTTTAAACATTCCCGAATCCATGTTGCTTTTCACCTGCAAAACGGCGCTGATATATTCGGAATGACCGGCCAGCATACCCAGTCGCCAACCTGCCATGTTGTGCGATTTGCTCAGCGAATTCAGCTCCAGAGCAATCTCTTTCGCTCCCGGAATGCTCAGCAAACTCAGTTGCTCTTCATTTAAAATAAAACTATACGGATTATCATTGACAACCAAAATGTTATGACGAAGGCCAAAGGCTGTAAGCGCTGTAAAAAGTTCTGTGGAAGCCCGGGTACCGGTGGGCATGTTGGGATAATTGACCCACATGATTTTCACGCCGGACAAATCGGTTTTTTCCAAAGCTGCCAAATCGGGCAGCCAGTGATTTTCTTCTTTCAAATCGAAATAGCGTACTGTTGCTCCAAGCAGTCGCGCCACAGCCGAATAAGCCGGATAGCCCGGATTGGGAACCAGCACCCTGTCTCCCGGATTGAGAAATGCCATGGAAACGTGCATAATTCCCTCTTTGGAACCCATCAGCGGGAGAATTTCATTATCGGAATTCAGGCGGACACCAAAGAAATTCCGATACCATCTGGCGTAAGCTTCCCGCAGCGCAGGAATGCCGGAATAGCTTTGGTAAGCATGATTTTCCGGTTTGCGGCTTTCTCTCACCACGGTTTCAATAACCTCTTCGGCCGGCGCCATATCCGGACTGCCAATACCGAGGTTGATAACATCGATTCCCTGCTGACGTAATGCAGCTATTTCTTTGAGCTTACGCGAAAAATAGTATTCGCTGACAACTCCCAGTCGGTGTGCCGTATTAATTCTCATGAACTTTCCCTCCTTTCTCGTATTCTCCCAAAATGGTTAACTCACTGAGTAACGGCCTAATGGCATCCAATGACTGGCGATATTTTTCGTAACCTGAGAAATCCACATCCACATAAAAAAGATATTCCCACTCCTCACCCACAATGGGTAACGACTGTATTTTAGTAAGGTTTATTTTGTAAAACGACAATACGGAAAGCACTTCCGAAAGCCGTCCCTGCTGATGCGGCAAAACAAAACAGAACGATGCTTTGTTGATTTGCTGTCCGTTTAAGCGGCTTTGGTAATTCTCCTCGTGCGAGACAATCAGAAAACGGGTATAATTCATTTTATTGGTTTCGATATTTTCGGCCATGATATCAAGGTTGTAAAGTTTCGCAGCCAGCTTACTGGCAATGGCAGCCACCCCTCTCATGTTTCCATCGCTAATCCATTTTGCGCTCAAAGCAGTGTCTTCCGAATCGACAAGCTGAACACCCTTTCGGCGCATGGGTGTCAGAAACTCACGACATTGCTGCAAAGCCATGGGATGCGAATAAACTTTCTTTATGTCGTCCGGTGTTTGTCCGGGAAGAGCCAGTAGATGTTGTTTTATGCGCAAATAAACCTCGCCGAGAATCCGTAACCCCGATTCACGCAACAGCGTATAGTTGGGCAGAATGCTCCCCACGATGGAATTTTCGATGGCCACCATCCCGTAGTCGGCCCCTTGAAACCGCAACGCATCAAACAGTTCGTTGAAAGATGAACACGGAACCGTTTCATATTTTTCCCCTTTGAAATATTTACGAATGGCAATTTCGTGAAAAGCTCCCCGTACACCCTGCATGGCTATTTTCATTTCCCTTTTGTTTTATTCAAAAAAAAAGTCCCGAATGTTCTTCGGGACTTTTAATGATATTGTTTAATTATTTTATTGACGTCAAACCATATACAGCCCCTTTATACTTTTAAAATAAAAGTAATAAAAGCTGTAAAAAAAGATGTTTGACCTGTTAAGCATTCTTTTTGATTTGTTTTAATACGGCAAAAGTAGATAAATATTTATTAAATCAAAATGTAACGCACTTTTTTTTGAATTTTATCAAAAGTATCACTGATTATTCCATCTGTGTTATGGAATAATATTCCATCCGGGAATCTGATGAACTTTATTTATTACTGCTTTATTTACGAGTATGTATGTTTTTATGCTTCCTTTATAATAGCCGGTAACGCTTTTTCCGCCATAAGTTTTACAATTGAAAGTTATCTCATAAAACCGACCTGTGCGGATGGAAAATTAAGGATGCAAAAATATCAGTCGAAAAGTTTTGGGCGATTTCAGCGCGGGGTTTGTAAATGGCTTTTGCTCGCTTATTTCCTGTTTATGTTAAACAGACTTTTCCCTGTTTTATAATTCTTCAATCCTTCGTCGAGAAACTTGACAAAATGGTCAACATTCAGATCATAGGCTTTGGGCTGTACCAGCACATCCCCGTTGTTGTCCATCAGTACATAAAACGGTTGTGCATTTACACCGAACCTGGTTATCTGGAAGTCGGCATCTTTCTTACCGAGCGTTTTCTTCAGCTTCCCATCGTAGGAAGATCGAATCCATTCATTCTCAGGAAGTTTATATTTATCATCCACATAAAGAGCCAGAATGACATAATCGTTGCGTAAAATTTTGAGTACCCGCGGGTCGGACCACACGTTAGCTTCCATTTTGCGGCAGTTCACACAAGCGTGACCGGTAAAATCGATGAAAATCGGCTTATTTTGTTTTTTAGAACAGGCCACTGCCTGTTTGTAATCGAAATAGCCTTTTAGTCCGTGCGGCAAATCCAGAAACTCATGGTATTTAGGCGTTTCGCAAATTTCTTTGGGTTCGGTTGATTTACCCGAATTGCCATAAACCTGAAGATTCTCACGTACAATTTTATTCATATCAAAGTCCAGAGTGGTTTGCGGTGGCAGGTATCCCGACAAGGCTTTCAGCGGAGCGCCGAACATACCCGGAATCATATAAACCACAAAACTGAAAGTGATTATGGCCAACAGTAACCGCGGAACCGATACAAAAGCGACATCCGAGTCGTAGACAAACTTGAGTTTTCCGAGAAAGTAAAGACCCATGAGGAAGAAAATCACAATCCACAGAGCAAGATAAACTTCACGGTCGAGAATATGCCAGTGATAGGCCTGATCAGCAATACTCAGAAATTTTAATGCTAACGCAAGCTCGAGGAAACCGAGGACGACTTTCACGGAGTTGAGCCAGCCACCCGATTTGGGCAGATTGGAGAGCCACGAAGGAAAGAAGGCGAACAGCGTGAAAGGCATGGCAAAAGCCAGCGAAAAACCAAACATCCCTACGATGGGTTTGAGTATCTGACCCCTGGCAGATTCCACCAAAATGGTTCCGACAATGGGACCTGTACAGCTAAAAGAGACCAAAACCAGTGTCATGGCCATAAAAAAAGGGCCGAGAAAACCGCCTTTATCCGCTCTTTGGTCCGTTTTGTTCACAGCCCAATGCGGCAAGGTAATTTCGAACATGCCAAAAAACGAAAATGCAAAAGCCATGAAAATAAGGAAAAATAAAACATTAGGCACCCAGTTTGTACTGAGCCAGTTGGCGATGTTGGGACCGGCTATCACCGCCAGCACCGAACCAAAGAACGTATAAATCAGAATAATACTGAATCCATACAAGAGTGCCTGCATCTTACCTTTGACTTTGTTTTCGCCTTCTTTCATAAAAAAGCTCACAGTCATAGGAATCATAGGGAAGACACAGGGCGTTAAAATACCGAGTAATCCGCCGAGAAAAGCCAGAATGAAGAAACCCCAAAGCCCCTTTTTCCTACCGCCAATGCTAATTTTGTCCTTTCCTGTAACTGCTTTTTCTGTCCCGATAACTGCTGTTACAGCCGCAGATTTCACCTTTCCCAAATCAAAAGAGAAGGCCAAATCTTGTGGTGGCAGACACTGGGTATCATTACAGCTCATAAAATTGATATCTCCCTTCACTGTAGCGCCGGGAGTGTTTAACTTAATCTTTTGGACAAAGCGAACACTGTCGGAATAATACTTCAATACCATATTGAAATTTTTGTCGTATTCCTGAATGACATTGCCCAGTTCGTTCACTTTCCCCACAAGGGTATAGCTGCTGTCTTTTTTAAATTTGAAAGTTGTTGCGGGAGGGGCTTGTGGTATATCCTGCGAATATAAATGCCATGGATTGTCGATGGAAGCTTTGAAAATTAATTCGTATTCGGTAGCGGAAATTTTTTGAGAGGAATAAGACCATTTAACCGGCTGCAGAATTTGTGCTGACATTGAGGCTGCAAGCAAAAACATGCCGATAAACAGGAAAGAGATGCGTTTCATATTGACTAATTGAAATTTTTCAATGTATTGATTTGCAAAAATAGAGTAATTTCTTTTTCCTGTTCCGGGCACACAAAGTTTTAACATATAAGATTTAGGAAACGTAATTATTCCGAAATTAATGTGATCTTCAAAATATTTTTTGTTTTTCCGGTTACCCGGAAACGGTTGGAAGTACGGTGTCCGGTTACCCAAATAATCTCTTCTCCCGAAAGCAATAGCCACAGGTTTTCCCGTTCGAAGCGGTTAATTTTTTCATCCGGGAAGAAATCGCTCAGTAGTTTGCTGCCACGCATGCCAAAAGGGACGAAACGGTCTCCCGTTTGCCAATGACGGAGCTTTAAGGGTAGCGAGAGCTTGTCCGCATCAAAGTAGGCAATGGTTTTGTCTGGTGCAAATGAAAAGTCCGGATGATGCTGAAATTGTTCAAAAATCAAGTGCAACGGTTCATTCAAAGGCTCGGTGAAGTCGGTTATGAAAAATTCATTTCCGGAAGCAGGCTTGTTCTTTTTGATAACCAGCTTGTTACTGTCGTTGAGAAGGGTGTAATTTTCGGCATGGAACATCTGTCCTGTTTGTGATGCTTCCAGCGTTTGGCAAAAGTCGGCGATAGCGCTGCGGTTAAAGCCGAAATCTTCCAAAAGAAAATAAAGCCAGGCCGCTTTGGGTTCCAAAGGCCGAATGGCTGATTTATCAATACTGATTTCGTTATCTGTCCGGTGGAAAAGCTGGTTCTTCTTTTCCTCGAGCAGCTGGTGGAAAATGGTTTCCGTTGTTTTCAGTTTTTCCAGACTTTCGGCCAGTGCTTTTGTTCCGCCCGGAAATTCTTTTTCGTAAAAAGGGAGCAGGTGATGACGGATGCGGTTGCGGAGATAATCGTCCGAAGCATTTGAAGAGTCTTCGCGGAACGACAGTTGATGCTCTTTTGCGTAAGTCAGTATTTCTTCGCGGGAAGCAAACAGCAGAGGCCGGATAATATTTTCGCGTTTTGCCAGGATGCCTTTTAGTCCATCCAATCCCGAACCGCGTAACAATTTGATAAAAAAGGTCTCTGCGTCATCGTCTTTGTTATGGCCGATAGCCAGTTTCTGAAATTGATGGGTTTCCAACAGCGCTGCAAACCAGTTGTAGCGCAACGCGCGGGCCGCCATTTCGATACTGATTTTCTCTTTCTCGGCGTATGTCCGTGTGTCGCAGCTTTTTACAAAAATTGGAATTCCGTATTGCTCTGTTAGCTTTCTAACGAAGCGCTCATCACCATCCGATTCTTCGGCCCTCAGCTGAAAATTACAGTGTGCCACAGCAAGCCGGTAACCGGAATGATGCAGTAAATGAAGCATAACTACAGAGTCCACGCCTCCGCTGACTGCCACAAGAATTCTTTCCTGCTTTTGGCAAAGCCCATGTCGCTCAATATGCTCCCGGAAAGCTTCAATCATAGCGCAAAGGTATGAAAAGCCACGGGTTTACAGCCTGTTTCCGGCGCTGCTTTGTTTGCAGGAAAAGCGTGTCTTATTTTTCAAAGCGTTCGAAAATCTTTTTCCTCGCGGCTTCGTCAAGCAACCGTACCATGTTGGTACTTCCTTTCACACCGGAATGGGAGCCCATGGTAACAATATACTGATTATCTTTACCGGCTTTTTGCAAAAACTGATAAAAGATATGGCTTTCGCTTATGTCACATTCGATGGTAAAAACCTTTTCCACACCCCAGATAAGCGCCATGCGGTGGCTTACTTTTTCGTCGAACGTAACGGCATATAGTGATTTGCGTGGCCTGAATTTGGCAATCTGCCGGACAGTATAGCCTGACGTGGTGAAAGAGACAATGGCTTTACAAGAGACATCACCGGCGATTTCCGCAGCAGCATGAGCAAAACCTTCGGTTTTGTCAGGCTTAATCTTTTTGATTTTCGGCAAATGGATTTGTGTGTCCAGCAATGTCTTCACCATCACCTCTACCGCTTCCACGGGAAAAGAGCCCACGGCTGTTTCGTCGGAGAGCATGACAGCATCCGTACCATCATAAACAGCATTGGCGATGTCGGAGATTTCAGCCCGTGTGGGGGAAGCAGAATGCAGCATGGAGGTCAGCATCTGGGTAGCCGTAATGACAGGCAGTGCCTGTTCGTTGGCTTTTTTAATCATCTCCTTCTGCAGGCCGGGGACGGAAAAAATACCAGCTTCCACGCCCAGGTCACCACGTGCCACCATGATGCCATCGGCAACGGCCAAAATTTCATCCAGATTTTTCATGGCCGATTTCCGTTCAATCTTGGCAATGACCCAGGCATCCGAGCCGTTGCCGGTAAGTATTTTCCGGGCTTCGAGAACATCTTCTGCGGTTTCCACAAAAGAGACCGCCACGATGTCGATGCCTATTTCAGCGGCAAATTTCAGGTCGGCTTTATCTTTTTCGGTTAAAGCCGACATTTTTATCCCCGATTTGGGAATATTGACTCCTTTCCCTTCTCGCAGCTGGCCACCGGTAATGGCGCGAAGCACCAGCGTGTCGCCCGTTTTTTCCTCTACTTTCGATTTTACGATTCCATCGGCAAAAAAGACCTCATCTCCAACTTCAAGCTGATCGATAATATGCGGATAAGTGATAGAAAATGCTTCTCCAACCGCCTTTTTCGACATAATAATCTTATCGCCTTTGTTTATCTCGCGGCTCTCTTTCATCCCTTTGATACGGATTTTCGGACCGCAAATATCCTGCATTATTGCTACTTCTCTTCCCTGTTTTGCCGCACATTGCCTGATACGGAGAAAACTTTCCAAATGGCTTTCGTGAGTGCCATAAGAGAAGTTTAGCCGGAAAACATCTACCCCGGCTTTTACCAGCTGACAAATGCTTTCCATACTATTGCTCGCAGGGCCAAGCGTAGCGACAATTTTGACTTTTCGTCCCATAGTTTAATTTTTTTGCAAAATAAATCATTAATTTCACGCAAAATACTTTATTTTTATTTTGAAGTCATTATGTTAATAACCGGGAATAATTTACATAAAATCAGCAAAATAGGCCTCGTAAACAGAGTGGTTTCTCTGGTCCCCTCCCTCACGGAAACGATTGCATCACTCGGCGCAAAAAATTCTTTGGCAGGAGTAACCCGCTTTTGTAAATATCCGGAAGACATTCGACAAGAAGTTGCAATAGTGGGAGGGACCAAAGATTTTGATAATGAAAAGATTATCAGTCTGCTACCGGATGTGGTGGTTACCGTCAAAGAGGAAAATAATGAAACGCGTATTTTGCGCCTAATGACATCCTGAGCTTGTTTTAGAATAAAATGTAAATTTGAGGTGGATATATGCCGTTAGTGAGTATTTCCCGGTTCACAAAAATGAATTTGGAAATTAAAATACTTTTCTGTTACTGATGAAGCAAAAAATATTGAATATCCTTTTCTGGTCAATTATCTCGGCCGCTTTTATCGGACCGGGGACCATAACCACTGCGGCAAAGGCAGGTGCGTCTTTCGGGTATTCTTTGCTCTGGGCGCTGGTGTTTTCAACCTTTGCCTG
>VAPE01008188.1_pt1 | contig 15169 bp, 15 predicted proteins | sample 3393911 | NCBI WGS metagenome assembly VAPE01 (sample SAMN08290436, study PRJNA428436) | hydrothermal vent metagenome | isolation source: Deep-sea hydrothermal vent chimney | place: Atlantic Ocean: South-mid Altantic Ridge | reverse complement strand
TCGATATCAATATATCGAGATGGAATCTTTTATCTCACTGAAATTTTTTTTATATAGATCTATTTTCAAAAGTTAAAAACAATTTTTAACGGGAATTGCTGGAATTTACATTTTTTTGCTGTTTTTTATATTTGTTAGTATTACAATTAGATATTACGATTTTGATACGAAAAAGCTTGAAAAAAAGAGATATAGCTTCAAAATTGTACTATAAAATTTTTTTTGTTTATCGGATTTTGAATTTACTTGAGTATATTTAAAGCAGAGATAATAGGAGAGTTAGATGATATATAATGTGCAAGAGAAACTAAATAGTATTCAAAGTAGAATCGATGAGATGCGGAGGTATCTTTGATGTAGATGCAAAAAAGAAAAAAATTATTGAATTAGAAAAAAAAGTTGCTCTTCCTACTTTTTGGGAAGATCAAAGAAAAGCTAAAAAGATTTTAGATGAATTAAATATTTTAAAATCATGGATTGATCCATTTAATGAAATATTGAAAAATTTTAATCAGTTAAAAGATTTTTTTATAGAAGCAAAACAGATAGAAGATGAAGATCTGCTCGATGATATAATGTTGGAGATTCAAAGATTAGAAAAAAAATTATCTGATCTTGAAATAAAAAAAATGTTATCTCATGAGCTAGATTCTTATAGTTGTTTTTTATCTATTAATGCTGGTGCAGGTGGTACTGAGTCTTGTGATTGGGCATCGATGTTGTCTCGAATGTATGAAAGATATGCTAATAGAAAGGGATTTAAGGTATCTGTAATAGATAAAGTAGATGGTGAAGTTGCTGGCATTAAAAGCATTACTTTTAAATTTGAAAAAGAATTTGCATATGGATATTGTAAATCTGAAAAAGGTGTTCATAGACTTGTTAGAATATCTCCTTTTGATGCAAGTAAAAGAAGACATACTAGCTTTGCATCGGTCGATGTCACGCCAATAATTTCACAAGATATCGAAATAGAAATAAAACCTCAAGATTTGAGAATAGACACATTTAGATCGTCTGGAGCTGGAGGGCAACATGTCAATGTGACAGATTCAGCTGTTAGAATTACTCATCTGCCAACTAAAATAGTGGTTACTTGTCAAAATGAAAGGTCTCAAATTCAAAATAAACGAACCTGTTTGGAAGTGCTTAAATCTAAACTATACGAAAGAGAAATTATTGAAAGGGAACAAAAAATAAGTAAAATAAGCGGAGAGAAAAAAAAAATTGAATGGGGGTCTCAAATTAGGAGTTATATATTTCAGCCATATGCGCTAGTCAAAGATTCTAGAACAAAAGTGCAAACATCGAATGTTGGAGCTGTTTTAGATGGAGAGATAGATATATTTGTAGAAGCATATCTTAAGGAATTTTCATAAATGAAAGAATTAGATATTAGATATTCTGAGTTATCTGATTATGAGTATTTATTCAAATGGTTGAAAGAGAAAAAAAATAATCAGTGGTTTGTATTTTCTACCAAAAAAGAGGTAGAGTTAAGTGCTAGAAATTGGATAGGATTTTCAAGATTTAAAGCTTCTTTAACGGGAGTATTAAACGATAAAGTAGTTGCAATTGGCACTTTGTATCTAATGCCTTATAAAAAACTTTTTCACGAGGCTATGATATATTTGATTGTAGATGATGATTTTAGAAAAAGAGGCATTGGATCAGATATGTTAAAAAATCTGATACATTTGGCTAAAAATTATTTTAAATTAGAATCAATCTTTGCTGAGACTTTTGAAGGATGCAAAATTATTTCTCTTTTAGAGAAATTTAAGTTTAACAAATTTGCTGTTCAAGAAAAATACATAAAAGATGACAATCAATATAAAACGAGAGTAATGTTTGATTTATGGTTGAAATAGATAAATTAAAAATCAGATTTTCTAAAAAATCTGATACTAAATATTTAAGAAAATGGTTATCAGATCCTCAAATTTTGAAGTGGTTTCCTATGTGTAATCAATTTGAAATCGATGATTCAATAAGGATTTGGATGAGTTATGTCGATTATAAATCTGTGTTGACATCTGTGTATGATGGAAATGTTTGTGGTAATGCTTTGATCTATTTAAATTCTTTTAAAAAGATATCACATACAGCGCTATTTGCAATGATCATTGATAAGGAATATAGAAATAAAGGTATTGGAACGATTTTGTTAAAAGAATTATTCAAGTTAGCTAAAGAGCGCTTTAAAATAGAGATGCTTCATTTAGAGGTATATACTGGCAATCCAGCTATTTATCTATATGAAAAGTTAGGGTTTAAAAAATATGGAGTACACAAAAAGTTTTTGAAAGATTTAGATGGAACATACTACGATAAGATTTTAATGCAAAAAATTCTTTAAATACTTTTTGTAGTTTATATGTAATCATAAAAAATAAACTAGATATCATAAAATATAAATTATGTATGAACATAAAAGATGAATTAGATAAAAGATCTAATTTGCAAGTATCTTTAAAGATCAAAGATTATAAGTCTACTTTTATAAGTGTATTTAAGACTAGATCAAAAATAACAATATCCCTTCATAAACTTTTTTTAAATGCACCTGATGATGTTAAAGAAGCTGTAGTTATGTATTGTCTGAAAAGAGATAAAAAAGCAAATAAGGTTATAAAAAGATATGCAAATAAATATTTTCTTACAGCGGATTATACTCATAGATTAGATGTAAAAAATCTAAAAACAAAAGGTATATTTTTTGATTTAAAACAAATTATGGATAATTTAAACCTCATCTATTTTAAAGGAAGGTTGAATTTAAATATTACCTGGTTTGAAAAACCCGTTTACAAAAGATTTTCTCATATTACTTTTGGAAGTTTTGATAAAAACTTAAATTTAATAAGAATCAATAAAATATTAGATAGAGCTGATATTGCATTTTATTTTATAAATTATATAGTTTATCATGAGATGCTTCACTATGTATGTAAAGAGATGATCGATGATACAGGAAAAAGAAAGATCCATACGAAAGAGTTTAAAGATAAAGAAAAAGAGTTCGCTTATTTTAAAGAGGCTAAAGAATTTGAGAAAAAGATTTTAAATAAAGGAAAAAGATATGGCAGGCCATAGCAAATGGGCTAATATAAAGTATAAAAAAGAAAGAGCTGATAAAAAAAAAGCAAAGCTATTTTCTAGAATAGCAAAAGAGATAATTTCTGCTGTAAAGGAGGGAGGGATAGATCCTAGATCTAATTCTAAGTTAAAACTTGCTATTCAAAGAGCTAAGGATGCAAATCTTCCAAATGAGGTGATAGAAAGAAACATAAAAAAAGCATCTTCTAAAGAACGAAATTATTTAGAAATGACCTATGAGCTTTATGGTTTTGGTGGAGTAGGTCTCATAGTGGATATAATGACGGATAATAAAAATAAAATTGCATCGGAAATTAGAATTGCTACAAATAAATGTGGAGGAAGCATAGCATCTATGGGTTCAGTAGCGTTTAACTTTCAAAGAAAGGGAGTTTTGAGGGTATTGAAAAAGTTAGCTAAAGAAGATGAGTTTTTTATGAAAGTTACAGAAATGGGAGCAGAAGATTTTATAGTTGAAGATGAAACTTATGTAATAATTTGCAGTGTTAAAGATCTTCATAAAATTAAAAATGCCTTGGATGTTAAATCTGAAGCTACATTGGAAATGATGCCTAAAAATTTAATTAAGTGTTCAGATGAAGATATCGATTCAAATATTAAACTTATTGAATTTTTAGAAAATATAGATGATGTAGATGCTGTCTATCATAATATGGAAATTTAAAAAGCTTGTGAGGCTTTTTATCAAAAAATATATGATAAAAATAAAATTTTTCTTTTTTTTGTTTGGTATTTCATCTTTAGTTGCTGATGCGAAAATTGAGCTTGGGATAGATCTGTTTTTTAAAGATGGTAAATCAGATGTACTCGATAATAAAAAAGTTGCTCTTTTAATAAATCATACAAGTGTAGATAAAAATTTGAAGCCTACGTTAGAACTTTTTAAAGAAAATGCTAAAAAATTTAAAATAGTAAAACTATTTTCTCCTGAGCATGGATTAAATGGAATGCATCTTGCTGGAGAAAAAGTAAGCAATACGAAATCTAAAAATATTGAAGTTGTATCACTTCATGGGGCAAATAAAAGGCCAAACAAAAACATGTTAAAAGATGTCGACGTTATCATTTATGATATTCAAGAGATTGGTTGTAGATCTTATACTTATGCATCTACTTTATATTACGTAATGGAAGAGGCTGCAAAACAAAATATTAAAGTTATCGTTTTAGATAGACCAAATCCTATAAATGGAGTCATTATAGATGGTCCGATGTTAGATGAAAAATATCGCTCGTTTTTAGGCTATATCAATGTTCCTTTTTGTCATGGTATGACTATTGGTGAGCTTGCTAATTTTTTTAACAGTGAATATAAAATAAACTGTGATTTGGATGTAATTTCTATGAAGGGTTGGAAAAGGGAGATGTCATTTGAAGATACAGGTCTTTGTTGGATTCCGACATCTCCAAATATTCCTGAACCTGATTCCGCTTTATTTAATGCAACTACAGGTATTTTAGGCGAGCTAGAGATTGTAAGTATTGGAATTGGATATACTCTTCCTTTTAAAATAGTTGGAGCACCATGGATAGATGCGGATATTTTAGCTAATCATTTAAATAAACAAAAATTATTAGGAGTTAAATTCATTCCTTTTTATTTCAAACCTTTTTATGGGGCTTATAAAAATAAAGATTGTCAAGGTATAAAAATTATAATAACCAATAAAATGAAATATAGGCCGTTAGCTGTTCAGTATTTAATAATTGGTATGTTAAAATCATTATATCCTGAGAAAGTAAAAGAAAAGTTAAAAATGCAAAGTGCTGAAAAAATAAAAACATTTTGTTTGGTCAATGGAAATAAAGATATTTATAATTTTTTAGTAAATGAAAGATTTCCGGCTTGGAAGATGATTCAGTTTCAAGAAGATAAAATTAAAGAATTTAAAGAGAAAAGAAAAAAATATCTTCTTTATTAAAAAAATTTACTTTTTTTAAATCTCTTTTATGTAAATGTTTATTAAACTTATCTAAATTTGAGATGTGCGCGTTTCGTTTAAAAAATTGGAGTTTTAAAAAAGTCTTAATCCATAGAATAGAAAAAATTTATATAAAGATTTTAAACTTAAAGAACAAAGATAAAAACAGATAAATCGATTTATTTCTAAGCATGTTAAAAAAATGCGTTTCAGTAGTAAAAATAAACCTTGTAAAAAGCTCATTTTATCTTTATTTGTTTGGTTTGAAAGGATCATAATGCTAATAGTATTGCAAAAATTAAATCTATTAGATGCCTTTTGTTGTCGTATGTGTTGTCCTAATAGTTCATGAAACTCGCGTAAAAAGTTAGCCTAAGTGTTGAGCTGAAAGCATATAAAGCTTGTTTTCTTCAATTTGCAATTAGCTGCAATTTTATAGTTATTTTTTGACATGCTGGACTTAGACTACGCGATATTTAGATTATCTTTTTATAAGATTAGGGTAAAATTTTTTTTTGGTTTTTAAATAACTGCTCATCAGTATCTTGTGTAATCATTAGCTACATATGTTTTTTCTTTAAGAATTGGGACTTAAAAAAAAATTTAATTTGAGACAAGTTTAGCAAAATTTTGAAATGAGACGAGTATAAAAAATTAAAAAGCATAAGAAAAATATTTGAAATTTAATTAGCTTTAATAATTAATTAGCTTTAATAATAAAGCCATTTTTGTTAAAATATATAAAATAAAAAGAGATAATATTATGGCTGTAGTTTCTAAAGTTGATGAGTCAAAAGTACATAGTAATTTTTTTAAAAGTATTTTAAAAAATACAGTTGTTGAAAAAGTAAAAAAATTAGCTATACCTATATTAGTTGCTATAGGTCTTTTATCGGCAGAAATTAGCATTGGTGTTTTTTTTAATATAAGTATGCCAATTTTAACAGCTGTTGTGCTGACAACATCTGCAGCTGCTTTTGTTGCTTTTGCCGTTATTTTTAAGATAAAAAGATCAAAAAATGCATTTTCTCAAACATGTAAAACATATGATCTGAAAGAAATTCTTGCTAATGAAATAAATTTTTCAAAGAAAAAAAGATTATGCTATGAGGAATTGACAAAGGATGATCCAATAGATGAAAAAGTAGTTTTTACAAAAGCTAAAATTGAAAATAAAGGAAAAATAAAAAAAGAGAGTTTATTAAAAAATTCTAAAATGAAAATAAGCTCTAGAGATGGAACTTTTAAATACGATGAAACGACTGATGAAATAGAGCATTGGACAGCTAATTTTGCAGATGAAAACTTATTTGGATATGCAGCACATACCAATCTTTTAGCTCAAGATGAGCTTCAAGTATTAGAACATCCAGCCCTTTATCATTTAAGAGTTGCTCTTTCAAAAGATTCAGAAGATTTAAAATCATTGAAAAGTGATGAGATAGCTTTAATTAAAGGAGTAAAAAGAAAAGGAGTGCTTAAAAATATTTATGGAGGAGACTTTGAAAAAAAATCTGAATGGCAGATAAAAAGAAATCTTACAAAAATTAAAGATCCACATGAAAGTAATATCTTTGCGATTGTAGCTCCTAAAGCTGATCCTAGAAAAGCAAATAAGCCATATGAAAAAGATGATTTAGAAAAACTTTTTTATAGATCTTATCTGGCGTTTGCATCGATAAAACAGCAAGCTAAAGGAAAAAAAGTTGCAATTCATACAGGAAATTGGGGTGCAGGAGCTTTTGGAGGTTCTGTAAAAGCAGCAGTTCTTTGTCAATTGGCAGCTTGCAAAAAAGCTAACATAGATGAGTGCATTTTTTATCCTATTGATAAAAAGCAAGATTTTGAAGAGGCAAAAGATCTTTTTGAAACTATCGAAAGAAAGTATCCAAATATGAAGGTAGATGAATTTTTAACTCATATAGCAAAAAATGCGAAAAGATATGATTTGTTATATGGAGTTTCTAATAACACTTGATGTTTTTTCAATCAAATTTTTTTTGTTTTAGTTCAAGTTCAAAAAAATTCAAAAAATATTTTAAATTTTTGTTGATTTAAATTTTAGCTGAAATACAAAATTGTAAAAACTAAAATTTAATTTTATCTTTAGGTAAAACTATGAATATTTCAGCTACAAAAGTTTTAGATCAAAAGCTTCCATCTGATATCCAACAAACTTTGGGAGGCTTAAACCTTTTACTTATAGATGTTTTTTCTAAAGCTAGAGCTCTTTCGTTTGAATTTTTTGAAAGATCATTTAGCTTGCATAAAGGTATTTTTGAAGAGATAGATCCATTAGCAAGTAAGCTATCTGACGATATGAAAAGAAGAGTTTATATGCGAGCTAAAAGATCTGTGTTCGATAAAAAATCTATGGATGAAACCCCAATAAATATAACTCAAAAAGAGATGAAAAAAACTGTAGGTAAATTAAATTTGATTTTAATAGATGCTTTTTCAAGTACTCGGGCTTTTAGTGTGGTTGCATTTAAAAGATTATCATTTGCATATAAGGATCTTTTTAAAGAGGCAAATGTCAAATCATCTAAATTTTCATATGAGACAAAACTAAAGCTTTATGATTCTGCGAAAGGGCAAAAGTCAACGATAAATATACAACAAAGTTCACTAGCATCAAAGAAAAAAGAGGTTTTAAAAAAGCAGGATAATTTATTAGATTCTGATATAGAAGAGACTAAAACAACTTCTGAACCTCGCCAATATAAAAGAACTGCTATCGTTGTAGCTTTAATAGGTGTAGTAGTTTTATTAGCATATTATATGTTTCCAATATTTCAAATTGATATGAGTAAGGTTAATAAAGCCCTAGAGGTTGATCTTGTTACGAAAAGAATATTTTATGTGTTTAATGGAACTGAGATTAATTGTTATGATTTTCGTCAATTATATGCAGATGGCAAATGCGTACAAAGAACGCTTAGTAATAACAAGTATTTTACGATTGTTAGAAGATTCAATATCGATTGCCAAAATTTATCTTCTTGTGGATGCAAAGCTAAATGTATGAGTGCAAAGAAATCTATTTTTTGGTAGAAGATTTTAGATATGAAATCAAAAATTTTTTTAAACTTTTTGATTTATTAAATTTTATAAATTCAAAAATTCTTGTAAAAGCAGTTAAAAAAACTAAAATAGAAAACGATAAAGCTAACAGTTGAAAATATTTTTCAAATGCTATCATCGAGATGAAAAAAATAAAAGCTTCTGTTCTTTCTATTAATCCTGGTGAGTAGTAAAAACTTTTATTGCTTTCATTTTGAAAAAAGATTCCAACTACTAAAAAAGAAGTGATGCAAAGATAACAGCTAGATATCATTAAAATAGATAAAAAAGATCTGTTAAATGGATCTTTTGAAAAAAGAGCTATGATTATTAGCATTTCAACTATTCTGTCGCTAAAGATGTCTAAAACAGCTCCTACATTTGATTTGCTTTGAAATTCTCTTGCAATCGAACCATCTAGAGTATCGAAATATCCAGATATTAAAAGAGAGATAATAGCTAAATATTTATGATCAAAAATTATTAAAAGAAAACAAAAAATTCCAAAAGTTGTAGATAGTAAAGTTATAAAATTGGGTTTAACTTTTTTTATGAATTTTAGTTTAAGTATCGGGTTTATTAAAAATTTTTTATAAGGATCTTTAAAATTTGAATCTAACATATCTTATTTTTTATTTTTTTAAAGATTATGGGAAGGAGCATAAAAATAGCTAGTAAAATTAAAGCTAATATCACTTCAAAAGAAAAAATAGATTTAAGGCTAAATTTATCTTGCTCGATGATAAAAAGCAGACTAGCACCTGCTTGAGCGAAGATAAAAGTGCCAGGAAGTATCCCTAAAAAAGTCGTCCATAGAAATGTAGAAAATTTGATTTTAAAAAGAGCAGGAACTACATTTACAAGCCAAAATGGAAATAAAGGGATTAACCTTAAAAAAAGAAGGTAGCATTTTGCATTTTTTTGAAATCCCATAGATATTTTATTGAATCTGGATCCTGCTTTTTTTATAAAAAAGTCTTGTATAGCTGTTGAAGCTGCTAAAAATACAATGCTAGCTCCGATGGTTGCTCCAATTGCAACATAGATGGTTGCTAAATATTTGCCGAATAAAAAACCTGCTAAAATAGTTAAGAAAATAGCTCCTGGAATGGATAAAGCAGTAGAGACTATATAGATTAAAATAAATGAAATTGGAAATAAGATTTTATTATCATTTAAAAGGTCTTTTAAGACTTCGTGGTATTTTTTTAAATTTTCAAAAGAAAAGATTTTTAGACCACCAAAACTTATGGCTATTATCGTTAAAATAAGAATTATTGAAATAGGTAAAAATCGTAAATATTTTTTCATGTTTTCCTTTTAAAAATCGTTTCGATATATTTATCTGCAGCTTTTCTAATTGCTAAACTATATGTAGGATATGGATAGATAAAATTAGCTAAGCTATTGATCTTTATATGTCTTTTCATCGATAAAGTGATTTCAGATATCATTTCTCCAGCTCTTTTAGCAACTATGCAAGCTCCTAATATTTCTCCGAAAAATTTATGAGTTATGATTTTTACAAATCCTTTTTTTTCATTTTCACAAATAGCTCTATCGAAAGTTTCAAAGGGCACGAAATATGTAGCTATTTGTTTTTTTGAGTATTTTGTTATAGCTTGACGTTCATTTAAACCAATTGATGCAATTTCTGGATCAGTAAAAATAACTCTTGGCATTAAAGATAAAGATATTTTCTTTTTTAATATGGGAACTAAAAGGGTAAATAAAACAGATCTTGCCATATGTTCTGCTTTGTGAGTAAAAAAAGGCTCTCCAGTGCAGTCTCCTATTGCAAAAATATGTTTTTTATTCGTTTGAGCAAAACTATTGATTTTAATACCTTTATCTGAATAATCAATTTGGGCATTTTCCAAATTTAAGCCTTTTAGATCTGCTTTTCTTCCTGTTGCCACTAGTAGTTTTTCAGATTTGATTTGATTTATTAAACCATTTTCTAGATTTTTTAAAATGATTTCAAAATTATCATTTTGATATTTTATGTTTTCCACTTTAGAATTTAGATATAAAGATATTTTTTCTTCTTCGAATACATTTTTTAGTGTTTTAGATGCATCTATATCTTCATTGAAAAGTATTTTAGGAGCTAAATCGATGAGAGTTACTTTAGATCCTAATCTTTGAAAAGCTTGGCTAAGCTCAGAACCTATCGCTCCAGCTCCTAAAATGGTTAAGCTTTTTGGGATTTTTTCTAAATTAAAGATAGTTTCATTTGTATCGAAAGGAGTTTTATTAAGTCCATTGATTTTGGGAATGATGGCTTTTGATCCTGTAGCTATTATAATTTTTTTTGCAATAAATAGTTTTTTTTGTCCATCTTCATCTATAGTTTTTATGATTTTATCTGTTTTAAAAGAAGCTTTGGCTTTAAGAGTATCAACTCCTAATTTTTTAAGAGCTTTATCATCTTCATTTTTTCGAATTTTTTCAACGATCTGTTTGACTCTTTTTAAAGAAGCTGATGCATCGAAATCTAAAGTTGCATCATCTATTTTAAAATTTATCCCAAAATCTTTTGCTCTTTTAATACTATTTGCAATTTTACTAGATGCAATTAGAGTTTTAGAAGGAATACATCCATAATTTGTACAATCTCCTCCAAATAGATTTTTTTCTATTAATAAAACTTTTTTTTTAGCTTTAGCAAGTCCGATAGCGACAACTAAACCTGCAGCTCCAGCACCTATTACGATATATTTATATTTCATCATGATTTGTAAAAAATATTTTAAGTTATTGAGTTTTTATTTTTATATTTCATTTGTCAATAAAAATTTAATTTTTATTCTAATTTTTGATACTTTGGTAATAAAATGGGAAGATGATATGCAAATTGGATTTGTAGGCCTTGGTAAGATGGGATTTAATATGGTAAAAAGATTGCTAGCTCATCATGAAGTTGTAGGTTATGATTTAAATAAGCAAGCAGCTAAACTTGCAAAAAAACAAGGAGCAATCATTGCTTTTTCAATTGAAGAGTTGATATCGAAACTGAAACCTCCAAGAGTTGTTTGGTTAATGCTACCATCTGGCTCTATCACTAATGAGATGATTGAAAATATTTCAAATGATTTATCTAAAAATGATATTTTAATAGATGGGGGTAATTCATTTTATAAAGACTCGATAAAACATTTTGAGAATTTAACTAAGAAAGGTATTCATTTTTTAGATATTGGAACAAGTGGTGGAATTTGGGGATTCAAAGAAGGGTATTGTTTAATGGTGGGAGGAGATGAAGAATCATTTAAATTGATCGAACCGATATTAAAAACTCTTACTATTAAAGATGGTTATAATTATATTGGAAAAGCAGGATCGGGACATTTTGTAAAGATGATTCATAATGCTATAGAATATGGTCTTATGCAGGCATATGCTGAGGGATTTGAGATATTGAAAGAAAAAAAAGAATTTAATTTAGATCTGCATAAAATAGCAAAGCTTTGGCGACACTCATCCGTTGTAAGGTCATGGTTGCTCGATCTTTTGGAAAAAATTTTTGAAAAAGATCAAAATTTAGATAAAATAAAAGGTTTTGTAAAAGATTCTGGAGAAGGAAGATGGAGCGTAAAAGAAGCTATAGATTTAGAGATATCATCTCCTGTGATAACGAGTTCTTTATTTGAAAGATTTTCATCTCGAAAAAAAGATGCTTTTCAAGATAAAGTTTTAGCAAAACTTAGAGATGAATTTGGTGGACATGGAGCTGAAAAATTAAAGAAGTGAAATGAAAAAAGACAAAACTTTTGAATCTTGTTTAGCTGGACTCAAGACTTTTGAAGCTTCTAGATTTTTGATGGTGATTTTTGGAGGAGCAGGCGATCTTTGTCAAAAAAAATTACTTCCAACTTTATTTTTACTCTACAAAAAAGGATTTATTAAAGATTTTACTCTTTTGGGTTTTGGGCTGCCAAAGATGACGACAGATGAATATAAAAAGAGAGCTAAAACTTGGCTTCAAAAAAAATTAAAAGAATCTTTTGATGAAAAGATTTATGAAGGATTTCAAAAACATCTTTTGTTTGAAACAGCAGATCTTAAAAAAGGTGAAAATTATTTAAAACTATGCAAAAAAATTAGTGAAATCACAAAAGATGATCCAGCTTATAATCTCATGTATTATTTAGCGGTTCCTCCAGTTTTATTTCCAACGATTGTAAGTAATTTATCTGATAAAGAGCTTTGTAGAAGAAGAAAGGGTGCTAAAATAATAGTTGAAAAACCCTTTGGTCATGATAAAAAATCAGCACATGCTTTAAATTTAAAACTTTTAGATGCTTTCGATGAGAATCAAATCTATAGAATAGATCATTATTTAGGAAAAGAAACAGTACAAAATGTTTTTTTCTTTAGATTTGGTAATGCTCTTTTTGAACCTCTTTGGAATAGAAATTATATAGATCACGTTCAGATTACTGTTGCAGAGGATTTGGGAATCGAAAATAGAGCATATTTTTATGAAAATGCCACAGTTATTAGAGATTTTGTTCAAAATCACATCCTACAGTTAATAGCGTTAGTTGCAATGGAACCACCTGTTAGTTTTTCTCAAGAACCTATTAGGAATGAAAGGCAAAAAGTTTTTAAATCCATCCAAATTTTCGATGAGAAAAAAATAGATGAATTAGTTGTTATGGGGCAATATGAAAGTGGGATAGTAAATGGTAAAAAGGTAGTTGGATATCTAGATGAAAAAGATGTTGCTAAAGATTCTAAAGTTCCAACGTATATAGCTGCTAAATTTTTTATCGATAATTGGAGGTGGGCGAATGTTCCTTTTTATATAAGGACAGGTAAAAGACTTAAAAAGAGATACACAGAGATTGCTATTCAATTTAAATATCCACCTTTAAAACTTTTGGGTCATAAATGTAAAGATCTGGATGCCAATACAATAGTATTTAGTATTTATCCAACTCAAAAGGTATCTTTAAGTTTTAATGTAAAATTTCCAGGAATGGAAAACATACCATATCCAGTGGATATGATCTTTGATTATAAAGATGTATTTAAAGTAGAAACACCTTTGGCCTACGAAAGAGTTTTGATAGATGCAATGAAATCAGATCTTTCTTTATTTGCCCGTCAAGATGGGATTGAGACTATGTGGGAGATTGTAGATCCTATCATAAAAGCATGGGAAAGAAAAAAAATTCTTTATAAGTATAAAGCTGGAAGTAGTGGGCCGAAAGAGGCGGATGATTTTATAAAAAAAGATAAAAGGACTTGGAGATTTTTTTAAATGCGTATAATAAAAATGTTAGATGATATAGAAGAGATAAATTTTTATTTAGTTGATCTTTTTACTCAGATAACTACAAGATCTATTGAGAAAAATGATAAAGCATATGTAGCTTTATCTGGTGGAAAAACACCTCTTGATTTTTATCAAATCTTATCTAAACAAAAACATTTAAATTGGGATAAGATTCATATATTTTTTGTTGATGAAAGGATGGTATCTAATTTAGATGAAAAAAGTAATATATATCAGATAAATAAGTATTTGATAACACCTTTAAATCTTAAAAAAGAAAATGTTCATTATATCAATAAAGATATAGATATTTTAGATGCTATAGAAGAGTATGAATTAGAGATAAAAAGCATTTTAAAAGAAGAAAAACCATCTTTTGATTTAATTTTATTAGGAGTAGGCAAAGATGGTCATATAGCTTCTTTATTTCCTTTTGCATCTACTTTAAAAGAAGAAAAAAAATTAATTGTTTTAGCTTCTAAAGAAGATGAAACATTTGATAGAATATCTTTTAGCTATCCTTTAATAAATTTAGCTAAAAACATCGTTTTTTTGATTTTAGGAGAGGGTAAGGCAAATATAGTAAAAAAGATTTTTTTGGATAAAGATAGATCTTTGCCAGCTTTTCATGTAAAAGCTCAAGAAAATCTTTATTGTGTTTTGGATAAAAGAGCATCTAGGTTTATAGATTTATAGTTTACAATGGCATGACATTTTGATTTTTCCAAATATATTTTTTTATATGAAAGTAAGCTCAAAATGAGATAAAAAAGAAAAAATTTAGATGCAATCATAAAAGCTTTTTTTTTCAAGTTTTTTCGATATATCGTAAGATCTAGATTTTTTAATGATGATTGTAACAACTGGTTTTGCTTGAAGTAAAATCAAGCTTTGCTTTAAAGTATATTTAATTTTTTAATTAACAAAAAAAGGAGATTAATTATGCCAATAGAAGTGAGAAACGAATCGAGATATCTTGAAGAAAACAAACAAATTTTACGACAAGATGATGAAGAGCGCCAAAAACAATTATTGATCAAAAGAATTGCTCTTTCTTATCTAGCAGTTTTATCCAGTTTTATATTACTTTCTCAAAAACCTGCTTTGCTTTTTAGTGCTGGCATTTTTTGCTATAATATTTTTGATATACAAAACTATAATAATAAAGTCTCATCTAAGCAATCAAATAAAACTTTATCTAAACAACCTAATAAAGCATCTGAACGGAAAGATAATTGGAGCATGGCTATGATGTTTTGGATATTTGCTACTGCTGCAACTTCGATGCGACAAGATAAAGAATCTTCCTCATCGAAAAAGAAAGACTGATCATTCTATCAAAAATATCAAAAGAACTAAAAAATATGAAAAGAAGATTTATATTGAAAAAATTTGAAGAATCGACGAAACATTTTCAAACTTAGAAGAGAATTTATTCTCTACTATTTTTGAACTTTAGCATAAACTATAAAATTAAAATTGGAGATTGTTATGACATTACCACCACCGAGAATAAGTCCAGCAGGGGCGGCTTTTGTAACTTATTTGGCTCAAGAAAGAAGAAGAGAAGAAGAAAATAGAAGGAAAGAAGAAATAGAAAGAAAAAAACAAGAACATCTAAGATCCTTTTTTGATGCATCAATGAAAGGAAACAAAAGCCTTTTGTCTAAAGAATTAGGGTGTGTTGATGTGAATGCGTCAGATTATAAATATATCGGTAATCCTACGGCATTATATCATGCTGCCTTAGAAGGACATGATGATGTTGTAAAGATTTTGC
>VAPE01005626.1_pt1 | contig 15173 bp, 9 predicted proteins | sample 3393911 | NCBI WGS metagenome assembly VAPE01 (sample SAMN08290436, study PRJNA428436) | hydrothermal vent metagenome | isolation source: Deep-sea hydrothermal vent chimney | place: Atlantic Ocean: South-mid Altantic Ridge | reverse complement strand
AGCCGCGCGTGTGCCGGTAACAGGAGGTCATTCCGAATCGTTAAATCTGGAACTGAAAAAGACCTACACCATGGATGAAGTTTTGTTTCTGCTGAACGAAATGCCCGGGCTGGTAGTGCAGGACAATCCCGAAAATAATCTCTATCCCATGCCAGTTTTTGCTCAGGGAAAAGATGAAGTATTCGTGGGACGTATCAGACGCGACGCTTCGGTAAAAAACGGTCTCAACCTGTGGGTTGTGGCCGACAATCTGCGAAAAGGTGCCGCTACCAATGCCGTGCAAATTGCAGAATACCTGTTAAAACAAAAACTCCTGGGATAAAAAGAAACAAAATTGAAAATATATCAATGTATACACGATTTTGAGGCGGTTGCTCATCCCATCGTTACCATCGGCACTTTTGATGGCGTTCATTTGGGACACCAGGCTATTTTCTCAAAGATGAAAGAAGAAGCTAAAAAAACAGGTGGCGAAACGGTTGTGATTACATTTTTCCCGCATCCGCGGCTGGTGTTATATCAGGACAGTGTCAACCTGAAATTCATCAATACCCGCGAGAAAAAGATTGAACGGCTGGAAAAAATTGATATTGACCATCTTATCATTATTCCTTTTACCAAAGAATTTGCCCAAAACTCCTCGGAGCAGTTTGTAACCGATTATGTGGTAAAATATGTCCATCCCGATAAAGTCATCATCGGCTATGACCATCATTTCGGAAAAAACCGGGAAGGAAATATTCGGTTGTTGGAAAGCCTGAAACATAAATTCGGCTACGAAGTAAAAGAAGTTCCTCCTTTTTACGTTGACGGTTTGCCGGTCAGCTCAACACGCATCCGTAATTTGCTGCATACAGGAAACGTAAAAGAAGCCAACCGCATGTTGGGATACGAATATGCTATTACCGGTAATGTAGTGCGCGGCAACGCCATTGGACATAAAATAGGCTTTCCTACCGCCAACATAGAAATGCCTAACGAGTATAAACTGATTGCTGCCAACGGTGTGTATGCCTGCCGCGTGTTGATTGGAGACCGGCTCTTTAAGGGAATGAGCAACATTGGCGTGCGCCCCACCATAGATCATGGTGATTTAACCATTGAAGTAAATATTTTTAACTTTGACGAAAATATTTATGATAAGAAAATTACCATTCAGTTTGTTGACAGACTTCGTGATGAAAAAAAGTTTGAAAACCTTGAAGCGCTGAAGGCACAGCTTGCCAAAGACAAAAAACATTCGAATACTATTTTGAAAACTGGTTTATTTTGAAAATACGTTTTTTTTACTTCCTGTTGCTGTTCGTTTTTACCGGAATTATTATTCTGAGTGCACAAAACAGAGCTTGGAAATTAGTAAAAAACGAAGATGGTATTCAGGTATACTCAAGAAAACCGAACAATTCCAAATTCAGAATTATCAAAGTAAGAACACAAGTAAGAACATCCTTATCTTCCCTGGTAAAACTCATAAAAGATGCTCCCGATCATAAAAAATGGGTGTATTTGAATAAAAAAGCTGAAATTCTTGAGGAAAAAAATCCCTTTTCATGGGTTATGTACAGCCAGACCGATGCTCCGTGGCCGGTTTCTGACCGGGATGTTATTGCCAGGGGATATCTTTCTCAGGATTCTATCACCAAAATTGTCTCAATTATAGCTGTAGCATTGCCCCGGTATATTCCGGAAAAAAAAGACTATGTCCGCATTCCATTTGCAATATCCAAGTGGTATTTAATCCCCAAAAAGGAGGGTGTAGTAGAGGCCGTATATACCCTGGAGTTAGATGTCGGAGGAAAAATTCCGCAATGGTTAGCCAACATGGCAGCCACCAAAGGCCCTTTTCAAACCATGCTCGGCTTAAAAAAAGAAATCAGGCAAAAGAAATACCGGAAAGTCCATCTCTCTTTTATCATGGAACCCAAATAAGACCGGGCGTGTCTCATTATTTGGGATAATTATTTTCTCCTTTGCCGAATTCCCTTATTTTTGTGTCTCTTTTGAAAAATTTTAACAATTTAAAAAAATAAAAAAGATGAAGAAAAATGTCTCCATGTCTTTTCTGGCTTTTGTGTTGTCGTTTCTGCTTCTTGCCGGAAACGGTTATGCCTGTACCAATTATCTTGTTACCAAAGGCGCTTCCGCCAATGGTTCGGTGATGATTTCCTACAATGCCGATTCTCACGTACTTTACGGCGCGCTTTATCACTGGCCGGCCGGAATCTGGCCCAAAGGCACCATGATGGATGTGTACGAATGGGATACCGGAAAATATCTTGGGAAAATTGAACAGGCACACCAAACTTACAACGTCATCGGCAACATGAACGAACATCAGGTAGCCATTGGCGAAACAACTTATGGGGGCTTGGCATCCCTGCAACATCAGCCCTCGGCCATTGTGGACTACGGCAGTCTGATTTACCTTGCATTGCAACGCTCTAAAAATGCACGTGAAGCAATCAAAGTGATGACAGGCCTCGTAGCTAAATACGGTTACTACAGCGAAGGCGAGTCTTTTTCCATTTCCGACAAAAACGAAGCCTGGATTCTGGAAATGATTGGCAAAGGTGAAGGCGAAAAAGGAGCTGTATGGGTTGCCCGCCGCATACCTGATGGTTATGTTTCCGGCCATGCCAACCAGGCAAGGATAACTACCTTTCCGCTCGCTAATGGCAAAACTTCCATCACCTCAAAGGATATAGATAAAATCTTCAACAAAGATGTCAGTACTGTTTATGCTGCTGATGTTATCTCTTTTGCCCGCGAAAAAGGTTTTTACAAAGGAAAAGATGCTGATTTTTCCTTCTCCGACACTTATGACCCCGTCAATTTTGAAGGAGCCCGCTTTTGTGAACTCAGGGTATGGACCATGTTTAACGAAGTGAAATCAGGTATGAACAAATACTGGGATTATGCAAAAGGCACCATTATTCATGGCAAAAAACTAGCTGACGGAGACAAAAATGTGAATGGTTATGCCACCAACCGCATGCCGCTGTGGGTGAAACCCGACAAGAAAGTAACCCTGCAGGAGATGATGCATTTCATGCGCAATCATTTGGAAGGTACCGAACTGGATATGAGCAAAGACGTGGGAGCCGGACCTTTCCATTGCCCTTACCGCTGGCGTCCGCTCACCTGGAAAGTGAACGATACGGAATATATCAACGAACGGGCTACGGCTACACAGCAGACAGGATTCACCTTTGTAGCGCAATCGCGTAACTGGCTCCCCGATGCCATTGGCGGCATTATCTGGTGGGGCGTTGACGATGCTTCGGGTACCGTTTATATGCCCATGTACTCCAGCATAACAAAAGTTCCGGAGAACTTTAAAGTAGGCAACGGCAGCATGATGGATTGGTCCGATTCGTCAGGATTTTGGATTTTCAACCAGGTGGAAAACTTTGCCTACACTGCCTGGGACCGCATTCATCCGGATATTGTAAAAGTTCAAACGGAATTAGAAAACCAGTTTATTGCTTTCACGCCGGCAGTAGATGCAGGCGCTGATGCTCTTTACAAATCCGACCCCAAAGAAGCGGTGGCCTATCTTACACAATACAGCAACAGCATGGCTTCCAAGACTTTTAAAACCTGGAAAAACCTATATCATTACCTGTTTATGAAATATATGGATGGCAACATCAAATTCAAACGGGCGGTTCCCAAAGGATATAAATATGTCAATCCCAAACTTGAACAACCCGGTTACGGCGAGGAGTGGTATAAACTTATTATCGAACAGACCGGTAATAAGTTTAAGGATTTAAACGACTGAAAATTTATAAATTGTTTTCTGATGATACTCCTCTCCAGGATTCAAAACAACAGAAGGAAAGTCCGGATGATTTGGCGAATCCGGAAAATGTTGAGTTTCCAGGCAAAATGCAGACCTATTATTATATTCAACATTCTTTTTCCCTATGTCGGTTTTGTCAAGGAAATTGCCTGAGTAAAACTGCATCCCCGGCTCGGTAGTATAAACATCCATTTTTCTCCCTGTAACAGGTTCATAAACTTCGGCAGCAAAACTCAAAGAATCGTTTCCCTGATTTAAAACCAAATTATGGTCATAGCCGTTACCAAAGTGCAATTGTTCAAAAGCATCATTAATTCGTTTCCCTATTGCAACAGGAGTTGTAAAATCCAATGGAGTTTGTTTTACACTTGCAATTTCGCCGGTTGGAATAAGATCTTTGTTTATCGGAGTATATTTATCTGCATTAATTTTCAGGACATGTCCGAGAACAGAACTTTTCCCACCATCTTTTAAGTTGAAGAAAGAGTGATGTGTCAGGTTGACTATTGTTTTTTCATCACATGAAGCTTCGTAATCAATAATAAGCTCATTATCATCGCTTAAAGTATATTTAACATAAACAATAAGGTTTCCGGGGAATCCCTCCTCCTTATCTTTACTGAGATATTTCAGTTTTACAAAATGATTTTTATTATCATTTTTAAACGCAGCAACTTCCCAGACAACGTTGTTGAATCCACCGGGACCACCATGCAAACTGTTGTTTCCATTATTTTTACACAAAGAAAATTCTTTTCTGTCAAGCGAGAATTTTCCGTTGGCAATTCGGTTGGCATACCGGCCTACTATTGCACCGAAATACGGATTACCATTGATGTATTCTTCAGGGGTATCGTATCCTAAAACAATATCTCCAAAGTTTCCTTCTTTGTCAGGAACTTCAATTGACATTACTTTTGCCCCAAAATTTAAAATTCTTACAGATACCCCCTGCGCATTAGTAAGAACATACGTTTTCAGTAATTCTTTATTTATCTTGTTCATATTCTTGTTTGTTTTTCAGCACATGATAATATTGCTAATAAAGAAATAACTACTTGATTAACACACTAATTATATAGTAAAATCAAAGTTTTCCGTTTTTAATCTTTGATAAATCTCTCTGCTGAACATATATAATTTTGCCGGCCGGTGTGAAACCTCTGTTTCTTTTTCATTTATGGGCACAATATAACTCAGATTAGAAATTTTCTTCCGAAAATTTCGCTTGTCAAGGGGAATTCCAAATATTACTTCATAAATCTTTTGTAATTGGCTCAGTGAAAATTTTGATGGTAACAACTCAAAGGCGAGTGGTTTTGTTCGCAACTCATTGCGAAGGGTCTCCAAAGCAAATTCAAAAATTTCCTGATGATCAAATGCTAATGGTAAATTAGAAACATCGTCAACATTGGTCCAACGAGCGATTGTTGTAAGGTCAGTTTTTTTTTCACCATTATTTGACAAATTAATGAGTGCGTAATAAGGAATAGTAATTACACGCCTTTCCGGATGGTCAATCGAAATAAGCCACGACATATCTTGCGGGCGTCTAATCAAACGATCAAGAGATCCAAAGGCTTTTAACTGTTTCATGTAGATATTCTGAAGTCCCGTTAACTCTTTCAGGATACGCTTAGATGCAGTATCAAGGTCCTCATTCAAACGAATCAAATCCCCGGGAAATTTCCAGTCATGATACCGGGTTCCTTCAGAAAGGATATCTCGTCCTATTAATAATACGTTCAGATGAACCGAATCAAAGCCAAAAACTACAGAATCTACTGACACATTCGGGATAAGTTGCTTGTCCATAAGCTAAATTTTCAAATATTGAATTAATAATAGCAAAGCATCATTTTACCGGTTATCTCAAGAGCCCTTAAGTGGTTTCATTCAATTTTACCATTCTTTTTACATAAAAACTAAAGGCTCTTCCCTGCAAAGATAAGAAAAATAATAAGTGTACCAAAAACGATATGTTAACGTCATTTTGCCACTAACCGGCTGACTTTCTAATTATGTAAAAGACAATTTTCATTTTTTTTTGATTTTTTTAGATTGAATTTTTGCTCGTGTTATTACAATTTTTATTGTACAAAGCCGAAAAACAAATCAATTTTATCTCCATTATATCAGCACTATAAATATGAGTAACTTAGTATTATTAAAATAAAATTAATAATATTTTAAATAAAATTAAATATTTTTAATAATTTTTTCATTTCATATTATTTTTTAATATACCTTTGAAAAAAGTTTGTGTTAATTCTACACTTTGTTTAGTGTATATTTTATACAAACTACATTTAGACTTTGTAAATAAAAAGTTAGTATGAGTGAAAGTATTTACTTAAACCTATGAGCAAAATGCAAGTTTCGTTGTAGAGAATATGATGTCTGCTTTGGGCGAAAGCCCCGATCAATTCATTTCGGGAATGGATGGGCGGAAAAGCAAGGCGGATGTTTCAAATTGTTCTACCGGCGATTATCAAAGGTGCTTTTTATTAGCAATTTCACAATAATAATAATGAGCTTAATTCTCTGTTCTGATAATTGAACAGAGGTCATGCAGTAAATAATGAAAAATTAATTAATTAAAAGGAGGGTTTTATGAAAAAACACGTACAAGTATTTAGTGTTCTATTCCTGTTTCTGATTTTTACATCAGCCTTTCAGGCGTTTGGTCAGAATATTCAGATTTCGGGAAAGGTTACGGATGCCAGCACCGGACAAACACTTCCAGGTGTTAGTATTTTAGTAAAGAATACTACGGTTGGGACAACGACCGGTTTAAATGGTAGGTATTCTATTCAGGCGAAGATTGGTTCAAAACTGGTGTTCTCATATGTTGGATACCAGACACAATCTGTTGATGTCAGTAATCAAAAGATTATTGATGTTGTTATGAAACCTACCGCTACCGGTTTAAGTGAGGTAGTAGTAGTCGGTTATGGTGTACAAAAGAAAAGTGATGTTACTGGGGCAACACAAACGCTCACCACGAAAAGCTTCAACCCAGGGGTTATGATTTCACCTGCCGAGATGATGCAGGGTCGTGTTTCCGGTGTTCAGGTTACCAGAAATAGTGGAGAACCCGGAGCCGGTTCTACTGTTCGTATCCGTGGCAGCTCCTCAATCAGGGCTAATCAGGATCCGTTATATGTTGTAGATGGAGTTCCTCTTAACAATGTCAATGCCACTCCCGGAGCAACAGGAGTTGCCGGAATTAATGCAAGTGCCAGTAAAGATCCGCTGGATTTTCTTAATCCGGATGACATTGCTTCTATTACGGTGTTAAAGGATGCTTCTGCTACCGCTATTTACGGTTCTCGTGGCGCCAACGGCGTTATCCTTATTACCACCAAAAAAGGTAAAAAAGGAGAAGGCAAATTAACTTATTCGGCTTATGCAGGCATTTCAAATCTGCCAAAAGAGTTAGACCTCTTATCTGCAACGGAATTTATGGATGCAAGTAAGAAAAATAGTTTCGGATTGGTTGATAAAGGGGCAAATACAAACTGGCAGAATGAAATTTTCAGGACCGGCTATACCCAAAGTCACAATGTATCTTATAGTGGCGGTACTGACAATTCAAGTTATTATACATCTCTCGGTTACCTTAATCAACAGGGTATTGTTAAAAAGACCGGAATTAAAAAGTTAACAGCAAGATTTAATGTAACTAAAAAGCTTTTTAATGACAGATTACATATTAGCACAAATCTTGCTGTTGCAAGAACAGAAGATTCCCGTACAGCAATTGGTGAAACCGGTGGATATGAAGGAGATGTCCTGATTAGTGCACTCAGACAAAATCCGACTTTCCCGGTTTTCAACACTGATGGGACATACCTGCAATATAGTCCTACCTACCGTAACCCGGTGGCTATGATTAATTTGACAAATGACCATACTTATACGGACCATATTTTAGGAAATATCGGGGCTTCTTTTAAAATTATTAAGGGCTTAACCTATAAATTGAATCTCGGTGTTGATCATACCAATGCAACGAGAAAAGTATCTGAAAATGATCAGTTGACTTATTTGGTAAATGGTGGCCAGGCTAGTATTTCCAACATAGAACTTACCAATGTTCTAATGGAGAACTACCTGACTTATGACAAACAACTGGATAAAGACAATCATTTTACGATTCTTCTTGGACAATCGTATCAAAAATTTGATAATACAGGTTATAATCTTAATGTTAATGGTTTCCATGTAATAGGAGTTAATTATATTGACAACCTCGGATACGGAGATAAGGATAATGCTTCTGTCGGTTCATTCAAATCAGAAAATGAACTTCAATCGTTTTATGCACGTTTAAACTATTCATATAAAGACAAATATTTGTTGACTGCAACATGGAGAGCCGATGGTTCCACAAAATTTGGTGAAAACAACAAATACGGGTATTTCCCATCGGTTGGTTTGGCATGGCGCCTGACACAGGAAAACTTTATTAAAAAGCTCAATATTTTTGATAACCTGAAACTCCGCATAGGTTGGGGAGAAACCGGTAACCAGAATATCCCGAACAAAATTTCTCTGTTGTCGATTGGTACTACATCCAATGCAAATTATTTCTTTGATGGGACTAACCTCAGTACCGGAACGACCTTTCTCAGAACTCCTAATCCGGATATTAAATGGGAAACAACAATCCAGTCAAATATTGGTTTAGATTTTGGGTTCTTCAACGGCAGATTGTCAGGAAGTCTCAATTACTTTAACAAAACCACTAAAGATGTTCTTCTTAAATTAACATCTCTTGCCCCGGCACCAACTGCTTTTATGTGGATGAACGTACCAAAGATGAGAATTAAGAACGTTGGTCTGGAAGTCGATTTGACAGCAATTATTGTTAATAAAAAGAATCTGTCATGGAGATCTACCGTGAATTTTTCTACTATTCACAACGAAGTACAAAATCTGCCTGTAGATTTAATTGAAACCGGTGTTGCCAGTGGTGCAGGCCTGTCAGGAACCCGCGTTCAGATAATTAAGAGCGGATATCCGATTGGTACTTTTTGGGGTCCTCGCTTCCTTGGTTATGACTCTAATGGTGTTAGCATTTACAAAAAAGATGCTGATGGGAAAGTTGTTAAAGAAAATTTAGGCTCGGCTTTACCAAAATTTACGTTAAGCTTAAATAATACTCTGACAATTGGTAAATTTGATTTTTCCTGCTTCATTCATGGCGTCTTTGGCAACAAAGTTTATAACAATACTGCCAATGCACTTTTCAGTATGGCAAGTTTTTCAAAAGGAAACAATATTACTAAAAGTGTTCTTACGTCTGGTGAAAGCGCAACCGATACACCTAAATTTTCCAGTAAATTTATTGAAGATGGTTCCTTTATCAGATTAAGTAATGCTACTGTAGGTTATCGCTTCTCCTTCAAGAAATCGAGTTGGGTGCGTAGTCTGAGAGTTTATGTTACAGGGAGCAATCTTTTCCTGATTACTAAGTATTCAGGATATGATCCCGAAGTAAATACTAACGCTGAATATGATGGTGTGCCTTCCTTAGGAATGGATTACACTGGTTATCCTCACGCTCGTACTATCCAGTTTGGTGTAAATGCTCAATTCTAAATTATTAAAATTCTAAGAAAATGAAAAAATTGAAATTTAATCTTTTTATAAAAGTTCTGATGATGTTCGTGGCGGTATCTTTGTTTTCATGTACCAAACTTAACGAAAAGGTATTCGATGAAGCATCTGGGGCAAGTCTGATTACAAATCCTGCAAATGCACCGGGATTAGTAAATCCGGCTTATGCTACACTAAGAAAGACGAATGAATTCTGGGGTGTATGGGCCTTACAAGAGGCCAGTACTGACGAGGCAATGTTCCCGACAAGAGGAACCGACTGGTACGATAATGGAAGCTGGCAAGCTTTCCATCTTCATACATGGACTCCTGAACACACCATTATTAAAAGTGGATGGGATGTTATCTTACAAGGAATCAGCAGGGCAAATACAGGTATCTACTATCTGAAAAAATTTCCCTCTACTCCTGCAATCAATGAGGATGTTGTTGAATTGCGATTCTTAAAAGCTTATTATGTTTATCTCTGTAACGATTTTTGGGGACAAACCCCATTCAGAGAATGGAAGGACCAGGATTATTCGGTTGCTCCCAAGGTGATGGATCGCAAAGCAGCTACTCAATGGTTGATCACTGAATTAAAGGCAATTATTCCTTTGATGAAAACCAAATCGCAAGTACCTTTTGGCAGAGTTACCAAAGCCGCAGCACAAACCTTACTTGCAAAGGTTTACCTGAATCAGAAAGTATATACCGGAACTGCCGCATGGAGCGACGTTATTACCGAAACTACAAAAGTTATTAATTCCGGTGATTATTCTATTGCCACCGATTATTGGGCACAGTTCCAGTACAAAAATCCTGATTCTGAAGAAGGTATTTTCATGATTCTCCATAATGATAATTACGATCTCGGTGGTGGTGGTGTTTGGGTTAACTTTACACTTCACTACGCTCAAACATTCGGTAATTATACCAGTTTATGGAATGGTGGATGTATTACCAAAACCTATTGGGACACCTGGACTAAAACGAACAGTGATGATGTTAGAAAATACGATGGCCGTATTATTCCTACTACCGGTTTCAACCAGGGCTTCTTAGTAGGACAACAATATCAGGTTGGTACAAGAACACCTCTAAAAACCCGTGATGGGTCTCCATTGAGTTTTACTGCGGAGGTCAATCTTACTAATGCTTCTGAAGCTCAGGGTATTCGTGTTATTAAGTTTGCACCAAACCCGGAAACTTCGCGTCAGTTTAATGAAGGAAACCTCTTCTATGTATTTCGTATTTCTGATGTTTACCTTATGCGTGCAGAAGCCGAATTTAGAAGTGGGGATGTAGCAGCAGCTCTTGCTGATGTAAATGCTATCCGTTCAAAACGTAATGCTACTCTTAGAACCTCATTAACGCTCGACGATATTTATAATGAGCGGGGTTATGAGTTGTATTGGGAAGGAAAACGTCGTCAGGATATGATTCGCTTTGGGACTTTCAATGCTGCAATGTCCGAAAAGCCTGTAACGCCTGCTTATACAAGCCTTTACGCAATTCCTCAATCAGCTTTGGATGTGAATCATAATCTGGTTCAGAACCCGGGATATTGATTTTAGCGCTTTATTATTAATAGATATATGGGGCTGTCTGAATCTCATAATGTGTTTTTTAGATGGTCCCATTATTTTTTGCTGTGTTGTTTTACTTAAGGCCAGATAAAAATGAAAAATAAATTCTTTTTATCAAAAAAATCTAAAGACAAAAAATTCCGGCGAATGCTTTCATTGCCTTCTGGCATGAGTATCGGTTTGCTTTTAATGGTGTTTTTCTTTGCAGCGGCATGCAACCGTTCCCCGAAACTCAACCAACCGCTTAGCAAATCCTATTTATTATCTCATCTCAATACAAAGGAAAAAATAGACCTGTTAGGGGGCGTCGTTATGAGCACAAAGCCTATTCCCCGTTTGGGGATTCCATCTTTGCGCATGAATGATGGTCCCGTGGGTGTTCGTTGGGGACACGCTTCCGCTTTTCCTGCCGGGGTAGCACTGGCTTCTACATGGGATACGGCAATTGTGAGAAAAATTGGTCAGGGCATCGGAAGAGAAGTTCGTGCTAAAGGAAGAAATATCATCCTCGGCCCAAACGTAAATATTACCCGCAACCCTTTAAACGGGCGTGCTTTTGAAGCTTTCGGCGAAGACCCGTTTCTGACTTCCCAAATGGGAGTAAGTTATATCATAGGCGTTCAGGAAGAAGGAGTCGGAGCCACAGTTAAACATTTTGTTGCCAACAATCAGGAATTTAAAAGGTATGTCATTGATGAAAAAATTAGTGAACGTGCCTTAAGAGAGATATACTTCCCGGCATTTAAAGCAGCCGTACAGAAAGCCAGGGTCGTGGCCGTAATGACTGCATATAATCAGGTCAATGGCGTATTTTGCGGATCAAGCCATGCGTTGCTGAATACTGTTTTGAGAAATGACTGGGAATTTAAGGGTCTGATTATGTCGGACTGGCATTCTTTACACAGTACTTTTCCCACCGTAAACAACGCACTGGACCTGGAAATGCCTACCGGAAAATATCTGAATCAGACAACGCTTTTACCCGCACTTAAGTCCGGAAAAGTAAAAATTTCAACCATAAACTCGAAAGTAAACAACATTTTAACAGCGGAATTCAGACTACATGTACTGCCTGAAATGAAGTTTCCGCAACACTTGACAGACAGCTTATTAAATACTACCGCCTCAAAAAAAGCCGCTTTACAAGCTGCTAATGAAGCAATTGTTTTATTGAAAAACAACAAACACCTGCTTCCCATTAAGGTAACCAAGGGCATGCGTATTGCCGTTATCGGTCCGAATGCAGCCTATGCATGTGCAACAGGCGGAGGAAGTGCCAAAGTGCATCCGATTTTTGTGGTTTCACCCCTGGAGGCTCTTCAGGAAGCACTTAAAGGAAAAGCGACATTACAATATGCTCCCGGCATACTCTTTCATTATCCTCGACCGGTACCTCCGGCATCTTTTTACCTGCCCGATGGCTTAAAAAAAGGCTTACAGGCAGAGTTTTATCCTAATGACAATTTTTCGGGACAAGCGGTGATAAAAACCGTGGCACAAATTGATTATCGTCAGGGTGCTGCACAGGAAACCCCCGTCGGATCGGATACTGCCTTCAAAGGGAAATTCACGGTACGCTGGACGGGAAAGATAAAAGCTCCAGTTTCAGGAAAATATACGTTCGGCCTCCGTTCAGGAAGTCCCGTTGACCTGTTTCTGAACAACAAAAAAGTGATTTCTCTTCAGAATAATAAGCAGATGCAATTCATCAAAAAATCTGCCACATACCAGATAGCTTTAAAAAGCAATCAGTTCTATGACATAAAAGTGGAATATCACGGGCAACCGTATAATCCGGATAAAGGTATTAGCCTGCTATTACAATTAAACTGGCAGCCCCCGCAAACAGCATCCATACAACATGCTGTTTCCGTAGCAGCTCATTCGGATATAGCACTTATTTTTGCAGGCACATCCAGCCATTTCGAATCGGAAGGCTTCGACAGAAAAGACCTCCGCCTTCCGGACAACCAGGACGAGTTGATCCGTCAGGTTGCCAGGGTTAACAAACATACGGTGGTGATACTCAGTACCGGCGCACCGGTTGTAGTAAACCGTTGGATTCGTCAGGTTCCTGCGCTCCTTGAGACGTGGTTCGATGGAGAGTATATCGGTACTGCCATTACAAACATTCTGTTGGGTAAAGTAAACCCATCGGGGAAACTACCTGTTACTTTCCCGGTAAGCTGGGAACAGGAACCCATATCAGTTCAAAATTACAGGAACAATGATTCAATAGATACTTATTCCGAAGGACTTTACGTAGGATACCGGCATTTTGATAAAAAACAAATAAAACCACAGTTCCCGTTCGGATTCGGTTTGTCCTATACTTCTTTTAAATACGACAACCTGAAAATCACTACCGATACTACGGGTGGAAAGCTGTCTGCAGATGTTTCTTTTACCATTACCAATACCGGGAAACGGGAAGGCGCTGAGATAGCCCAGGTTTATGTTCACGAAGAAAATCCACAGCTCGACCGTCCGGTTAAAGAATTGAAAGGCTTTGTTAGGGTAGAATTGAAACCCGGAGCCTCAAAAATTGTGCATGTGAAACTGGACCGCGATGCGTTTCACTATTATAATCCCGGGAAAAAAGCATGGGTTATCGATCCGGCCACTTTTGACATTCTCGTAGGAGCCTCTTCCCGAAACATTCTGTTATCAGGGATTGTAAAATGGGAAAAAGGAAATAATAAATAACAGAAAGTATTTTAAACCATTATTGAGATATAGATATTTCAAATACTTATGATCATGAAAAAATATTTATCAAACACGAGCCTTTTACTGTTTCTGATAGTTCTTTTAAGTTTCGGGTGTAACCAGAGCCAAACCACTTCAAGTAGGTCGTGGACACTGGGTCCTTTTGTTAAAGCCGATTCGGTAAATCCGATTATGGGGGCTGTTGATAGCGTAACTTTTATGGGGCCGATTCAAAAGACGTTAGTAAAATGGGAGGCCAAAGATGTCTTTAATCCCGCAGCAGTTGTAAAAGACGGGAAGGTATATTTGCTTTACCGGGCAGAAGACAGCATTGGAAAATTGGCCGGGACTTCCCGCATTGGCTTGGCTGTAAGCACAAACGGGCTTACCTTTAAGCGATATCCCAAACCGGTTTTATATCCTGATACCGATAAGTATAAAAAATACGAATGGGAAGGTGGCACCGAAGATCCCCGTGTTGTACTGGATGACAGTGGAACTTATTACATGACTTATACTGCCTGGAATGGGGATAAAACCAGACTTTTTGTTGCGACCTCCAAGAATCTCGTTAAGTGGACAAAACACGGCTCTGCTTTTATGAAAGCATACAATGGTAGATATTTCAATATCTTTACTAAATCGGGAGCCATAGTTTGCCGGCGGGTTGGAGGCAAATTTATTGCCACAAAGATTAATGGAAAATACTGGATGTATTTTGGAGATACTAATATCTATATCGCTTACTCCGATGATTTGATTAACTGGACCCCTGTGGAGAAGAGTAAAGGGGAAATCCCGGAGAATATTGATAACAGATACGGGAAAGCCAGTCTGTTTGCAGCCCTTAAACCAAGAAAAGGCAAATTCGATAGCGAATTGGTTGAACCAGGTCCTTTCGCTTTGATTACAACGAAAGGTATTCTGCTGATTTACAATAGCAAGAACAGCAAAGTAAATGGAGACTCATTACTTCCGTCCGGAACTTATGCCGCCGGACAAGCCTTGTTCGATATCAACAACCCGGAAAAACTGATCGCTCGTACGCAAAGCTATTTCATGAAACCGGATAAGCCTTATGAAAAGACAGGTCAGATAAATAATGTTTGCTTTGTGGAAGGGTTGGCTTATTATCACAGCAAATGGTTCCTCTATTACGGAACTGCTGATACGAAAATTGCGGTTGCAGTATATACTCCCCGGAAATAATCAGAACAATTGTTGAGGAAAAAATTAAGCGCAATGAAACGTTATAAACTTCAGTCCCTGATATTAGGTTTTTCATTTCTGTTATTGATGAATTTATCGTTTCAATCTGTGGCAGCTCAGGGAGTGGACAACTCTCCATGGCATATAACGGCTACAGATACATCAAATTATGTCGGGATTACTCTTGCCAACGGGCGTATAGGATTATTACCATCAAAGAAACCGTTTACTGTTAGTTCCATTATTTTAAATAATGT
>VAPE01034499.1_pt1 | contig 15270 bp, 9 predicted proteins | sample 3393911 | NCBI WGS metagenome assembly VAPE01 (sample SAMN08290436, study PRJNA428436) | hydrothermal vent metagenome | isolation source: Deep-sea hydrothermal vent chimney | place: Atlantic Ocean: South-mid Altantic Ridge | reverse complement strand
CCTTTCGCCCTCTCGTCCTTCATGAGTTTATAGTTGATGCTGTCAACCAGGGCCTGCCAGCTGGCCTCGATAATATTCAGGGAAACGCCGACCGTGCCCCAACTGCAATTCCGATCCCGGCTCTCGATCAGGACCCGGACCTTGGCGCCGGTGCCGCGCTCGCCGGAAAGCACCCGCACCTTGTAGTCAACGAGCTCGACCTCCTTCAAGGCGGGATAAAAACGGGTCAGCGCCTTGCGCAGCGCCCGGTCAAGGGCATTGACCGGACCGTCGCCCATGGAGGCGGTATGGACCTCGTCGTCACCCACGCTGAGACGGATGGTCGCCTCGGTGAGAGACGGCATGTCCAACCGGTACTTGTTGTTCATGACCCGGAACCCGGCCAGGGTAAAGAATTTTTTGTCCAGGCCCATGGCCCGGCGCATCAGCAGCTCAAAGCTGGCCTCGGCCGCTTCGTACTGATAGCCCCGGTTCTCAAGGTCCTTGAGATCCCTGATTATCGTCGCCATGACCGGGTCGTCCGCGTCGAGCCGCAGGCCGTAGCGCTGCGCCTTGAGGAGGATGTTGGAGCGGCCCGACTGGTCTGAAATAAGGATACGCCGGAAATTGCCTACTTTCTCGGGCTCGATATGCTCGTAGGTCAGCGGGTTGCGCTGCACCGCGCTGATGTGGATGCCGCCCTTGTGCGCAAAGGCCGATTCCCCGACATAGGGCTGATAGCGATTATGAGGCAGGTTGGCCAGTTCGTTGACCAGCCGCGAGGTCTCGTACAACTGGTCGGCCTGAGGGCCGACATTGCAGGAAAGCCCCATCTTGAAAATCAGGGCCGGGATAATGGAGGTCAGGTTGGCGTTGCCGCACCGCTCCCCGTAGCCGTTAAACGTGCCCTGGACCTGGGTGACCCCGAGGGAGACGGCCAGGAGCGAGTTGGCCACGGCCGTTTCCGAATCGTTGTGAGAGTGAATACCGAGTTTGACTCCGCTGTTCAGCTCCTTGAGAAACCGTTGGACCTGCTCGATGATCGGCTGAATTTCATGCGGCAGCGTGCCGCCGTTGGTGTCGCAGAGGACGATGGTCCCGGCCCCGCCGGCAACGGCCCGGCCAAGAGTGGCCAGGGCATAGTCACGGTTGTTCTTGAAGCCGTCGAAAAAATGTTCGGCGTCATAGAGCAGAATCTCCGTATGCCGGCGCAGGTAGGCCAGGGAATCCTCGATAATCTGCAGGTTATCATCAAGCTCTATGCGCAGGGCATCATGGACATGGACATCCCAGCTTTTGCCGAAAATGGTGATGGCCGACGTCTTCGCGTCGAGCAGGGCTCGGAGATTGGGATCCCGGTCCGGGGGATTCTTGAAATGACGGGTCGAGCCGAAGGCGGTCAACCTGGCATGATGCAGCCCGACGTCCTTCATCCGCCTGAAATATTCAACCGCCAGGGGATTGGAGCCGGGCCAGCCGCCTTCAATAAAATCGATACCCAGTTTGTCGAACTGCCGGGTTATCTTGATTTTGTCCTCTACCGAGAGGTTGAAATTCTCTGCCTGGGTTCCGTCACGCAGCGTGGTGTCGTAGATTTCTATGGTCATGAATTTTCCTCACGGACGGCAGGGCCGCCCCCCGGCAGATCCTGCCGTTTATGATACCGGCACCGGGTCTTGTTCTTCCTGGGGTACATTTTCTTTATCCAGGGCAAAGGCATCGTGCAGGGCACGAACCGTCAATTCGGTGTATTTTTCCTCAATGACGCAGGAAACCTTGATCTCGGAGGTCGATATCATCATGATATTGATACCTTCCTTGGCCATGATCTGGAACATGGTCGAGGCAATGCCCGAATGATTGCGCATGCCCACGCCGACAACGGAAATCTTGGCGATATCCTCGGCGCCGGTCACCGACTCGGCATTGATCTCCCTGGCGATCTCCCGCAGCAGTTTCATGGCCCGCTTGTAATCGGTGCGCATGACGGTAAAGGTCATATCCGTCAGGGAGCCGGCCCGGGTATTTTGAATAATCATGTCCACGATAATCCCGGCATCGGAAATCGGCAAAAAGATCTTGGCCGCGATCCCGGGATTATCAGGAACCTTGTTGATAGTTATACGGGCCACGTTCTTGCTGTATGTTACACCGGAAACCAGCATGGATTCCATAATTTTTTCCTCCCCGACAACCCATGTGCCTTCATTTGCGGAAAATGTCGAACGGACGTGCACCGGCACTCCGTAGCGTTTGGCCAGTCCGACCGAGCGGATATCCAGGACCTTGGCCCCCAGGCTGGCCAGCTCCAGCATCTCGTCATAGGAAATGCGGTCGATTTTACTGGCGTTCTTGCAGATGCCGGGGTCGGTGGTGTAGATCCCGTCAACATCGGTAAATATTTCACAGACATCGGCCTGAAGTGCGGCCGCCAGGGCAACCGCGGTGGTATCCGAACCGCCGCGGCCCAGGGTGGTGATATCGCCGTCTTTCGCCACTCCCTGAAACCCGGCAACGGCAACAACCTTACCGTTTTCCAGGTGTTTGCGAATCAGGTTGGTGTCGATGTTTTCAATCCTGGCCTTGGTATGCATCGCATCCGTATGAATGCAGACCTGGTCGGCCAGCAGGGAAATCGCGTCACCTCCCGCCTCCTTGGCCGCCATGGCAAAGAGGGCGATGGCGACCTGCTCGCCGGTGGCCAGGAGCATATCCATTTCGCGGAGACTGGGAATTTTTTGTATATCCCCGGCCAGCGCCACCAGCCGGTTGGTCTCTCCGGACATGGCCGACAAGACCACCACCATCTGGTGCCCCTGTTTCTGGCTGGCCAGTACCCGCTTGGCAACAGCCTTTATTTTTTCAGTGCTGCCGACCGATGTCCCGCCGAATTTTTGAACAATGAGTGCCATATTTTTTCTAACCTGAATCCATGACGGCTTGAGCCGTGATACTCCATGCAATTTGTGGAATTCATTGAGTTATTGCCAAGTAAACGCATTTCCCGGTTTTCACCGCACCGCCCTGCGGAGCGCAAGGTAACGGCGCATCTGCTGCGTTGGCAACTCGTTGATATCACACCAGGATAATCAACCTCGTTTGCCGCCTTGCATCTGCACCGTTCCCGAACGCTCACGGACTCAGGTGTAAAATAGAATAACGATTTATTTTTTCAGACAATTTTGTTAAAATAAGACGTATTTTTAAAATTTGCAACAGCATTTGCCTTTCAGGCGCCGACAATCTATCCTGAAAAAGAGTGATCCGATACTCGCCAACGCAATTTTTCTCCATGGCCGCCAGGCCTTTTTCACGGAAATCTTCAACTGTGCCCATTTTTTTTTCATTTTTTCCCCGGGCAGGCAAAAAAACAAACAAATAGAAAATGAACAAATAGTTACCATATATCGACAGGGCCAAATAATGCCAACCTGGTCCTAAGACCAGGTTTTCTCGTCATAAATAAAAATGTTTCCATAAATAACGATAGAGGTTAATAGCAACACGAGACTCGGCTCTTCTGCATGCTATTTCGCCGCTGTACAATACAGTCGGAGCCGTGATTCAATTTTTTTTCGACACCCTTTTGATCCGGGACGCCTGACCATGAAAACAGCAAAAACTTATTTAAAAAAACCACGTCGCCTGATCGCCTTGCTGGTTACGGCAGCGGCTACTGTTTTTTTCTTTCTGCCGCCGGCCGCTCTCGTCCAGGCGCAGCCGGCGTCCGAGCCCGTCTACCGGGCGTTATCCATGAAAGATGCCGTGACCATGGCCATGCTCAATAACCCTAGCCTGGCGGCCATCCAGGCCCGATACAAGGCCATGTCAGCTATTCCCTCGCAACGGGGGGCTCTGCCCGACCCGGTCCTCAGTCTTGCCGTTCTCAACCTGCCAACCGATACCTTTTCGCTGGACCAGGAAAATATGACCCAGATCCAGGTGGGCCTGACACAGCGTCTCCCCTTCCCCGGCAAATTGCAGTTACGCGAAAAGACCGCCGATCTCGAAGCCGAAGCGGCGGGACAACAGGTGAAGGAAGCGAGACTGCGGCTGCGAAGCAATGTCAAGATGGTCTGGTGGGATATTTTTTATCTGCAGCAGGCCATTGATATAGTCCGGAGCAACCAGGAACTGCTACGCAGCACGGTTGTCTCGACCAGAACCAGGTATGAAGTCGGCAAGGGGTTGCAGCAGGACGTCCTGCTTGCCCAGTTGGAACTATCGAAACTCGTGGATCGTGAAATTGCCCTGGTCAACCGCCTGGACAAGAAAAAAGCGGATTTGCGCGCCCTTCTTGAGCTACCGTCCTCATCCCGTTTCGATCTACCCCTCCCGGCGAGCACTGAGCTGCCCGTTTTGTCGCCGGAGCGGACTCTGCAGGCCAGGGCCATACGGTTCAGGCCGGTCCTGCAGTCTCTGCAGAAACAACGGGATGCGGCCAGGGAGCGGATCAAGCTGGCCTATAAGGATTATTACCCGGATTTTACCGCCGGCGCCGCCTACGGTTTTCGGCAGGACATGCCGGATGGCCGGCGGCGGGCCGATTTTGTCTCGTTCAAGCTCAGCATGAATCTGCCGGTCTGGAGCAACAGCAAACAGGACAAGGCCGTGGCCCAGAAGACCAGCGAGGCCCTGTCCCTGTCCCGTAAGCTCCGGGCAATGGAGGACAGGGTTCAGGCAGAAGTCGCACGGGAACTAAGCGAGTATGACAGCGCCAGGAAGCAGAGCCGGTTTTACGAGAACTCCATTATTCCGCAGGCCGACCAGACCGCAGCGGCCATGCTCAAGGGATACCAGGTGAATAAGGTGGATTTTCTGAATGTGGTGCGGGCCCAACTGGCACTCTATAACTATAAAATAACCTACTGGCGCATGCTGTCCCGTGGCTTCAAGGCCCTGGCGGCACTTGAGGCCGCTACCGGCGGCCCGGTCGCCGGAGCCGGGGAGAAAAAAAATGAAAAATAAAATCACCTCAGTGTTCACGGTAATGGTCCTGGTCGCGGGTACGGCTGGAGGGCTGGTGCTTGCCGGTGCTCGTTTTCCTTATATGACGACCCCGGCCAATGCCGCCGAAACCGGCAAAACAACCGTAAAAAAGAAAAAGCCTCTTTTTTACCGCAACCCCATGAATCCGGCCATTACCTCACCGGTTCCGGCCAAGGATGAAATGGGCATGGATTATGTCCCGGTTTATGCCGATTCCGTGTCTTCTGCCGGCCCCCCGGGAACGGTGCGGATTAATCCGGTCATGGTGCAGGACATCGGGGTCCGGACCGGCATGGCCATGGAGCGCACCATGAGTCACGATGTCCGGGCGCCGGCCAGAGTGGACTTTAACGCGGACAACCTGGCCGTGGTCCATGCCAAGTTCAAAGGCTGGGCGGTAAAGGTCTTTGTCGCCAAAACCGGCGAACAGGTCAAAAAAGGCCAGCCGCTGCTGACCATTTATTCGCCCGCACTGGTCTCGACCGAGGAAGAATACCTGCTGGCCCTGAGCAATGCCCGGGTCCTCGAGAAGAGTTCCATGGCCGAGGTACGCCGGGATGCCGGGATGCTGGTCGCCGCTACCCGTAAACGTCTTGAGCTTTTTGATATTTCGGCGTCGGTTATCCGCCAGCTGGAGCAGACCGGCAAGGTAAAACGGAATCTGCCCATCACCTCCCCCTTCAAGGGCACCGTGATTAAGGTCGGCGTGGAGTCGGGCCGCTACCTGACGCCACGCACTGAATTGTATAAAATCGCCGACCTGTCCACGGTATGGGTCGATGCCGATATCTATGAAAACGATCTGCCCTGGGTCCGGGCCAGCGACAAGGCTGATATGCGGATCCCATCGCAGCCCGGCACCGTCTTCCGGGGAACCATCGACTACGTCTACCCTTATGAAGACGGCAAGAGCCACGCGGTCCGGGCTCGCATGGTCTTTGTCAATAAGAATTTTACGCTTAAGCCCGGTATGTTTGCCAACGTCACCATCCGAAGCGACCTGCGACTGCATGTCCTGAGTGTCCCCTCGGAAGCGATTGTGCGGTCCGGGATTTACAACCGGGTCTTTATTGATAAGGGCTCGGGAATTTTTGAACCGAGAAAGGTCGTCACGGGGCTTGAAGCCGACGGATACACGGAAATTATCAAGGGCCTCAAGCCGCATGAAAAGGTTGTCACCTCGGCCCAGTTTCTCATTGACTCCGAATCCAGCCTGAATGAGGCTACCGCAAAGATGCTTGCAGTTCGCAGCCAGACAAACGGCCAGGTAAAAAAGACGGGCCAGGATTCCGGCAAGATGAACATGAAAGACATGCAGGGCATGAAGGGTATGAAAGACATGCAGGGCATGAAAGGTACGAAAGACATGCAGGGCATGAAAGGTATGAAAGACATGCAGGGCATGAAGGGTATGAAAGACATGCAGGGCATGAAGGGTATGAAAGACATGCAGGGCATGAAAGGTATGAAAGACATGCAGGGCATGAAAGGTACGAAAGACATGCAGGGCATGAAAGGTATGAAAGACATGCAGGGCATGAAAGGTACGAAAGACATGCAGGGCATGAAGGGTATGAAAGACATGCAGGGCATGAAAGGTACGAAAGACATGCAGGGCATGAAGGGTATGAAAGACATGCAGGGCATGAAAGGTATGAAAGACATGCCTTCTTCCGGCAAGTGAAAATAAAGTAACTATTCAGGGTACAAGCGAAAAGCTGCCATAACCTCGGCCTGTAACTGTTCAGGTGCCTGCCCCTGTTGGGCGCTGGCCACTGTACGGCCACGGTTTTCTGACGACGAGAAGGATATGATTAGAAAAATAATTGATTTTTCCATAGGGAACCGCGGTATGGTGTTAATCGGGACCGCGATTATTATCGCCGTCGGACTCTGGGCGCTGAAAAACATCCCTCTTGACGCCATTCCCGATCTCTCCGATGTCCAGGTTATTGTTCTCACCAAGTATGCCGGCCAGGCCCCCCAGGTCGTGGAAGATCAGCTCACCTATCCCCTGACCACGGCCATGCTGGCGGTGCCCAAAGCCAAGGTCGTGCGCGGCTATTCTTTTTTCGGGATCTCCTTTGTCTATATTATTTTCAAGGATGGAACCGATATCTACTGGGCCCGGTCCCGGGTGATGGAAGCTCTCAACTCCGTGTCTTCCCGCCTGCCGCCGGGGATAACCCCGACCCTGGGCCCGGATGCCACCGGCGTCGGCTGGGTATACGAATATGCCTTGGTCGACCGTACCGGCAGACATGATCTCGCCCAGCTCCGTTCCATCCAGGATTGGTACCTTCGTTATCCCCTGCAGACCGTGAGCGGGGTGGCCGAGGTCGCTTCCATCGGCGGTTACGTCAAGCAGTACCAGGTGGAAGTGAATCCGGACAAACTGGCGGCCTATAAAATTCCCCTGCAAAGGGTAATAAAGGCCATCAAACGTTCCAACGGCGATGTGGGCGGCCGGCTTATAGAGATGGCCGAAACCGAATATATGGTGCGCGGCCTGGGTTATATCAAGTCCATTGCCGATTTGCGGGAAATCCCCCTGGGGACCGACGGCAAGGGAACCCCCATCCGCCTCGGCGACGTGGCCGACATTCATCTCGGGCCGGAACTGCGGCGGGGCGTGGCCGAGCTGAACGGCCAGGGCGAGGTCGCCGGCGGGGTCATCATCATGCGGTATGGTGAAAACGCCCTGAAAACCATCGAGGCGGTGCGCAAAAAACTGACCGAACTGAAGAGAGGTCTGCCCAAGGGAGTGGAAATCGTGCCGGTTTATGATCGGGGCGACCTTATTGAACGGGCCATTGAGAATCTCAGGAGCAAACTCATCGAGGAGTTCATTGTTGTCTCCATTATCTGCGTGATTTTCCTGCTCCATTTCCGTTCGGCCCTGGTCGCCATCGCCACGTTGCCCATCGGCATTCTCATGGCCTTTATCATTATGAAGCTGCAGGGGATCAATGCCAATATCATGTCGCTGGGCGGCATTGCCATTGCCATCGGCGCGATGGTGGACGGGGCCATCGTCATGATCGAGAATGCCCATAAACATCTTGAACTGGCCGGGGCCCGGGGGGAAAAAATCGATTCCCGGACCCGCTGGCGGCTCATGGCCATATCCGCCAAGGAAGTCGGCCCGGCCCTCTTCTTTTCTCTGTTGGTTATTGCCCTCTCCTTTGTGCCCATCTTTACCCTGCAGGCGCAGGAGGGCCGGCTGTTTTCACCGCTGGCCTTCACCAAAACCTATTCCATGGCCGCGGCGGCCCTGCTGTCCGTGACCCTGGTGCCCGTACTCATGGGCTTCTTTATCAGGGGGAAAATTATTTCAGAGGCCAAAAACCCCCTTAACAGACTGCTCCTGGCCGTGCATGCCCCCATTCTGCGGTCATTTATCAAATTACGCTGGCTGGTGCTGCTCGGCGCCGTCGTTCTGATCGCGGCTACCTGGTACCCGCTGTCAAAGACAGGATCGGAGTTCATGCCGCCCCTGGATGAAGGCGATATTCTCTATATGCCCTCCATCTTTCCGGGGGTATCCATCACCAAGGCCAAGGAGATCCTGCAGCAGACCGACAAGATATTGAAAACGTTTCCCGAAGTGCAATCGGTATTCGGTAAGGCGGGCCGGGCCGAGACCGCCACCGATCCGGCGCCGCTGTCCATGCTCGAAACCACCGTGCGCCTGAAACCGCGGTCAGAGTGGCCGAACCCGAAAAAAACCACCAGGGAATTGATGCAGGAGATGGACAAGGATCTGCACATTCCCGGGCTGGCCAACACCTGGACCATGCCCATCAAGACCAGGATCGACATGCTGTCGACCGGTATCAAGACGCCGGTCGGCATCAAGGTGAGCGGTCCGGACTTGAAGGTACTGGGTAAGCTGGCCCAGGATATTGAGGATATCATGAAGACCATGCCGGAAACGATTTCCGCCTATGGCGACCGCGCGGTGGGCGGCTATTTTCTGGATATCCGCGTCAACAGGCGGGCGGCCGCCCGTTACGGCCTGACAGTGGGCGCGGTCGAGGACGTCATCATGTCGGCGGTTGGTGGCATGAAGGTTTCGGAGACCATTGAAGGGCGTGAGCGTTATCCGATCAATGTCCGATATCCTCGCGACTTACGCGACTCTCCGAACAAAATAGGCCGGGTCCTGGTGCCGACCCCCAGCGGCGCCCAGGTGCCGCTGTCCATGGTGGCCGACATCAAGTTGACCAGGGGGGCTCCGGTCATCAAAAGTGAAAACGCCCGTCCCAATGCCTGGGTCTATATCGACATCTCCAGCTCTGATATCGGTGGTTTTGTCCAGCGGGCCAAAAAGGTAATGAACGCCCAGCTCAAGCTGCCGCCGGGCTATACCCTGACATGGTCGGGCCAGTTCGAGTTCATGGAAAGGGCTCGGAAACGGCTGGCGATCGTGGTGCCTTTCACCCTGGTGCTCATATTTCTGCTTCTATACTTTAACTTTCACAATCTGGCGGAACCGGTTATTGTGATGCTCTCCATCCCCTTTGCCTTGGTGGGCGGCATCTGGCTGATCTACTTTTCCGGCTATAACCTGTCGGTGGCCATTGCGGTCGGCTTTATCGCCCTGGCGGGCGTGGCCGCGGAAATCGGGGTTCTGGTGATGACCTTTATAGATCAGGAGGTCCAGCACACGCGGAAGAATGTGACTACCGCAAAACTCACGGACCGACAGATCATGGATGCTGTGTTCAAGGGAACCTCGGAGCGCGTCCGGCCCATTGCCATGACCGCCACGGCTATCATTGCCGGTCTTTTGCCGATCCTGTACGGTAGCGGTACCGGCTCCCAGGTCATGAAACGAATTGCCGCCCCCATGGTCGGCGGCATGATCACCACAACCGTTCTCTGCCTGCTGGTGGTGCCGGTGATCTACGGTACCTATCTGCAAATCAGAGAGCGTTTGAGGAAGTAATAAGCCGTCGACATGGATGAAGAATCTTTTCATGTTGTGCTGGTGGAGCCGGAGATACCGCCGAACACCGGTTCCATTGCCCGTTTGTGCGGGGCGACAGACACAGTTCTAGATCTGGTGCGTCCCCTTGGTTTCAGTACCGACGACAAGCATCTCAAACGGGCCGGCCTGGATTACTGGCCCTATGTGGATATTCGTTTCTGGGAAAATCTCGACGCCTTCCTTGCCGCGCAGGACGAACGTAAACTCCGTTTTTTTACCACCAAGGTCGATCGACCTTATTATGAAGCGCAATTCCGGCCGGGCGATTATCTTATTTTCGGCAAAGAGACGAAAGGTTTGCCGGAAGAAATTCTTGCGCTGTACCGAGACCGCTGTTATACCGTCCCGATGGTAAATAATCACATCCGCAGTCTCAACCTGGCAATGAGCGCCGGGATTGTCCTCTATGAGGGATTGCGGCAGGTACGGATTCAAGACTAACCCATATTCCGGGAAAATAAAAAATCACACCAGGGAGCCGAAGGAGAAAAAAATCATGCCCGAGAGAGTTTATAATTTCAACCCAGGCCCGTCCACCCTGCCCTACCCTGTGCTGCAGGAGGCGGCAAAGGATATTGTCAATTTTCATGATCGGGGCATGGGCATCATCGAGATGAGCCACCGCAGCAAGGAATTCATGGCCGTGGCAACGGAGGCCGAAGCCCTGATTCGTGAATTGATGGCGATTCCCGACAACTACAAGGTCCTGTTTCTCCAGGGCGGGGCGTCAACGCAGTTTTTCATGATCCCCATGAACCTGCTGGGCGGCGACAAGCGGGCAACCTACCTGAACACCGGCGCCTGGTCGACCAAGGCCATCAAGGAGGCCCGGCTCTTCGGCGAAATCGACGTGGCCTATTCCAGCCAGGAGGCCAAGTTCAACCGGGTGCCGAAGGATGACGAGTACACGGTTCATCCCGACAGCGAATATCTCTATTTCGTGTCGAACAATACGATTTACGGGACCCAGTTCCCGGCCTTTCCCAACACCCGGATCATGCTCATCGCCGATATGTCGTCGGATATCATGTCCCGGCCCGTTGACGTCAACCGCTTTGGCCTTATCTTCGCCGGGGCGCAGAAAAATATGGGTCCGGCCGGGGTGACCGTGGTCATCATCCGGGACGACCTGCTGGAGCGGACCCCGGCGACCGCCTTGCCGACCATGCTGCGTTACAAGACTCATGCGGACAAGGGGTCCATGTTCAACACTCCCCCCTGCTTTGCCATCTACTGCCTGGGCCTGGTTATGAAATGGCTGCGGGACCGGGGCGGGGTCGAGGCCATCGGCAAGATCAACGCGGACAAGGCCGCCATCCTGTACGATGCCATTGACGGCACCGATTTCTACCGGGGACATGCGGAAAAGGACTCACGTTCAAACATGAATATTTCATTCAACCTGCCGACGCCGGAGCTGGAGACGCAGTTTGTCGCCGAAGCGACCGCCGCGGGCCTGGTGGGCCTCAAGGGCCATCGGTCCATCGGCGGCTGCCGGGCCTCTATTTACAATGCCTTCCCCAGGGAAGGCGTGGAAGAACTGGTGGAGTTCATGGACCGTTTCGCCCGGGCCAACGGCTAGGGCTAGCGTTTTATCGTTGAATATTTATGCAGTATGAAGGGAACATCATCCGGCCGCCCAGCGAAGCCGACTCCATTATCCTCCAGGTTACGGTCGGATGTTCCCACAACCACTGCACCTTCTGCGGGGCCTATCGTGACAAGGAGTTCCGCATCAAGGCCGAGGAAACAGTCCGGGAAGACATCGATTTCGCGGCCGCCTGGTGCCGGCGCCTGAAAACGATCTTTCTGGCCGATGGCGACGCCCTGGCGATCCCCCAGGCCGAACTCGTCCGCCTCCTGGGCCGGATCAGGGAAAAACTGCCCTGGGTCCGCCGCATCAGCCTGTACGCCAACAGCCGTGATATCCTGAACCGTTCGGCCGCGGAACTGAGGATACTGAACGACCTGGGTCTCAAGCGGATTTACATGGGCCTCGAAACCGGCCATGACCCGACCCTGAAGGCGATCTGCAAGGGAGCCGGCTCCGGGGAGATGATCAGGGCCGGCCGCCTGGTGCGCGAGGCCGGCATTTTCCTGTCCGTTACTGTTCTGCTCGGTATTGCCGGCAGCAGCCATTCTCTTGACCACGCCCTGGCGACGGCCCGGGTGCTAAACGAGATGGCGCCCCGCCAGGTTGCCGTCCTGACCCTGATGCTCATGGACACCACCCCCCTTGGCAAACAATACCGGTCCGGGTCGTTTCAAATGCCGGACCGGGACATGCTGTTCCGGGAACTGCGGACCCTGGTCGGGAATATCCAGGGAATAAAAACGCAGTTTCAGGCCAATCACGCCTCCAACTATTTTAACCTGGACGGCCGTCTGCCCAGGGACCGGGAAAAATTTATCGCCACCATTGATCAGGCCCTGAAGGGCACGATTGAATTAAAACCGGAAGCACGCCGGGCGCTGTAACCGACCAGCTTTTCTTTTTTTTCCACCGAACCAGCCATGAATAATCAATCCCTGACCGACCTGAAAGACCTGACGCAGGACCAGCTTGTCGATTTTGTCGAATCCCTTGGGCAGCCGGCGTTCAGAGGCCGCCAGATCCTGGCCTGGATTTATCGACCAGACATTGTTGATTTTCCTCAGATGACCGACCTGGCCAAGGATTTCAGAGCCATTCTAGCCAAGCATGCCCGCATGAGCCGATTTGTCGAGCCTGTTATCGAGACCTCCCGTGACGGTGCGGTCAAATTCGGCTTCCGCCTCGAAGATTCCCTGGTCATCGAATCGGTGCTGATCCCGGAGGAAGACCGCAACACCCTGTGTGTTTCCTCGCAGGTCGGCTGCGCCATGGGCTGTTCTTTCTGTCTGACCGGGACGATGGGCTTCAGCCGTAACCTGCGGCCGGCGGAAATCGTCAACCAGGTCTGTGGAGTCCGGGAGCGGATGACGGCGGAAAAACAGGGGCGCCTGACCAATCTTGTTTTTATGGGCATGGGCGAACCGCTGGCCAACCTTGATAACCTGCTGGCGGCCCTGTCGATCCTGACCGAGCAGCGCGGACTCGACTTCTCCAGCCGCAGGATCACGGTTTCCACCTGCGGCCTGGTGCCGCAGATGCTTGAGCTCGGAAGAAAAACAGATGTCAACCTGGCAGTGTCCCTGCATGCCGCGGATGATCTCACCCGCAGCCGGCTCATGCCGATCAATAAAAAATACCCGTTGGCTGTCTTGATTGCCGCCTGCCGGGATTTTCCCAAGAAGAAAAGGCAGCGGATCATGTTTGAGTACACCCTGCTGGCGGGAATCAACGATTCGGACGAGGCGGCGGTAAGGCTGGCGAATCTGCTGCAGGAGGTGCCCTGCAAGATCAACTTGCTGGCCATGAACACCACCCAGAATCGGGAATTCAGAAGCCCGGGCCGGGATCGGATTCTGCGGTTTCAGCAGATTCTCCGGCAGCGGGGCTATACGGTTTTTATCCGCCAGAGCCGGGGTGAAGACATTTCGGCGGCCTGCGGTCAACTGGCCGGTAAGCTGCGGGCCGATCGTCAGCCGTCACCGGCATCCCGTCTTCACGCAGTTGCTCCCGCCCGCATAGAGGAGCTATAGCGAACGGAAGCAACTACGCAAATCCGGGGCACCGATGGCGACTTGCTACACACAGCCCGGCCTGATTCGTCAAGGATTCTTCGGACCAGGGTTTTTATTTTTTGCAGGAAAAACGCATTCTTTCAAGGGCGGCGGCCAGTTCACGTACCTCTCGGGGCCCATTGGCAACAATAGGAAGGTCAAGGCCGCCTTCGTTGATCCGGTTGGCGGCGTCGGTCAATTCAGCCAGCGGTTTTGCGATAAGCCGGGAAAGAAAAATGAAGATCACGATACCGATAACGGCGACCACGCCAACCAGCAAGAGTGACGCGACGATAACGTCTGTTCGCAAATCAAGCTGCCGGTTCAGCACGTTCGCGAAGCTGCCGAAATAAAAATAGCCCAGGACCCCGATGGTGCTGATTATGGTGTACAGCAGGGCAAAAATGAAGAGCATGCTGACGGGCAGGCCGCCGGCTTTTGCTTTTTCCCCGGTATTTGTTAACGGTTCCCGCTCCGGCGGCGATTTTTGCTCCTCCTGAATCGGTTGGGATGCCATGACCGCTGAAGGCTGCAAGAGAATTATGTTATCCGCATAGCCTTTCGTAACCTCCTTGATCGGCATGGGGGCCGTGGCCGCAGAAGGTCTCGGTTTCTTTTTATGTGCCTGAGGGGGGGCAGCCCCCTGCATTTCCTTGAAAAGATCTATTGTTGAACCGCCGGGCGCTGTTACCGGAGATGAGACCGGAGGTCTTGAGCTCTCCGGCTTGTTGACAATAATGATATGACCGCATTCCCTGCAGATAAAACGTGCACGCGTCCCCTGTATTCTCGATTCGTTGATGTTGTATTTTTTTGCGCAGTCTTCACAAATAACCAGCATGTAGATTCCCTCCTCCTTTCACGCCGCAAGTTTTCCGTATTTCGCCACCTGAACCGTATTTTTAATAATTGATCTGCCGACGCAGATATTGCTGGTAGCATTTGAGATCGGCCGGGCATTTCTCATTAACCTTTTGAATATAATTAATATTATTTTCAATCGCTACGATATAGAGATTGCTGTCAACATTCCACCGTTTCTGAAAATGAAAGCGCATCGCTTCAATGACCCCGTCAAATTCATGAAAAAGCCTTTTGCGAATAACCGTCTGGAAAAAATTAACGGTTTCATGATAAATATCAATGGTAGATTCATATTTTGCGACCCCGCCCTCCTTCAGTTCTTCAACGAGAAGAGGCAGGCGTTCCAGGTAGCCCCGGTCGGCCATCTGGGACGCGATATCGGCAGTACCCAGGATATAGCCCATCATCCTGACCTCGTCGGATTCGAAAAAAAGATCCTGCGGCGAAGCGGTCAGCTTGGTACAAGCAATCATCTGGGCGCAACGTCTGCTGTCTTCGATGTCCCGGCCCTGGGACTGCATGTATTCCAGCAGAAACTGGATCGAACGTTCTTCGTGCTGTTTGGTATATTTCGCGCCGGTGCCTTCCCTGTCCGATCTTTTCTGAATCAGGCCGACATCATGAAACCACGCGGCCAGCACGCCGTTCTCGATCATCCCGGGGGAGAACCTGGTACCCTGGACGAACAGGCCATGAATGAGCCGGACAACGGCCAGGGCGATGGCCATGGTGTGATTCAGGTTGTGATAAAAGGTATTGCTTACCTGATAGCCGGGATATTCACCGGAAAAAATTTTAAT
>VAPE01035915.1_pt1 | contig 15274 bp, 14 predicted proteins | sample 3393911 | NCBI WGS metagenome assembly VAPE01 (sample SAMN08290436, study PRJNA428436) | hydrothermal vent metagenome | isolation source: Deep-sea hydrothermal vent chimney | place: Atlantic Ocean: South-mid Altantic Ridge | reverse complement strand
CGTTCAACATGGGTGTTGAATTTATGCTCAATCCCGAAGGAGAGAGGATGGCCCGGATTATCGAGGCCGTGAATAAAAAATGATTACAGACCTGCGAAAATCAAAACGCTACACCGATTTCCTGCCCATCTCCGTGTCCGCCAAGTCCGGCATCAAAAACAACTTTGTCGCCGGGCCCTTTTCCGGCCGGATTGTCGACATTTCCCGCCACGGTGCCTGTCTGCTCATGACCCAGGTCATGAGCAAATCTTTTCACATCTTCCACTCCACCAAGGAAGATGATTCGTTGTTTCTTGAGCTGTATATCAACATTCCGCCGGACCTGGTCGCCTTTGCGGTGCCTGCCCGGCCCGTATGGATGAACACCTTCAACATGGAGGATATCCGGGCATTCAGGCTGGGCGTCAATTTCTTGATGAATCCCGACGGCGAAAAGATGAAGCGCCTGGAACGGGTCATGGGACAAAAACAGAAGCAGCGCGAGGAAAACTGGAAGTCAATGGCCATGGCTCACAAAAGCGAATAGAATACCCACGGTCCTGGCCGTCACCGGCACCCCATCCTTACGCAGTTGCTCCCGCCCATGGGCATGTTAAACCGCCTACTTATATAACCACTGTGAGGTGTTACGCCTGGACCGGACACGGCTATTCCCGCCCCGGCAGGACAATTTTTTCCCTGCCCACTGAAAAAACCGGAATCCTGTTTTCCACTCCGCGCAATTTCATAAATCCCACTTCGGAAACCTGGAAACAGGGTGCGATCCGCTCCATGACCTCGCCGGTAATATGAATATTGCCGGATGGCGAGGCCGTGGCCACGCGCTGCGCGACGTTAACCGCCGTACCTATAACCGTAAAGTCGAAACGCTGCGACGAACCTACGTTGCCGATGAAGACCTCGCCACAGGAAATACCCATGGCCAGATCAACTCTTTTAAAATCTTCCCGCCGGGCGATCCAGCGGACCCGCAGGTCCGCAAACCGCCGCTTGATTTCCTGAGCGGCCTGCACCGCCGCCAGGTTCGGATTATCCAGCTCAACGGGTGCGCCGAATACGGCCAGCACGGCATCTCCCATAAACTTGTCGACCGTACCGCCGCTATGAAAAATCACCTCGGTGAAAATCTGAAAAAACTCGTTCAGAAAAGCGCGAAGAACGATCAACTCGATATGTTGTACCAGGCTGGTCGACTCCCGAATATCGGCGAAAAAAACGGTCACCTTCTGGATAGCGCCGAGCTCAAGCAAATCACTGCCGCTGGAGATCAGCAATTCGGCGACTTCCGGCGAGACGTACTGCTCAAAGAGGGTCCGGACCCTGGTCTTTTCCTGTATAACCTGGCGGAAACGGACATTGGCGAGGGCCATCACCGCCTGGCTGCAGATCACGGCCAGCATTTCGATATCGGCTTCGCTGAACCTGACATCATCGCGGGAGTGGCTGATGTTGAGCACCCCCAGGATCTTGCCGCGCATGGTAATGGGAAAAGAGACGGCGGCCGAAATCTCCTGTCGTTTCAGGAGCGGGGCAAAAATCGACTTGTCCTGCGTGTCTTTGTTCAAAATCACCGGCCGGCCCTGCTGATACACCCAGCCCGCCACCTGGTCTCCCGGTCGCAGCCGGATGGACTCTACCAGGTCCGCCTTCAGCCCCCTGGCCGAAACAATACGAAGATAACCTTCTTCTTCCCTGAACCACATGACCGAAGCACGGGTTGCCTCTGTCACCTCGACAACAATGTCGATCAGGACATCGAAAACATCCTGTTCCGTTGTCGAGGCCAGGAACTGTTCGCCAAAGCCATACAGGGGCAACAGGGTCCGAAGCCGGGTATTTTCCTCCTGCAGACATGCCGAATCCATGGCGCGATAAATTCGCTGCAGGAGTTGCACGGAATCAACCGGTTTTTCCAGGAGCCCCGTAAAGCCGATATCAAGCGCCCGGCGCAGCATGGCCTCATCAACCTTTTCCGTCAACAGCAGCCCGGACAGCCACGGCCGGATCTTTCGCAACTCGATAAACAGCCGGCTGCCGCTTTGATCCGGCAGTTCCTCTTCCACAATGACCAGATAGATATCATGCCGACGGCAGAGCGAGAGGGCCTCCACGGCGTTGCCGCAAGTCACCACTTCATGTTCGGCCAACGCCGCCTTGATGTCCCGTATATTGGACGCGTCCGTTGCCACCAGGAGGATGTTATGGAACTTCATAGACCTCTCGTCGATCTTTACTAAGGGCCTGTAAGAAAATAACAAGAACATCTTGCATCTCATCTTCAGGCCATCTTTGGCTACGGTGCAATCGCAAAATCCTCGACGTAGTCCTGCTACGCCTGCGGTTTTACTCAATTACCGTAACCAAATCTGACCCAAATATGAGCGCAATCTTGCCCATGTTATTTTCTTACAGGCCCTAACCACTGAATCCGTGAGTCGGTGTCTATCAGATAGACTACCATTCGAGGGGTGGTGACGCAAGAGATTGAGCTGCCGGGGCGGGAAACAGCTCACCCTGCTTGACGGCGTATACAATCCCGACCATAATACGAGATATCGACTATGCATTCACCTGGACAAAAAAACATACCGCTTGCCGAACGTATGCGGCCCGACCGCCTGGAGGGATTTGCCGGACAAGAGCATCTCGTCGGTCAGGGAAAGCTGCTGCGTCGGCTCATCAGCAGCCGCCAACTACCATCCCTGCTGCTCTGGGGGCCTCCCGGCTCGGGAAAAACTACCCTGGCAACCATCCTGGCCCGCACCATTGACGCCGATTTTATCTTCTTCTCCGCCGTTCTCGCCGGGGTGAAGGACATAAGACGGATCGTCGAAACGGCGGAGAAAGAGCGGGCAAAGAGCAGTACCATCCTGTTTGTCGACGAAATCCACCGCTTCAACAAGGGCCAGCAGGACGCCTTCCTGCCCCATGTTGAAAGCGGCCTGCTGACGCTCATCGGCGCCACCACGGAAAACCCCTCGTTCAATGTCATTGCGCCGCTGCTCTCCCGCTGCCAGGTCCTGGTGCTGAACCCCCTGACCGCCGACGATATCAGGTTCATTATTTCCCGAGCCCTGGCCGACACGGACCATGGCCTGGGCGCGCTGCATCTAACCATTAACAAGGATGGTCTCGACGCCCTGGTCCGCTTTGCCGATGGTGACAGCCGCAGGGCGCTCAACTGCCTTGAAACCGCCGCTACCCTCATCCAGGAAACAGACAAGGAAGAAAAAAAAACGACCGTCATTACCGCCGACATCATCAGGGAGGCCGGCCAGTACCGGTCCCTGCGCTACGATACCGGGGGCGAAGAGCATTACAACCTGATTTCCGCCCTCCATAAAAGCCTGCGCGACAGTGATCCGGACGGGGCGGCCTACTGGCTGTACCGCATGCTTGACAGCGGCGAGGACCCGCTCTACCTTGCCCGCCGCCTTATCCGTTTTGCCTCCGAGGATATCGGCAATGCCGATCCGCAGGCCCTGCAGGTCGCCCTGAACTGCCGGCAGGCGTTTCACCTGCTCGGCTCACCCGAAGGCGAGCTGGCGCTGCTCCAGGCGACGGCGTACCTGGCCACGGCCCCCAAGAGCAACGCCCTCTATGCGGCGAGTAAAAAAATCCGGACGGATATCAAGCAGACCGGCACCTTGCCGGTGCCCATGCACCTGCGCAACGCCCCTACCCGGCTGATGAAAAACCTCGGCTATGGCAAGAATTACCAATACGCGCATGACAACCGGGAGGGACTGGTCGACCAGGAACACCTGCCACCGGAACTCAAAGGGCGGATATACTATGAACCTACCAACCGCGGCTATGAGGCGGTCATCCGCGACCGGCTTATCAAATGGCGGAAAATCCTGAAACAACGGGCTCTTGACCATGCACAACACAAAAAGCGGCCGGCATAATCTCCCCGGCCGGGGCTTTATCGTTTTACTGCTTCTCTCGTTTTTCCTTGCAGTCCCGGCACATTGCGCCGAGTTTACCCTGCTCTATGCCAACGATGTCCGGGGAAAGACCAAGCCCTGCGGCTGAAGCAGAAACCAGCTGGGCGGTCTGTCCAGGAAAGCATACCTGATAAAACAACTGACCGGACATGAGAACCGGCCGTTTCTGTTCCTTGATGCCGGGGCCTTGCTCTTTCAGGGGGCGACCATCCCGCCCGACCGGTTGGCGGTACAACAGGCCAAGGCGGACGGGATCATCAAGGCGGTACAGGCCATGGGCTTAACTGCCGCCGGCATAGCCCCGCAGGACCTGGCAGGCGGCATCGACTACCTGGTCCGGGCGCAGCGAAAAACCGGTTTCCCCTGGTTGTCCATGAACCTGGTCAGACGGACAGACCGGCAACCCCTGTTTTCACCATTCATCATTACAAAAATAGGTGCCACCAAGGTGGCCGTCCTGGGACTAACCGGCCGGATCCCCGGACCGCCCGGCAACGCCGACGGCAACTTCATGGTTCTCCCCTGGCATGACGTTCTGCGGGACACCCTGGCCAAGGTCCGGGACCGGGCCGACATGGTAATCCTGCTCTCAAGCTATCCCTACCCGGTTAACGAACGGATTGCCCGGCGGTTCCACGGTATTCACCTGATTATCCAGTCCGGACATGCCCCGGCCAACCTGCCGCCGAAACAGATCGATAATACGCTGATCTGCCAGGTCGGCGCTAAAGGCGGATACCTGGGCCGGCTGGACATCCGCTGGAACGCCTCCCACCGGTGGCGGCACGATTTCGCCGGACAGCTGCGAACCGTGCAGGACCGCCTGGACCGGACCGCCTGGCTCATCAAACGGAACAGGTGGAGCAAACGACGTTCCCCGCGCGACCAAGCCGCGGTGGCGGAACAGTATCGGAAACTCCTGGATATCCGCGACAAACTGCGAACGGAGATCCGGCAACTGCGAAAACGCAGCCGCCGGGGGAAGGAAGGTTTATGCGCATATACGAACAGCTTTATCGACATCAAGACGACCATACCCCAAGATCGGACAGTAGAGGCCATCATCGTGCAGGCGGCGCGGACGGTCAACCGGATCAATAGAAAACGGTTGCAACAGCAGAGACAACAGCTGCGGACAACAAGCCGGACCGGACAGGGGCACGGAAACAATCATGATCCGGGCATGGCCGCCATGGCCGGCTGGCGGACCTGCCGGGCATGTCATCCGGGGCAAACGGAATTCTGGCTAAAAACAGGCCATGCAAGGTCCTGGCGGACATTGGCCGCAGTCAATCAACAGTTTAACCTGAACTGCATGGTCTGCCATGTAACCCTGCCGGCCTACGACAAAACCACGGGCTACAATACCGAACAACGTCTCGCCCTGCTTCCGTCGGTCTTCAACAATGTCGGTTGCGAAGCCTGCCACGGACCGGGCAAGAAGCATGCGCGGCAACCGAAGCTGGTCGGCATGCGCAAAGCCGGCGCAACAGTCTGCCTGACCTGTCATACGCCGGAGCATGACAACAACTTCAATTTCAAGCACAAGCTGGAAAAAATCCGCTGTCCGGCGACACCGGCCCACCGGCCGGCACCGGCGGCATAAAAAAGGGGCGGCCTGGCGGCCGCCCCTTTTTTTTCATCTATGTAACGGCAAACAATCAGCAGCCGAAAGCCTTCTGCAGACTGGGGACTACCTGCTTTTTGCGGCTCATCATGCCGTCAATCCACATGGAGTTGCCATTCAATTTGGCCCCGAAAGCGCCCTCGATCAGGGCCGGATCATCAGAGACGACCATCAGATCCGTACCTTCCTTGACCACATCCGTGAGCATCAGCAAAACGGAGTGACGGCCACCGGCCTTCTGCTCCTGCACGGCCTTGTACAGATCGTCGCGCATATTGGCGACCTGGTCCAGGGAGGCGAGTTCGAGCTGGCCGACGCCGACCTTCTTGCCGTTCATGTCAAAGTCCTTATAGTCGCGGTGCAGCAGGTCCATGGCCGGAACGCCGGCAACGGTACTCTTGGCTTTCAGCATATCCATGAACAGGGCATCGGTGTCATCCACGCCGGCGATCTTCTTCAACTCGGCAACCACCTTCTTGTCGGCATCGGTGCAGGTGGGCGACTTGAAATTAACGGTATCGCTGAGGATGGCGGCCAGCATCAGGCCGGCGACCTTGGGATCCAGAGCAACACCTTCCTGGTCATAGATACCTTTCAAGACCGTGCCGGTGCAACCTACGGGCATGGCACAGAAGAAAATCGGGCTGTTGGTGGTCACGTCGCCGATCTTGTGATGATCGATAATCGCGACGACCTCGCCTTTAGCCAGATTATCAGGGGCCTGGTTCAGGTCGCTATGATCAACCAGGGCGATTTTTTTGCCGGTGGCATCGGTCAGGAGTTCGGGAGTCGCTACACCGAAACGCTCGAGAACGAGAGCGGTTTCGGGATTAGGTTCACCCTGCATGCAGGGAATGTAGTCCTCGCCTTTAGCCTTCATCAACTCGGCATAGGCAATGGCGGCGGTGACTGAATCCGTATCCGGGCTCTTATGACCTACAACATAGACAGACATAATTACATCCTCCTTCACTCGGTTAAAAAAGTATAGAAATATAAAAGGTTACATCCGATAACAACTGCCGGCCGCCCCGGTCTTGCAACCCGGGCGGGCACTGATCTGAAACGAACAAAATCTAGTCCGTTCATTCTTGGGCGTCAAGAGGAAAAGAGGTGTGATCCGGGCGGAAAAACACGTTGATCTTTTTTTTAAAGCGCATTTCCGCCTTTTCCATTATCCTGAATCCGTGCCGACTTGATCCGAATGAGGATATCGTCCCCCGGTCTTGCAACCTGGACTCAGGGACGTAAGAAAACAAAAAAAATCCATGCCAGCAGATACGGAAAAACAAAAACGCCCGCCATCCCGGAAAAAAGATCCTGGTCAGTTACGGTCAATTTTCATAATCAGTATCTTGATCCTCGCGGTCATGGGGGCGGTCTTTTTCTTTTTCGGCAGGAGCGAATATAAACCCGGCCGAACCACCCAGGTTGAACGGCAGGTTCCGACTCCCACCGTAACGCAACCTCCTCAGGCCCGGCCTGGCCCGGAGACGGCCGGGCCGGCCGCCGAGGCCCGTGTTTCACCAGAGGCTCAGCAGGGAGAAAAACCGGGCGCCCCGGGAACAACAACGGCTACCGCAGTCGAGGACCAGGCAAAACAATGCCGCCAACTGGCCGGCAACCTGCATCGCTTCTTCACCTATCTCAATCAGCAGGAATACCTCCGCCCCTTTGACCTGAAGGAGCCGGCCCAAGCCTATTTTACCGCTCTGGCAGCCAAGCTGCTTGCCAATCCCCCGATTGTTTCCGGCGAGTCGGACGACCTGTATACCATGCTCAAAAACATGGCCCACTTCTTTCGCATCATCGGCAAGGATAATATCCTGCTGATCAAAACTATTCTCGACCGGGAACGGGACAAGATTGAGGACGTCGGGGCGGAGCTGTACCAATGGACCGCCATCGGCACCTGCGACAATGATCAATTCAAGTTGAACGCGACGCTCCCCCAACTGTACGAATATGCAGGTTTCTTCTTGAACACCATGGGCGGCAGGTCATACCTGTTCAGGCGGGACTCCCGTTCGCGGCTGCTGGTCGACTATTATGCGATCCTGATTATCGACCGGGCAAACAGCAAGCAGTTGAACAAATACGGCATCGACATTCGCCCGTTTATTCAGCGATTGATCCAGGATATCAAATCATCGAACCAACTGATTTACAAAGAAAAATATCTTGATCATCTCTACGATCTCCAGGAAAAATATCAATAGGCCGGAGACAGGAGGCAAACGCGGCGGCCCGCCGCAGACAAAACAGGGACGGGGCAGGCGAAAAAAAAGAAGATGGAGTAGGTGCGAAAAAAAGGGGCCGTGAGAAACGGCCCTTTTTTTATTTGTTGTTCAGTCGCGGCTGCCGCCGACAAACCGGAGCATCATCAGGAAGAGGTTGATAAAGTCAAGATAGAGGGACAGGGCGCCGATGATGGAACCCTTGCGGATGGCGGCATCGCCCTGGGTCATGATCCCCTTCTCGCCTATATCCTTGAGTCTCTGCACGTCCCAGGCGGTCAGGCCGACAAAGACCAGAACGCCGATAGCCGAAATGGCCCAGGACAGGCCGGAGCTTTTCATAAAAAAGTTGACTACCGAGGCCAGGATGATCCCGATCAGGCCCATGAACATAAATGAGCCCATGCCCGAGAGATCCCGCTTGGTCACCAGGCCGTATACGGACATGGCCCCGAACATGCCGGCGGTAATAAGAAAGGTCCCGCCGATGGAGGCCTTGGTATAGGCCAGAAAAATCGTGGACAGGGTCAGGCCGTTGAGCACCGAATAGCCGACAAAAAGCCCGGTGGCCGTGCCCGGCTGCAACTTGTCGATTCTGGCCGAGAGGTAAAAAACCATCCCCAGTTCCGCCAGGACCAGAATGATGAAAATGGGCCCGCGGACAATGGACATGGCCAGACCGGACTGGGCGGTAAAATAGGCGACTACACCGGTCAGGCCCAGACCGATGGCCATCCAGTTAAAGACCTTGGCCAGGAAAATCGTGGACGCCTCCTGCCGCGCTTGCGCGACGGTCACGGAGCTGGTACCGTACTGCGTATTCATATTGTTAAATCTCCTTTGTCTTTGCTGTTGATCTTATTTGGTCATTGATACTTCATTTTAATCACTTCGCAAAGGATGGCAACCATTTCAGGAGCGGAAAACGTGAAAATAGCAATCAGCGGCAAGGGCGGAGTGGGCAAGACGACGATCATGGCCCTGCTGGCCCGCGAACTCAGAAAAGCGGGAAAAGAGGTGCTGATTATCGATGCCGACCCCAGCCCGCACATGGCCGAGACCCTGGGTATCCGGGATGCAGACCAGGTCACGCCCATTGCCGGGATGACCCGGCTGCTGGCCGAGCGGGCCGGCAAGACGGAAGGGTCGCCGTTCTACAACCTCAATCCGGATGTCAATGACCTGCTCCACGATTTCATGATTGAGCGGGACGGTTTCAAACTCATGGTCCTGGGCGCCATCCAGGTGGCCGGCGGCGGCTGTGCCTGTCCGGAAAGCCATGTCCTGCGGAAAATGCTGAAAAAGATGCTGCTGACCGCCAATGAAGTGGTCCTGCTTGATATGGAGGCCGGCATTGAACACCTGGGCCGGGGGACCGTGGCCGGCGCCGACCACCTGTTGATCGTCGTTATCCCGTCCAGGTCGGGCATCAGAACGGCCCTGAAAATCAAGAAACTGGCGGAAGACGTGGGAATTCCCCGGATATCGTTCGTGGGTAACCTGGTCCAGGATGACAACGACAAAACGTTCCTGACCCGGGGCCTGGGTGCGGAACCGGTGGCCTTTTTCCCCGACTCCGCGGCCATCCGCAAGGCCGAACGGGACGAAGAGGCCGTCATCGACATCGGCGACCTGCTGGATCATGCCCCTGAACGGCTGCTGCAGGTACTAACCGCAGCCGGGGACAATTAGGGTCTTACCCCTGAACTTCTATCATAAAAAACAGGTAAGCGTAGACTCCGAGAAATTTCTGCTGCATTTTTAAAATGATTTCAAGGTGTAGATTGGTAGGTTGGTGTTGAGCGATTATACCTTTAATGTTGGGTTTCGCTTTTTTCGTTGTATATGTCATAACATTCAGCTTATCCCATAATTAAGCGAAACCCAACAATGGGGAGGGAAAACGCTCAACGCCAACCTACAATGGGTTGCGGGATCACCCGCTTTAGTAAGCCCCCTTGCCGGTAAAAACGCATTGTACTGTCCTGGCGATGATCTTGAGATCGTTCCACAGCGAATAGTTGAGCACGTACCAGTCGTCGAGCTCGACCCGCTCGTGATAATTATCCATGTCGGCGCGCATCATGACCTGCCACGGGCCGGTAATTCCCGGCTTCATCGAGCAGTAGCGGCCGGCGCTCTCCTCGTCATCGTCCTTGTAGTAGGCGTCGAGTTCCCGGCCGACAATGGGCCGGGCCCCGACCACGCTCATCTCGCCTTTCAGCACATTGAAAAATTGCGGCAGTTCATCGAGGCTGGTGCGGCGCAAAAAACGACCGAACCGGGTCACCCGGGGATCGTTTTTCAGCTTGTAGGACCGCTCCCATTCCTTGCGCAATTCCGGGTCAGAGGCCAGAATGTCCGCCAGCCGACTCTCCGCGTCAGCCACCATGCTCCTGAACTTCAGGCAGTCAAACTCGCGGCCGGTGGTGGTAATCCTCTTGTGACGGTAAAAAACCGGTCCCGGGCTGTCAAGCTTGATCAGCAGGGCGATAACCAGCAGCAGCGGCGCCGTTGCCAGCAGGACCAGGCTGGAAAAAATGACATCAAAGCCCCGCTTCCAAGCGGAGGCGGGATTGAAACTGAGGATGAGCATCTCGCCCAGGGATTGAATCTCCGCATGATGCAGGCCGAATATATAGAGGTCAGGAACCAGAAAGATCTGGGCCCCGAGGTCCCGGCATTTCCGCAGAATCTTGAAAATCTTTTTCTCGGCCCGCATGGGCAGCGCGATGTAGACATAATCGATATCATGCGTTCGCAGGTAATCCTCAATCCGGCTGATTTTACCGAGAAGCGGCTTATTGAGCTGGTCCAGTTTCTCCTGCGTTGAAATCTTGTCATCAAAAAAACCGACGACCTCGATCCCGGCCCACGGGATCTCCTCGACCTGCTGCATCATCCGCTGCCCCAGTTCCCCGGCGCCGACAATCACCGCATGCCGGATATTCCGGCCCTGGGACCGGTAGTAGCGGAGCAGCTTCCGCACCACCAGGTGGGAGACGAAAATCAGGAAGGGAGTGGTTATGGACCAGGCGATAAAAACAACCCGGGAATAGGCTTCGGATATTTTAAAGAGAAAAAAGTAACAGAGCATAATCCCGACCACGGTCCCCCAGGCCTTGACAATAACAAAAAATTCCCGGTAGAAATTCCAGCTCCGCCAGGACCGGTAGAGCTGGAAGGACTGAAAGCTCAGAAAGGAGGCGACAAAGACAATCAGTTCAAGCCGGGTGTAATAAGGACTCCAGGGGACCCGGTACCAGGTGACCAGGACCCAGAGAAAACCGCAGACCAGGGAACAGTCGAGGATATGCAGGATTCTATAGATCAGGGAACTACGTTCGCGCAAGTTCCATGAAAGGACAGGGGACATCGAGTTAACTCCCGGAATTAATCCACCACCTGCGATTCATACTCAACCTCATTGAAAGGCGGCGCGGCAGGAAGGTATATCGTTTCCCTAGATTGTAGGCCGTAAACTTGGCCAGGTTACGTAACATGCTTTCAGGCAGGAGAGTATATTTCTTTCTCCGGATAAGCAAAGAGATTTCCGACCTCACATAATGTTTTCCCGCCCCGGTCGGGGTGCCGAACTTTGCCAGCATCCCGCCCTGACCGGCATGAAAGACGCCGATGTCGAAATAGCGCCTGAAATCCTCTGCCACCGAGTAGTTGTGGGAATGATAGACGCAGGCGTCACTGACGTAGGCCACGCAATATCCATGTTCCAGGAGCCGGGCCAGGGTACAGGAATCCTCGCCGAAAAGCAGCTTGGCCGGAAAAAATCCATGCTCGGCGAGGACTTGTTTCCGGTAGGCGGCGAAGGAATTGGAGATAAACACCGTCTTGATGCCCAATGTCCGCCGGTCCCGCCAACAGCGCACCACGGACCGGGCCGGGTAATTAAAGAGCCGGAGATGCTCCGCGAAGACAGTCGCATCGGCCTCGGGCAACTGGCGCCCGTAGGCGGCGGCGATGCGCCGGTCCGCAAATGGTTGCAGCAGATGCGCCAAGGCCTGCCGGTCGGCCGGAACGGCATCCTGGGTCATAAAGACCAGAATATCGCCCTCTGCCTGGCGGGCGGCCATGGTCCTGGTGCCGCCATGATCGAATTCCGCCGGGGCGATCCTGATCGTCCTGACACCGGGCCGGCGGACCGGGGTTCCGGCGCCGGGGGATGAATCAACGAGCAGGATTTCATCCGGCGGCCGGGATTGCCGCTCAAGGCCGGCGAGCACCTGCTCAAGCCGGTGCGCCCCGTTACAGGTCGGGATGATAACGGAGACCCGCGGGCTGCCGGCGTCCTGGTCTTGTTTTTCCCGGGCCGTCATCTCAGAGCCGAAACATGGTGACCAGGCCGCATTTAAACAACGCCCAGCCCATGTAAATAGATGGATGTTTGCGATAAAGCACGACTTCATTGCGGGCGGACATGCGCCGCAGTTCATAGGGGACCAGGCGGCGGCCGGCCAGCCAGCCGCGGCAGTGAAAGGCTCTCACCCCGGGATGATAGACGATGCGCCAACCCTTTTTTCTCAGGCGCAGGCTCAGTTCGATATCTTCCTTGTACAGGAAGAAATCCGCATCAAAAACCTGGCCCTCGGCCGGCCCGGCCTGGTCCAGGGCCGCTTTCCGGCAAAACATGAAGGCCCCGCAGGCGGCGGGAACATATTCGCGCTCCCCGTACTGCCCCCGGTCCTCTTCGCCCTGCCCCCGGTCATACCAGCGGCCGTACCATCTTCGAAATATCCCGGTGGAATCAAGGCGGCCGGCGGGTGCGCCGCGGCCGTTATCAAAACCGAGCAGTCGGCCGGTCAGGCAAGCCGCCAGCGGGTCCCGGTCCATGTCCCTGACTGCCTGCAGCAAGGTGTCAGGTTCCACAAAAACGTCCGGATTGAGAAAGACGACATATTCGACATCCGCGGCCAGGTGCTGGTAGCCAAGATTATTGGCCCGGGAAAAACCGATATTCCCGGCCCGCAGGACCTCAACCCGGTCCCGGTCGCCGAAGACGCGGAGATAGTCCTGGTCCCGCGAACCGGAATCGACCACGATAACGGAAACGGGCGGGCCGGCCTGCCTTTCCAGGGCCTCCACGCAGCGACCGATGACCGCCTCGGAGTCATGGGTGACGATAATCACGGCAATTCTGCTCATATCCCTCAACCGCCATTATAAGAAAAGAAAACAATAGGTCAGAAGCAGCATGTTTCCCCGGCCCTGCTCCCGCCTTCTGCGCATAATAGACTCAATCACCTGCCGTTCCGCGTTGCAGAGACAGCCGGCCAGCTCGGCGGTGGTCAGCCGGTCGTTTCGCCGCAGGGCCCGGTATTTTTTCCGCATCCGCGGCAGCGAACCCGTGGCCTGGAGCAGGCCCGCCAGGTACGGCCGGAGCTGCCGTTTTTTAACCACGAAGAGAAACCAGAAAAACTGGTAGACGCAGATAACCGGGAAAAAGCGGAGAAACAGGGGCAGGGAATAGTTCTTGAACAGGACATAGAACGAATTTCTCGTGGACAGGCGAATGGTCAACTCGTTGAACCTGGAACCGGTTGTGGCGCTGCCGATGTGGTAGACAACCGAGCCTGGCACGTAAAAGCAGCGGAGTCCCGCCCGGTTCGCCCGCAGGTTCAGGTCGACATCCTCCAGGTAGGCGAAAAAATCCTCGTCAAAGGACCCCAGACGGTCAAACAGGGAACGCCGGTAGAGGGCGGCGCCGGCGCAGGCCCCGAAAACCGGGCCGGGCCGGTTGTACGCCTCGCCGTCCTTTTCCAAGGTGCCGAGCCGGTAGCCGGCACCGCCCCGCAGGAAACCGTCACCGGCGCCGTCGAGAATATCGCGCTCATAATAACTCAGCATCTTGGGGGCGAAAAAATCGAATTCAGGCCGGTCCGCGGCGGCCCGCAGCAATTGCTCCAGGCAATCGGCGGCCAGCTCCGTATCGTTATTGAGCAGAAAAACAAAGGGGCGATCAGAGCTGTCAATGCCGGCATTGACGGCAGCGCTGAATCCTCTGTTTGCCGGCAGGGTGATGAGCCGTACTGCCGGATAGCGGCTGCGGATGAACTCGACCGAGCCGTCGGCCGAGCCGTTGTCGACAACAGTGACCTGGTATGACGAACAGGTCTGTCCCTGGATCGACGCCAGGCAGGTCCGGAGGAAATCCTTGCCGTTGTAGTTCGGAATAACAATATTGATATCCTGCTCACAGGTGCCCATACCGTTTTTTTTACCGGGCGCCGTCGTCGATCCGGCTGCGGCCCAGGACCTTGCGGACCGTGTAAATGGGTTTGTTCTGTGACTCATGGTAGGTCCTGGCCTGCATTTCGCCGAGCAGCCCCAGGGAGATAAACTGCATGCCCATGAAAATAAGCAGAACGGCCAGCAGCAACAGGGGACGGTTGGCCAGCGGCATCCCGAAAAACTGCCGTTCGATGGTGAGCACCAAGGCGAGGCAGAAACCGATCCCGCCGCTGATGATGCCGAGCAGGCCGAAGACCTGGATGGGCCGGGTCGCGTAGCTCAGGAGGAACTTGACGGTCAGCAGATCAAGAATGACCCGGATCGTCCGGGAGATGCCGTATTTCGACTTACCGAAACGCCGGGGCCGGTGGTTCACCTTGACCTCGGCGATCCTGCCCCCCATGCCGCTGGCAATGGCGGGGATAAACCGGTGCATTTCCCCGTAAAGCCGGATTCCCCGGGTGATTTCCTTTCTGAATGTCTTCAGGGTGCAGCCATAATCATGCAGATGCACGCCCGTCACCAGGGAAATAATCTTATTGGCCAGCATGGACGGCAGCCGGCGGCTGAGAAAGGGGTCCTGCCGGTCATGGCGCCAGCCGCTGACCAGGTCATAGCCCTCTGCCATTTTTTCCAGGAAGCGGGGAATATCGTGGGGATCATTCTGCATATCGCCGTCCATGGTGACGATCACATCACCGGTGGCGTAATCGAAACCGGCGGACATGGCGGCGGTCTGACCGAAGTTGCGGCGGAAGCTGACCACAACCAGCCGCTGGTCCTGCCGCTGTATCGTCTCCAGCACGGCCAGGCTGGTATCACTGGAACCGTCATCGATAAAAATAATCTCATAGTCGTAACCAAGGGAGTCCAGCACCCCTTTCAGCTCGTCATAAAGGGCCTTGATATTTTCTTCTTCGTTATAAATGGGGATAACAACCGATAATTTCACAGGGCGGCTCCAGGGTTCAACAACATTTCGTAACAGTTCAAGCAGGGGCGACAACCTCGGGGGATACTTCGCCCGTACGAGTTCACCAGTGCCTTAGATTCGTTCGTTTTGGTCTCAGAATCTATCCTTGGCGGATGTAAGGAGGCCAAAACGGACGAAGATGAGGTGCTGGTGAACTTGTACAACATTTCAGTACAGGTAAATATCAGGCCAGCAGTCATTGCCGGTATAAAAGGAGATGCGGACGGCCTCGCCCGGCGGG
>VAPE01018865.1_pt1 | contig 15285 bp, 13 predicted proteins | sample 3393911 | NCBI WGS metagenome assembly VAPE01 (sample SAMN08290436, study PRJNA428436) | hydrothermal vent metagenome | isolation source: Deep-sea hydrothermal vent chimney | place: Atlantic Ocean: South-mid Altantic Ridge | reverse complement strand
GTTGTGGATGCAATAATTCGAAATTTTGAAATTATTGGAGAAGCATCGAAAAGCATTCCAACTGACATTCAGGAAAAATACCCTGAAATCCCTTGGCGAAAAATGTACGGACTCAGGAATCTAATTGCGTATGAATATTTCGGAATTGACTATGAAATGATTTGGGAAATTGCAAGAAAAAACTTACCTCAAAACCGAATTGACTTAATTGAAATAATAAGAAAAGAAAAAGCACAGGGTGGTAACAAAGGCTCATAGTGCATGCCGCAATTAGTTGTAAATATGAACGTTATGTGCTATAATTCAATGTATTTGTAAATAGAAAAACAAAACAATGAAAAGCGGCACACACCGTATTCAAACTGTTGTGCGGTACTCAAAAAAAGAGCGACATAGTCAATAAATTATCAAAACTTACATATTTTACAATTTTTGATAATTATTTATGTACATTTGTACTATGAAAGAATTGATTAGAAGAAAAGAATATCTTGATAAATTATTATCGTATAAGGATAAAGATATTATCAAAGTTGTAACAGGATTACGTCGTTCGGGTAAATCTACACTTTTAGAGATGTTCCGGGATGATCTTCTTAAAGATGGCGTAACCTCTAAACAGACACAACTATACAATTTTGAGCTACCTGAAAATTTTATGAATAAATCATGGGATTCCATTTATTTTGAGATAAAATCAAAATTACAGACAGGCAAGATGAATTACATTTTTCTTGATGAAATTCAGAATATTACCGATTTTGAAAAATTAGTCGATGGTCTATATGCAACTAAAAATACAGATATTTATATAACAGGTTCTAATGCAAATTTACTTTCGAGTGAATTAGCAACCTTATTGAGCGGAAGATATATTGAAATTTCTATTTTACCATTTTCCTTTGCCGAATATTTAGAAAGCATAAATATCGATATAAAACAAAAATATTTGAATTACGAAGCCTTGTTTTACGATTATGTAAATGAAACATCATTACCCAAAGGTGTTGATTTGCGAGAAGGAGGTTATGACAAAATTTACGAATATCTTGAAGCATTATATACTACTATTATCGAAAAAGACATAACACAGAGACACAAAATTTATGACAAACGAGCATTTAGTAATGTGGTTAAGTTTTTAGCAAACAACATCGGAAATCGGGTTTCACCAAGTAGTATTTCAAAAGCATTGAAAGCAGATAATCAGAGTGTTCATCATGCTACCGTAGAAAAATTTATTGATTATTTGGTTGAAAGTTTTGTGTTTTACAGGGTCAATCGTTTCGATATAAAAGGTAAAAAGCAACTTGCCACATTGGAGAAATATTATATTGTGGATATGGGCTTGCTAAATGTACTGATTGGCAGAGAAAGAACAGCAGACAAGGGGCATATTCTTGAAAATATTGTATATCTTGAACTATTAAGGAGAGGCTACAAAATTTGGACAGGTACACTTCGTAATAGCGAAATTGATTTTACACTTAAAAATCGTTCCGGTGAAATTGAATATTATCAGGTTGCATGGGAAGTTTCCAAAAGCGAAACACAAGAAAGAGAATTAAAACCTTTGAAAACCGTAAAAGATAACTATCCAAAGTTTTTACTAACTACAGATTCTTTTACCCAAAACAAAGACGGAATAATTCATAAAAATGTATTTGAGTGGTTGTTGGAAAAGTAATAATAGGAAAAAAGAAAAATAGCGACTGCACAACAAAAAATATAGTATATGTCGTAATTAGTTGTAAACATGAATGTTATGTGCTATAATTCAATGTATTTGTAAAAAGAAAAATTAAACGATAAAATGTGGTACGCAGCATAGCCACAACCGTTGGTAATAATTGATTATTGATACTTGGCAGATTATTTACTAAAAACTCAAGCATAACATTAATGAAAAAATTCTATCAGGAAAATAGAAATTACCCCATCAAACCCAATAAAATCTCCAATCAAGTCCATGCAATAACCTCATCCCAAAAAATATTCCCACTCTGTCATAGCAGTGTTTCATCTTTGCAAACAAAAGAGACACAAATGAGGTTAACACTATTGGACAGCCCCTATAAAAGAGACGGAAGCAGAAAGTTATGGGAGTTTACACGGGAATCACATCCGGGAGAAGTCCATTGTATTCTCGGTGATAAAGAGAGAAAAGTTATCCGCATCTTCTATGACCTTGTCAAATATTTTTCCAAAAACCGTCATACCGGATACCTGATTTTTCACAAACCTCATGCAAGGCAAAACTTCTATCTGCTGAATAACAACATCGCACAATCACAACCGCTACATTCATTTGAGGACGTTCTCCATGAAATAAAACGTTTGGTATTGCGCCGTGAGAAGCCCGTCCTGTTTATCAAAGATTATTTTGAGATCGTCATCAGGTCAAAGTACTGGACAGAGAAAAAAGATGATGCGTTCAAAGCGGCTTATGTCATGTTGAAAGAGATGGCTGAAAAGTAAATGACAATATCCTGTTCGACCCGGCCATTCCGGCCATTTTTTGCCGCACGCCATTTATATTTGACGAAAGATGGGCGCCAAAACAATTCAAAAATCATTCTGTGGACAGCTGGCATTGTTCACGTCCAGGCAAATACTTTCCGGCAGACCGGTCTTTGAAGTTCGGGGAGAGATATTCTGCGGAAAATTTAAATCGTTTTGTAGATGATCATCTAAAATTGATTTCCCGGACATTAAAGTGCCCCGGACTCAGCCGAATAGAAGCATTGGATGCGCTCTCCAGAGGATTTAAAGAACATATTGAATTGCGTGAGAAACTAATAGAACAAAATAAACAATAAAAAGAGTAGTTTCTTCTCAGGCATTGAAATGAATTTTAAAACTGGAAGTTGACGTCCGGGACCATGATAAAGTCCCGTAGGGTCGACTCAAACAGTGCCTGTAAATAAATTTACAGGCACTGGGCTATTGAAGTCCCCTTAAGATATTATTGTTGAAGAATATACCACTTGTATAGGCAAATATTATTCCATTTTATGGATTATTTAAGGTTTTTCTCAACCAGGATATCTTATGTTAAAAATCATTAAAATTGTAGTTTCCATAATTTTTTTCTCTTAATTTGTAATTAAATTACTATATCGCTACCAAAACAGCTAATACATCGGTTCTTAGACAACCTTTTGAGCTTACTAATTTTTAATAATGGAAATTTCTATCGTTTAGAATATGGAAATGTTAAGACAAAAGTTTTGAATCAGAATAAGATAAATAATACAGGGGATGGCCCCTATGATGTTGGGATGATATTTAAGATGTTGTCTAACAGGTGTACCTACATTTCAACCATTTTGGCTACTGACTTATGCCTTGGAATAATGCAGAAGAGCAATGATAATAAAAATGAAATCTTAGAAAAAAATAATATGAAATAATTTTGTATTTAATTACGATTATTGAAAATTGATAAACGGGTTCTGCAATTTTCTTTAGTCAAATTAAAAAAATAAATTTTTAGAACCCCTTTTTATCTCTTTTGAGAGTAAATTCATTTTCTTATGAAAAAAATCCTTTTAGTATTCATGGCCTTTTTTCTCATCTCCCCCATGATGATGGCAAAACAACAGGGAGTTAAGAACGATAATAGTGAGACGGTATTACGTCATACACTTAAAAACGGGCTACGCGTCGTTATTATCAGAAACTCGCTTGCCCCGGTTGTTACTACCGAAATGAATTATCTGGTCGGTTCCAATGAAGCTCCTAAAGGTTTTCCGGGAATGGCACATGCCCAGGAACACATGATGTTTCGTGGTGCTCCTGGTTTATCAGCCGATCAGCTGGCGGATATTACGGCAGCAATGGGAGGAGATTTTGATGCGGACACACGGCAAATGGTTACGCAATACTTTTTCACTGTTCCTGCTGAAGATCTGGACATTGCCCTTCATATTGAGTCTATTCGTATGAAAGGTGTTTTGGACAGCCAGCAGTTGTGGAGCAAAGAACGCGGGGCCATTGAGCAGGAAGTAGCCAGCGATATGTCAAATCCCCAGTATGTATTTTATAAAAAGCTGTTGGAAGCTATGTTTAAAGGAACTCCTTATGCTCATGATGCACTCGGCACCCGTCCCTCATTTGATAAGACAACCGGGGCCATGCTTAAAAAGTTTCATAGCGCCTGGTACGCACCCAATAATGCCATTCTGGTCATTGTCGGCAGAGTAAACCCAAAGGAGACTTTGGCAAAAGTTGAAAAACTCTTCAGTAATATTCCTTCTAAAAAGTTACCTCCTCGTCCGGCCATTAACCTCCAGCCTGTAAAGCCTGATACCCTTCATCTAAAAACAGATTTACCTTACGGATTGGCTATTATTTCATATAGAATGCCTGGAACTGACAGCCCGGATTACGCTGCAACTGAAGTTTTATCCGATGTTTTGTCTAACCAACGAGGGAAATTATATTCATTAGTTCCGGAAGGAAAAGCTTTATATACAGGCTTTTCAACGAGTGGAATGCGCAAGGCCGGTGTTGGATTTGGCATTGCCGTATTCCCAAAAGGCGGAAATTCTGAAAAATTACTCCAAGAAGTATCTTCAGTGCTGGCTTCAGAAGTCAAGAACGGGGTAAATCCCGATTTGGTTACAGCTGCAAAACGACATGAAATTTCTGCATTTGAATTCGAGAAAAATTCTGTATCGGGGCTTGCTTCTGTCTGGTCTCAGGCACTTGCTGTCGAAGGTCATCAATCTCCAGCTGAAGGCTTAGAGGCTATAAAAAAAGTAACTGTTCAGGATGTCAACAGGGTTGCCCGGAAATATCTGGAGCCCCATCATGCCATCTTTGTAATTTTAACCCCGCAATCTTCCGGAAAACCAATATCCCGGAAAGGATTTGGCGGAAAGGAATCTTTTGCTCCCAAAAATCCCAAACCTGTTAAACTGCCTGAATGGGCACAAAATGCCATGGGTAGGTTAGCCGTTCCCAAATCCATTGTAAACCCGATAGTATCAACATTGCCAAACGGTATCAGGTTGATTGTCCAACCGGAACAGATTAGCAATACGGTAAGTGTTTATGGAAGGATAAAAAGCAAACCTAATTTGGAGACTCCCAAAAAGCAGGAAGGTGTTGATGATGTACTGGGGCGATTGTTTAATTATGGTTCAAAAACATTAAACCGAATTCAATTTCAAAAAGCATTGGATGATATTGGTGCAAATGAATCAGCTGGAAGCAGTTTCTCCCTTGAGGTTTTGACAGATCATTTCAACAAGGGTGTGCAGCTTCTGGCAGACAACGAACTGCATCCTGCTTTGCCTACACGTGCATTTATGATTATTCAGCATCAAACGGCAGCAACCGTAGCCGGTCAGATGCAAAGTCCTGATTACCTATTCAATAAGGCAATACACAGCTCTTTATTGCCCAAAAGAGATCCGGCTTTACGCCATCCAACACCCTCTTCTGTTCAGTCGCTTACGCTGGAAAATGTCAAAGATTACTATCAACATGTTTTTCGTCCTGATATGACGACCATTGTCGTTATTGGAAATATTAATCCTGATAAAGCCAAAACGGTCATTGAGAAATATTTCGGCAACTGGAAAGCAACCGGGAAAAAACCCAATGTTGAGTTCTCACCGGTACCCCTGAACAAAGCATCTGAAACCCATGTACCTGATGCCAGCAGAGTGCAGGATCGTGTCGTTCTTGCTGAAAATCTGAGTATTACCCGTTCAAATCCTGATTATTATGCTCTTGAAGTTGGCAACCATGTACTGGGTGGTGCTTTTTATGCCACACGCTTATATCGCGATCTTCGTGAAAACTCAGGTTTGGTTTACTATGTTTCTTCGTCGTTCAATATCAGGAAACATCGTTCGAATTATGAAGTGAATTATGCGTGTGATCCACCAAATGTTGCAAAAGCTAAGGCTATTGTTGCAAGAGATTTAAAACAAATGCAAAAAGAAGAGGTAACTCCGAAGGAATTACATCAGGCAAAATCTCTTCTCCTGCGCAAAATGACGTTATCAGAATCGAGCGTGGATGATATTGCATACGGATTACTTCATCGCTCTCTGGCCGGTTTACCTTTGGATGAACCAACCATTGCCGCCAGACATTACGTATCACTTACGGCCGGCCAGGTCAAAGCAGCTTTTACAAAATGGATAGATACCGGCAACCTGATTCAGGTTACCCTGGGACCAAATCCCAAATAAATTACCAAAAAGGAGGCTGCCAAAACAGCCTCCTTTTTATTTTTAAACCTGAGGCTTTTATAGGTTTATCCGGTATCCAAAAAATTATCCTTTCAAAATGGTTCCCAACCGGATAAATCTTGCGTGCCGGCAACTACCTTATTTCGTGCCTGATTGCAGGCCGGATACCACGAGAGCCACAGCAAACGGCACTTTGAAATATTTATGATAACCCGCTTCACAATCTCCTGAAAATTTCTTATCTTAGTCGAACAATAATTCTTTGCATAACAACAAGTCCTGAGATTTATTTTTGCAACAAAACGGAGAAAAGAAATGACAGAAATTAAACGAACATTTGACCTGCTGACACAAGCAGAAGAGAAGTTTCCCATGGATGTTGCACTCGCTGTAAAGCGCCACGGCAAATGGGAAACTTTCAGTACAGCCGACTACCGGAAAAATGTGGACGCTGTCAGCCTGAGGCTGCTTGCCATGGGTTTTGAAAAGGGAGATAAAATTGCCACGGTCAGTAACAACCGTCCCGAATGGAATTTCGTGGATTTCGGTATGTCGCAGATCGGGGTTGTTCATGTGAGTATCTATCCCACCATCAGCGATACGGAATACCGGCATATCCTAACACATTCCGGTTCGCGTATGTTGATTGTCTCGGATAAAACTCTTTTTGAAAAACTGCATCATTTTGTGGATGAAATTGAGGGATTAGAAGCCGTTTTTACTTTTGATGAAGTGGAAGGGGCAGTAAATTGGCATACTGTTCAGGAACAGGGAGAGGAAAAAAAGGCTGCATTAAGACCGCTACTTGAAAAAAGACGTAACGAGATAAAGCCGGAGGATTTGCTTACCCTTATCTATACTTCAGGAACGACAGGGCTCTCCAAAGGAGTCATGCTGAGCCATAAAAATGTGGTGAGCAACGTCCTTATGTCACAGGACCTTGTTGCAGGACTACAGTCCGGAGACCGTGCATTGAGTTTTCTTCCCCTGTGTCATATTCTGGAACGTACAGGATGCCTCGTCTGGCAATCTATCGGAGTTTCCATTTATTATGCCGAAAGTATTGAAACCATTGTGGCTGATATGAATGAGATAAAAGCCAATACTTTCATCACTGTTCCCCGTGTTTTTGAAAAGATTTATGATAAAATTATCCTGAAAGGACGGGAACTTAAAGGTGTTAAAAAGTCCATTTTTTTCTGGGCGGTTAAAATCGGCGACCATTTTGACCCCAATCCAGCCAACAGAACCGTTGTCTATAACTTTAAGCTTGCCTTAGCCCGTAAACTGGTATTAAACAAATGGCGCGAAGCATTGGGCGGTTCGCTGAAAGGCGTTATATCGGGAGGCGCAGCGCTTCAGCCACGGCTGTCACGGATTTTCTGGGCTGCCGACATACGGGTTCAGGAAGGATACGGCCTCACGGAGACCTCTCCTGTAGTGTCAGGCAACAAATCCTATTATCCCTATATCCGCTTTGGATGGGTAGGTGTTGTGCCGGACGAAATTGAGGTGAAAATTGCAGATGATGGTGAAATTCTGGTGCGTGGCGATAATGTGATGATGGGCTATTATAAAGATCCTGAAAAAACGCGCGAAGTGCTGGAACCGGATGGGTGGTTCCATACCGGCGATATTGGTGAACTGGATAAAGACCGCTTTTTGCGTATTACCGATCGTAAAAAGGAAATTTTTAAACTTTCAGGTGGAAAATATGTCGCACCTCAGCTGGTTGAAAATGTCTTGAAAGAATCTATGTTTATAGAACAACTGATGGTGATTGGTGAAAACCGTAAACTTACTGCCGCCCTGATTGTTCCCGATTTTGATTACCTGCATGCCTGGTGTCACTTGCACCATGTTACTTATCGCGATAATAAAGATTTGGTCAAAAAGAAAAAGGTGGTTGACCGCTATCAGGAAGAGGTGGACAAGTACAACCAAAAGCTGGGACACGTTGAACAAATCAAAATTTTCCGCCTGGTTTGCGACAGCTGGAGTCCGGAAACCGGTGAATTATCGCCCACACTAAAGCTTAAAAGAAAAGCAGTTAAGCATAAATACCAACATCTCATTGACGAGATTTATGAGATGCAAAAAATGATATAGTTACGGTGATTAGAGTCCGTCCATAAAATACCGTGTGATAGGTATTTTCTGTTATTTCTCTCTGTTTTATTTTTGTTCAAAAAAATATAACAGACATGAAATCTTTTTATTCACGTGCCACCATATTCCGAATCGGTTTCTTTCTATTTGCTCTTTCCGGATTGATGGGCGGTACTGTTTCGGCCCAGGTATCCGGCGTTTCAGCTTCCAAACTCACAGCCCTTGATGCAACATTGATCTCTGTGAAGACGCTCGAAGCGGAACCCTCTTTTACGTATTTATATGGGAGGACTGCCTTTGACAATAATGGAAAAACTTACCCTGTTTCGTCAGATCCTGATAGTGCGGTTATTTTAAAATATATGTTCTTCCGGTTTACGTATGGTGTGAGTAAAAATCTCGAAATAGGCACTTTTGTTACAGCAAATCTGAGTTCCATTTCTTTTGGCGCCAAATACCGGTTTGTGCAGCACAGGAAGTTTTCGGGCGTTGCATTATTGGGCATTAATTTTTCTAACGAATCAAACTTCAGTATCAGGAAAACAGGGTTTTTTGGAAAATCTATCGGAATTGCCACCGGTGTTGCCTTAACCAACAACTTTACGTCCCGTTTATCACTAGATGTGTCGGCGCAATATCAAAATTCTTTCTGCTATGAGGGCTCTCTGTCGGATGATTATTTTTTGGACTGTGATTTGGGATATTATGTTTATCATCAAACTTTACAATTGGTCGGAGGGTTTAGTTTTCAATACAACCATTTTAAGACCGGCAATCCGAATGCCTATCTTTTAAGTTTTCATCCGGGGGTAACCATAGAAACCGGGGAATCGTTCATTGTTGTGTTTTATACACCAATCGATTTAATGGGAAAAAACGCGGGCAATTTTACCGGCTTCTCTTTTGCTTTTACAATGACAATTCACTGAGAACAAAGGCTTCAAGATTAAAAAGTCAAAAATGGGTAGCGCTCCAGTAAATTACACAAAGCAGAAAGCCTTCTACCACAATAGAAGCGAGCATAAAAGGAAACGAGAGTTTGTTATCTCGATAGTATTTTCGAAGTAAAAATGCACCAATGGGAAGCGACAATAAAATAGGCGTCAAAAGAATGATGCCCCACATTCCATAACCCCGGCGTAATTTGATCATAAATTTGTTTTTCCAGGAAAATTTTTTTCGGTTTTTTCTTTTTATCCTGCGGCGTACTTTGCGTCTTTTTGCTGCCTGCTGCCAACGTACAGGAAATATTTTTACAACATAAGGATTAAAATACCGCGAATAAACAATGACAAGATCAGAGAAATGATAATAAATGGTAAAAGCCAGTGTCCCACCAGCAATGAGTGCGAAAAAATTCTCCCAAAAGCCCATCCCGATAGCTACACCATAAAGTGGAGCATAAAAGTATTTTATCATGGCGAGAAAAAATACCTGCGTAATTTTAAAAGAATGGAGCATGAGGATCAAAGTCGCTGTTCGATTTTTATGAATTGCAAAAGTAAGCATATTCGGAAAACAGCTTTTCTACCGATGATTAATTCAAGGGTTTTATTACCATTTTAGTGGATCAGACATTTTTTCTGCGCCAAAGGCATCTCTTTATGAAAAGGGTGAAGACCGCTGCTTTTTGTAATTTTGTCGTCTAAAAAAGTCACATGACATTAGAACCTCTTTTCGGGAAAACACTTTATCAACTGGAGGAAATAACCCAGGCATTGGGTGCACCGAAGTTTGTAGGCAAACAAATCGCCGACTGGCTTTATAAAAAGGATATCCGCGAAACAGAGGAGATGCGTAATCTTTCAAAAAAATTGAAAGCTGCCCTTACGGAAAAATATTCTTTTGGTTTGCAGGAGCCGGTAAATGTTCAGGCTTCGGCAGATGGCACAAAGAAATACCTCTTTAAAGCCGGCGACCATGGTTTTATCGAATCGGCTTTTATTCCTGAGAATAAACGGGCAACACTTTGCCTTTCATCGCAGGTGGGATGCAAAATGGGCTGTCTGTTTTGTATGACAGGCAAGCAGGGGTTTCAGGCCAACCTTACTGCCGGGGAAATTTTAAACCAACTACAAAGTCTGCCGGAGAAAGAAGATGTTACCAACCTGGTTTACATGGGTATGGGAGAGCCGATGGATAATCTGGAGGCGGTTATGCAAAGTCTTGAAATTTTAACTGCGGACTGGGGATTTGCCCGTAGTCCGCGAAAAATCACAGTCAGTACAATTGGTGTTGTACCAGCCATGCATCATTTTCTGGAAAACAGTGAATGTCATCTCGCGGTAAGCCTGCATACGCCCTTCGAAAATGAACGGCAGATGCTCATGCCTGTAAGCCGGAAATACCCTATACAAGCTATTCTCACGGAATTAAAACAACACAACTTCACCCGCCAGCGCAGGGTTTCGTTTGAATACATTGTTTTCAACAGCCTCAACGACACCCCGCGCCACGTGAAAGAGCTGGCACGGATTCTCAGCGGGCTTCATTGCCGTATCAACCTCATCCGGTTCCATCCCATTCCAAATACACCACTGAAAGGAACAGATGAAAAGCGTTTAATGCAATTCAAAGAAGCACTAAACGCCAAAGGAATTATTACCACCATCAGGGCATCGCGCGGACAGGATATCGATGCGGCCTGTGGCTTGCTGAGTACTCGCGAAATGAAAACGAAAATCAATAAATAAAAACTGAAAAAAGAATAATTAGCATGGAAAAACTTGTCAAATCATTTGCCAGCGACAACTGGTCGGGGGTTTGCCCCGAAATTATGGAGGCGTTGCAACAAGCCAATGTCGGACATGTGGAAGCTTACGGAGAAACAAACGACTTTTACACACACAAAGCCACAGAAAAATTCAAAACTCATTTTGGAGACGCTGTTTTTCCTTTTTTCGTTTACAATGGCACAGCGGCCAATGTGTTGGGAACAAGTCATTTGCTACGTCCATATCAGGCCATTGTTTCGGCAAAAAGTGCTCACATGAATGAAGATGAATGTGGTGCACCGGAGAAATTTGGCAGTTCTAAAATTCTGGAAATAGAAACGGAAGACGGGAAAATCAGGGCCATCGAGGTAGAACCTTTCCTGCACAGTATTGGTTTTCAGCATCATGTCCAGCCACGGATTATCTCCATCTCGGAAGTTACCGAAAAAGGAACGGTTTATTCACCGGAAGAGGTAAAAGTATTGGCAGACTTTGCGCACAGCCACAACATGTTGCTGCACATGGATGGCGCACGCATCAGTAATGCGGCGGCAGCCCTCGGCGTTACTTTTCGCACCCTGACAACCGATGCCGGTGTAGATGTACTTTCCTTCGGGGGGACCAAAAACGGTCTGATGTTTGGTGAAACCGTTGTGTTTTTTGATAAAATGCTGGCAAAAGACTTTGAATATACACGCAAACAGGGGATGCAGCTACACTCGAAGATGCGTTTTATAGCGGCACAATTCGACCGTTACCTCACAGATGATTTGTGGAAGAAAAATGCCGGGACAGCTAACCAAATGGCCAAATTATTGGAAAAAAAGCTGCGGCAGTTTCCCCGGTTAAAAGTCTCCCGCAATGTGGATGCCAATGGCGTGTTTGTCATCATTCCACCGGAGATTATTCCCCGGTTACAGCAACAATATTTTTTCCATATCTGGGATGAAAGCACTTCGGAAGTACGACTGATGTGTTCGTGGGACACTACCGAAGCAGACATTAATGGTTTTACACAAGTATTAGAAAATATGCTACACGATTAAAGCGTGTGCAGTAAGTTCTCAGCATCCTGATTTTTTTCACCAGGAGCCATCCACTTTTGCAGTTTTTCCACGGCTTTTTTTCTGATGCTTTCGTCCATGTATCGGGAGGTCTGGTTGAAAGCATAGGTCAGGAAGGCAACATCATCGGTAAACCCCAGCGCGGGAATAAAATCAGAAACCAAATCGGCAGGCATCACCAGATATCCCAAAGCAGCCATGATAAGCAGCCTGGTTTTTAGGGGAACTTTTCCCGAGAGAAGCAAAAACCAGAGCATCAGAACGTGGATAACCACCTCCTCTCCCAGCCTGAAAACCAGTTTTCTCAATTTGGTGAGGAAGTTGTTCTCATCATAATATTTTTCGTAACCAGACAGCTTGTCCTTCCTGCTCATGAGTGGGTGTTTTAGATAATAACAGTTTGCCTTTTAAATTATTGTCTTCTTTGTTCAAGGGCATGAAGTTCGTTTTTTTCGATGAGCAGTTCCCCGTTCTTAACTTTGTTCAAATCTTGTTCAAACACGGCAGTCACATTAGGGACATTGCGTAATAGAGGCAGCAGTTCGCCAAGATATTGTGCCGTAATGTTCCCATACATTAGCAGCAAATAATCAAAGTTACGCAAAGCCGGCAGCAGGATATCGGCACCATCTTTATTTTGTATCAGGAAGTAGTCGCGCCGCATCTCCTCATTGCTGGAGTAATACCACGAAAAAGCCGTCTCTTTCTCTTGCGACAATGAGAAAACTTCATATTTCTTAAAATCAAAGCCGCCATATTGGTTAATAAAATGCGTGGCACGGAAATCGGGAAGTCCGCAAACAATGCCGAGAAGGGAGTACCCTTCAAAAGAGTCGCCTTTGAGATAGCGTTTTTTAGCCATACTAAGATTTTTTTCAAAGTTAAGAATAAAGGGGACTTCTAATATAATGGGTAAGATGCTTCCGGGCAAAAGCAGCAGATGAATCCAGGGTGAAAATATTAAACTTGTTGGTTGATAGTTAACTATAACTGTGGTGTATTAGTTATCCTGAAGAAGTGGCCAGGCTTTTTCAGCAGACAGGTTTTCAGCACCTTTTATGGTATAATCATAAGCTTCGGCCACCATTTTATCTTCAATAAAAATCGCCACCTTGAACTGCTTTCTGTTTTTGATAGTTTCTTCGCTGAGCACCTGAAACCGATAATCTTTTCTGGTTTTCTGCGTCCATTCTATAATCTTACTCTTGTAACTAATCTCCGATTGCACCAGCTGATCCAGGTCAAAATGTATTTCTACAATCCTTTTTATAATGATCTTACGAGCAAAATGATAACCTTTATCAAGATAAAGCGCTCCGATAAAAGCTTCGAAAGCATCGCCCCCCACAGATTTCATTTGTCGTACGTCAGCATTGGAGAAGTGCATAAAATCTTTTAGTCCCAGCTTATTGGAAAGTTTATTCAGAGAAGAACGGCTCACAATTTTAGACCGCATTTCAGTGAGAAAGCCTTCGTTTTCAAATGGGAACCTTCTGAAGAGATAGTCGGCAACCACGACACCAAGAACAGCATCGCCGAGATATTCCAGACGCTCGTTGTTGATACGCGATCCACTTTTGTGATGCAGACTGGCCGATTTATGACGAAAAGCCTGTTTATACAAAAAAATGTTTCCGGGATAAAACCCGAAAATGTTTTTTATGGCTTGTCGCATCTTCCTGTTGGAAGAAAAATAAAGTCGCAGAAAGTTTCTGACAGACAAAATACGTCTTACTTTTTGAATTTTTTAAAAATAATGGAAGCATTATGCCCGCCAAAACCGAATGTATTGCTCAGGGCAGCATCCACTTTTCTCTCAACAGCATGGCCAAAAGTAAAATTCAACCGGCTATCAATTTTTGGATCATCGTTAAAATGGTTGATGGTAGGCGGTATGACATCATTTTTTACAGCCAGCAAAGCCGCGATAGCTTCAATGGCACCCGCACCTCCTAACAAATGACCGGTCATCGATTTCGTAGAGTTTATATTAATGTTATAAGCCTCCTCGCCAAAGAGTCTCACAATGGCTTTAGGCTCCACAATATCACCCACAGGAGTTGATGTTCCATGAGTGTTAATGTGTTGAATATCTTTTAGTTGAAAACCTGCATCCTTTAGTGCATCCTGCATACAGAGGAAAGCACCTAATCCTTCCGGATGAGGAGCTGTCATGTGATAAGCATCTCCTGACAGACCAGAGCCGGCAACTTCTGCATATATTTTAGCACCACGTTTCATGGCATGTTCCAACTCTTCAAAGACCAGTCCGCCACCACCTTCTCCAATGACGAAACCATCACGGTCTTTGTCGAAAGGCCTGGAAGCTGTTTTGGGGTCATCGTTGCGGGTCGAAATAGCATGTAAGCCATTAAATCCGCCAACGCCATCCTGCGTAATAGCAGCTTCGGAACCTCCGGCAATAAAAGCATCAGCTTTCCCGAGACGGATGTAATTATAAGCATCAGCCAGGGCATTAGTCGAAGAGGCACATGCAGAGACCGTCGCAAAGTTTGGCCCTCTGAATTCAAATTTTATGGAAATATGCCCGGCAGCAATGTCGGCAATCATTTTAGGAATAAAAAACGGGTTGTAACGCGGTGTTCCATCTCCTTTTACGAAGTTTTCCACTTCACTATGGAAACTTTGAATACCACCAATTCCGGAAGCCCAAATGACCCCAACACGATTTCTATCAATGCCTTCATCTAAAAGGCCGGCATCTTCAACGGCTTCGGTAGCTGCTACCAAGCCAAATTGCGCATAACGATCATATTTACGCGCATCTTTCCTGCTGAAATACTGCATAGGGTCAAAACCTTGTACCTCACAGGCAAACCGGGTTTTGAACTTTGATACATCAAAATGAGTAATAGGAACCGCACTGCTTTTTCCTTGCAGCAACGATTCCCAATACGCACTTGCAGTATTTCCAATAGGAGTAATTGCGCCAATACCTGTAACAACAACTCGCTTTAACTGCATAAAAATTCTTCTCCTTTTTTACTGGTGACTTTCAATATATTTAACAGCATCACCCACTGTTTCTATCTTTTCTGCTTCTTCGTCAGGAATAGAAAGGTTGAATTCTTTTTCAAATTCCATGATTAATTCAACCGTATCAAGAGAGTCAGCTCCCAAGTCGTTTGTAAAACTTGCTTCGTTGGTAACTTCACTTTCTTCTACTCC
>VAPE01006054.1_pt1 | contig 15301 bp, 10 predicted proteins | sample 3393911 | NCBI WGS metagenome assembly VAPE01 (sample SAMN08290436, study PRJNA428436) | hydrothermal vent metagenome | isolation source: Deep-sea hydrothermal vent chimney | place: Atlantic Ocean: South-mid Altantic Ridge | reverse complement strand
TTGCAAATTAAATTCGTTTGATAAGCACCAAAAGACAAAAAACAAATACCAGATAATACGCAATGTTCAAAACATCAAAAACCAAAATAAAAAAACAGATTGCTGATAAACTCAAGCATAAGTTTATGCTTTTGAATATTGTATTTTGGTATTTATTTGTCATTTGATTATTGGTGTTTGTCATTTTTATAAAAGTAGCTGTAATAAAATTGCAGGTTTTCAACCAGAATTTAAAATAATAAACATGGTTTTTCAAAAAGAAATTACACTTCCTTCGTTTCCGAAAGGTTTTTATCTGATTAATAACCTTGTACTTGATGCCACCGGCGAACTGCCCGAAACAGGGCTGCTCAATTTGTTTCTGAAACACACTTCAGCGGCATTGATGCTCAACGAAAATGCCGATCCCGATGTGCGCACCGACCTGAATGCGTTGCTCGATAAAATTGCTCCGGAAGGAGCTCCTTTTTACACGCACGTACTGGAGGGCACCGACGATATGCCTTCCCATTTTAAATCGGCAATTTTAGGTACTTCGTTAACTATTCCCATAAGTCATCACCGGCTGAACACCGGTATTTGGCAGGGGATTTATTTTTGTGAATTTCGTCGCCACAGCAGCAGGCGTAAACTGGTGATTACGGTTGTTTCTTGAAATTTGTAATGAAATAACGAAATTGAAATCTGCGAAATAATTTTGTAATTATTAACCTTGTTAAATAATTACCCTAATTCTAATATTCGTGTTTATTTTGGCAGAATATTATATGTCTTGGTTAAGATCGATAAGTTTGAAAGAATTGAATAAGGTTGCCAATCAATCCTTTTTTGCTATTTTTGTATTTTATTTTGTCACGCTATAAAAACACTTATAAATTATAGATTAACAATAATTTCAAAGAACTTTTAAATATTTTTAATGGATACTAGTGGTATTTTATATGAAACAATCATGTTCAGAAAATCCAATAAAGATTCCCAGGTTGATATGTTTAGTGACATACTCTCCATTCTTCAAGGCAGTTCACATAAACAGTACAGTAGGTGTATTAAAACAGAAAAAGAGACTATAAAAAATTGGAAAAAGAGGCTTAATTCTTTATCTCTTATCAAAAAATACGGGCAAATATGGCACTAATGACAATATGCAGTTTCATATTGTCAACTGCCCGGCCTTGCTCTTTTTATGATAATTTTATCAATTTGTAAAATGCACTTTTCTCAAGAGGACTCAATGATAAAATTTTTATACGATGGCAAACATAAACGACATAGCAAAAAAACTCGGACTTTCGATAACAACAATTTCAAGGGTTTTAAATGGCAAGGCAGATCAATACAGGATAGGTAAAGCAACTCAGTTAAAAGTTAAAGAACTGGCTGAGGAACTAGATTATGTTCCTAATGAATTCGCTGCAAATCTGCGTTCTGGAAAAAGTAAAACTATTGCCTTGTTTATACCAACTATTAGCAACCCGTTTTTTGCAAAAATAGCAAGCGATTTAAATAAGGAATTAAGGGCTATGGAGTTTATGACTATCTTTAGTGAAAGTGATGAAGATGAGTTGGTTGAAGAAGAAATATTAAAGAAACTACGATCAAAGAACATAGAAGGTCTTTTAATTGCTCCTTGTGGATCCAGTTCTAAGGAAATCATAAGGCTACACGATAAGGGCTTGCCTATAGTATGTTTTGACCGATATTTTGACAGCATTGATATACCCTACGTTGCCACTGACAACTTATGGGGTAGCTATAGTGCTACTAAATATTTAATTGAAAATGGACATCGTAATATTGCTTGTATTCAAGGAAATAAATTTTCGATGCCTAATATAAAACGAGTTGAAGGGTATTCTAAGGCTATGAAAGAGGCAAACATTAATAAACTGTATGTAGCAGGAGAAAAGTTTGATGAACAAAATGGTTATCTTGAAACAAAAATATTACTTCAAAACAAGGAAAATATTTCTGCAATATTTACATTGAGCAACACAATAGCCATCGGTAGTTTAAAAGCCTTAAAAGAGGAAGGGGTGAAGGTTCCTCAAGATATATCTTTAATTACATTCGATGATGCACCGTATCAGGAACTTTTCTCAACACCTATAACATGTGTTGCTCAACCTTTTATGGACATTAGTAAGATTGCCATCAAAATGCTTATTGCAGAACTTAACAATGAGCCTTTGACAACTACTCAAATATTACTAAAACCAAAAATTATCTATCGCGATTCTGTAATTCCATTTTCAGAAAAAAGCTAACAGGTTATTAAGGCAAATGCAAAATAAAATTCGGGATATGTTTAGATGATTATAGATAGCTATTAATCAATGGCTTAATATGGTAATTGCGGTTTGTAGCATACTATTTTTGTGCATATGGAGCTTTTCTGTTTTTACAAATTTAGTTTTCAATTGAATTAGTTCTTGTTCCTAACTCATTATCAATCAGCTTCTTTAATTCAATTTTGTAAAATAATTCATTTACAAAAGAAATTTCTGTAAAAGGATGTACCGTGTAAATAACTTTCGCACAGTATGTTGATATAATTGTTAATAACTTTATTGCAGATTTAAGAAAAAAAATGCATAAACGCTTGCGCTATAAAAAAAATTTTTGTATTTTTGTCAAATTAAAGCTTTGATAAACAGGTGGAGATTTGTTAAACAATTGCACAAACATTTGTTCTTTTGTTTATTATTTGAAAATTGAAATTTTTTGAACTAAGTATTAATTAAATAACCAGGTGTATGAAAAATTATTATTTTTTGGGATATATATTTAGGAGTAAATTTATCCCGGTTGTTTTAATGAGCTTGCTATTCATGGTTTTTTCAGCGGAAGCTTTCAGCTCAACAGAATCAGAAAATCATCCAGCAGTATTTCAAAAGAAGATTTCAGTTTCGGGGATTGTAAAAGATTCTCATGGTGAGCCTTTAGCGGGCGCGACTGTTGTAATAAAAGGAACTACTACAGGGACAACTACAAATGCTACTGGAAAATTCCAACTTACGGTTAATAGTAAAAAAGCAATTCTTGTGGTTTCATTTGTTGGATTTACTACCCAGAAATTATTAGTTGGAGACAAAACGTATTTTAATGTTATACTCAAAGAGGTTCCTACTGGCTTAAATGAAGTGATAGTAGTTGGCTATGGAACTTCTAAGAAAAGCGATCTTACAGGTGCAATATCCTCAGTAAATGCTGATCAATTAACGATAATGAGTAATCAGAATCCACTCAGTGCTATTCAGGGAAAAATGGCTGGCGTAAACATTACGAAAACATCAGGCGCCCCTGGGGCTGCTTTCATGGTTAGAATTCGTGGTATTGGGACTATAAACAATAGTAATCCGATTTATATTGTTGATGGGTTTCCCGTTAGTGACATTAGTTATCTTTCGGTAAATGATATTAAATCTGTTGAAGTATTAAAAGATGCATCTGCTACGGCTATTTATGGTTCAAGGGGTGCTAACGGAGTTATTCTTGTGACGACAAAAAAGGCTAACAAAGCAGGTGTGCATTTTTCTTTAAATTACAATTATGGGGTACAATCTGCCACAAAACAAATTCCCATGTTAAACGCGTGGCAATTTGCAACCCTTTATCGCGAAGCAGAAACCAATGCCGGTTTGATACTTACTCCTTATGAAAATAAGGTTACACAATACGTAATCGCCCATAAATCCATAGGAACCAATTGGCAAAACTTGGTTTTTCAGAAGTTTACACCTGTCCAAAATATTAATTTAAGCTTTTCTGGCAGGACGGGACGAAATACATATTTGGCCTCAATATTTTATAATACCAATAAAGGTTTAGTTAAATACAATAATTTCTCAAAGTTGGATCTGCATCTCAGCAATATGTATACAATTTCTGATAAAATAACTTTGGATATTGGAGTGTTTTATTCAAGAATTGACAGGCATGAAATAAATAATGGCACTTTAAACTCTGCGCTTTATATGGATCCTATTACACAGCCATGGGATAAAAACACGAACAACTACGGCGCAAAAATGTTTAATCAGATTGAAGCGACTAATCCTGCCCTGTTAATTGACAATTCAAAATATAATGGGTTGAGTTATACTAATAGATTCGTTGGAAATGTGGGATTAACAGTAAAAGATTTATTTATAAATGGGCTTTCTTTTAAATCATTATTTGGAATTGATAGTAAAGAAATCCAGGGAAAGGGATACTGGCCAAAATATTATGTAGATATTTCAACATATAATTCGGAAAGTAGTTTATATCAAAACCGGCGAAATATTGTTTCTATAGACTGGACCAACTATCTCACTTATAACAAGATTTTGAGACATAACATAATTAAGGTTACGCTCGGTACAGAAATGTTAGGTGTAAAGGATGGCTGGACCTCAGCAACCGCTTACGACATTCCGAATGACCCTAATCTGATGTATTTCAATTTGGCTCAGGATGTAAATCGAAAAACGCTCGAAGGAACTATTCAGGATTATAGATTGCTATCTTATTTTGCCAGGGTAAATTATAAATTTAAAGATAGGTACTTGCTTACAGCATCGGTAAGAGCCGATGGTAGTTCAAAATTTATTAATAAAAACCGGTGGGGGGTTTTCCCTTCAGTTGCAGTTGCGTGGAATATTAAGAACGAGTCCTTTTTAAAAGATATTGATGTTATAAGTAGCTTAAAAATTCGCGCCGGATGGGGTGTAGTAGGCAATCAAAATTCTCTCAATAACCCATATGCGTATGCTTCAACAATCACACAACTTAGTAGGCCTTATGTGCTGGGGGGTAATATTGTAAACGGTTATTATCCCAATAGTTTAGCTAATAAAAATATTAAGTGGGAATCTACTGAAACTTATAATATTGGGATAGACTTAGCCTTGTTTGAATACAAACTAACTGTTAATGCAAATGTATTCCAAAATACAACGAGAGACATGATTGCTGCACCGCAAGCACCTCTATATGTAGGGTACCAAGCAAGTCCGTCCAATATTGGGTCAGTTCGTAATCGAGGGGTGGGAGTTTCGTTAGGTTACAATGATAATGCTGGTGATTTCCATTATAGAATTAACTTTAACATTACAACATTCAAGAATAAAGTCCTTTCTTTGGGAACTTCATCAGCTATTATTGCAGGAATGTTACCAAGGCTTGATCCTACAACATACACAATGGTTGGAGGAGAGATTGGTGCGTTTTGGGGATTAAAAACACACGGTATTTTTACGCAAAAATCGTTAGATGCATTGCACGCGAAATATCCAAATTATCAACCGAATGCGAAACCCGGTGATGTGTGGTTTGTTGATTATAATGGAGACCACAGAATAGATAAAGTTGGTGATAGGCAATACTTGGGGAGTGCAATTCCTGACTTCACTGGTGGATTGAATATTCAATTAAACTGGAAAAATTTCGATTTGAATATGTATTTTCTTGGTTCCTACGGAAATAAAATTGTTGATGGACAATATGTTTATATACATGGCTCTAATATAAAAAGTAATTGGAGCGCTGACATGTGGAATCGTTCTCATGGAAATATTATTACAAATATACCACGACTAACGGTAGCCGATCCAAATGGAAATTCAAGTACTTTCTCTGACCGGTATGTTAAAGATGGTAGTTATTTACGCTTTAAAAACCTGCAAATAGGATTTAACTTTCCAGAAAGTGTCTGCAATAAAATGAAACTATCCGGTTTCAGGATATATTTTTCTGCAGATAACTTATTCACACTTACAAAATATCCAGGATGGGATCCGGAACCTGTTTCTTACGGAACTTTGAATGGTGGTGTAGATTATGGCACTTATCCATTATCGAGAGTATTTTCACTGGGCATAAATTTAAAATTTTAAAAACTAAGAAAATGAAAAAAATAATGTTTAGCCGAACGGTATTCTTTGCTATAGTAACATTTTTAATGTTTACAACATCCTGTAAAAAATATTTAGATTTACAACCAAAAGCTCTTCGAACTGCAAACAATTTTATCTCGAATGATGCTAATGCCGTAATGGCTGTTAATTCAATTTATAATGTATTAGCGTCACAGAATAGGTGGGAAGGTGGTAATCTTGAATCTTCTCGTTGGTATATTGGTGAAATTCTTGCTGATGATGCAGCAATGGGATCCGTAAAAGGTGATTATGATGATTTAGAACGATTGATAGAATGGAGGCCTTTTACCGATAATATTATTCTTAATGGTATATGGAGGAGAGCGTATGAAGGAATTTATAGGAGCGATTGGGTTTTGGCCACTCTGCCAAAGTCACCTGTTGACTCAACTCTAAAAAGGCGATTAATGGGTGAGGCATATTTTTTACGGGGCATGAATATATTAAGACTGGTAAAGGTATTTGGAGATATTCCTATAACAAATGGAATTATTTATCCAGATCAATATGGAAAAATACCTCAACAAACCATGCATCAGGGGTTTGAAATTGCTGCTGAGCAATTTAGAAAAGCTATGGTAAGACTACCGAGAAAGAGCCAATATGCTGCAAAAGATTTAGGAAGAGCGACAATTGGTGCTGCACATGCGATGTTAGCACGCTTGTATATGCTTGAGGCGGGCTTGGATCAACATGCAGATGTCGGTTGTTGGGATTCTGTATATAGATATACAAGTTTGGTAATGAATTCGGGGGAATACGGATTAGTTGCAAATTATGCAACCATACATGAACCCGAGGGCGCAAATGATTTCGGGTCAATTTTTGAACTGCAATATGGTAGTTCGGCTTCCTTAAATATTGGTATCGGAGCAGATCCATCGGCAATCGGTTCCACTTCACAAGTACGGTGCGGTATTAGGGCTGCCACCAATGAAGGTTTACCTGGTGGCTGGGGTTACTTTCAACCTACACAGTTGTTGGTTAATGCTTTTGAGCCAGATGACCCCAGACTAAGCAGCACGGTATATGGGCCAAATTTTGATGGAGGTATTGTTTATGGTATTAAGAGGAATTATAATCTTTCAGCCATGGAAACAGAGTATTACAATCGCCAGTTAGCAATTGATCCTTATACAGAAGCTTCAGCACTTATGGCTTCCCCATCAAACAGCTCAAGGAACGAGATAATAATGAGATATGCCAATGTATTACTTATGAATGCCGAAGCAGCATATTACCTTGGTAAACAGGGAGAGTCTTTAGCAGACCTTGAGTTAATAAGAAATAGAGCTCGACATAGCACTAACGCCAAAGGCTATGTACTTGGTCCCAATAACTATGTCTTAACAGGTTTTTCGGGAAATCTACCACAGGTTACCGCTTCAGGGATTGATCTGTTGCATGCTATTTGGCATGAGAGGAATGTTGAGTTAGCTCTCCAGGGCATGAGGTACTGGGATCTTGTGCGGACAGGCAGATATTTCAAAAGACTATTGGTAAAAGAACAAACCTTAAAACGTCCAACGTCAACAACATTAGAATTTGCCAATGTTGACATTGTTGCAAATTGTCAAGCACGATCCATTATGGGCCCCAGAGGCATTAAAGATGTCCCTATATTTCCCATACCTGGTGCTGAAGCCGTTAAATGGAATCTACATCAATTAATAGCTTTATATAATTAATGATTTGGGGATTTTCCCAAAACTCAGATTGAGTTTCTTTTACACATTAAAATAATTCCAAAAAGATGAAATATAAAATATTAGTTTTATTCATAGTAGTAGGTTTTGCTTTGCAAAGCTGTACTAAAGAAAAAAGTTGGTCAGGAAATGATATTAATTTCCCTATACCGGTCATTTCTTCAGTTTCTAAAACAAAAGTAGCTGTTGGTGATACAATAACCTTAACGGGGGTATTTAATGATGTTATTTCGGTTACAATTGGTGGGGGATTTGCTAAAATTGATTCAATTTCAACTGATTCAACTACTATGTATGTAAAAATTACAGCAACCTGTGCATCCGGCCCTTTAGTGGTTCAAAATATATTTAAAAATGCCACTACATTTTCTGGTAATTTTATAGTTACAGGAGGGGGTGCGATAGTAATTCCCGACAAAGTAGTAATTTTAGACTTCACAGGTGGTGGGGCTCTCCCAAAATGGACAAAAAGTACGTGGAAAGAAGCTAAAAATTTCCAGAAAACGGGTTATGGTATAAATAAGATTGGCCCACCCGTTGGGTATAAAAATTACTATGCAATGGACGATACAACGTTATACCCCCCAAATCAGCCAGCGGGACAAGATGGTAATATACCATACGGAAACTACACCTCTGATAATAATGGAGCCGGATTTGATATAAGTTATTATAATAACCCATATGTTTCAGTTCTTATAAATACTGGAAATGATATTTGTTATTTGAGTTTGGTAATTGATGGTAAAATAATTGATCTCCAACCTTCTTTTTCACCAGGTGGAATATTTGCAAATGGGGAGAAAAAGCATTACATGCAAACGAAAAATAAGTGGATGTGGTACACCTTTTCATTATCAGATATAATGGGATCAACAGGAGTACCGGCACATATTAATGATATGGGGTTGTTTATTCGAAATAGTTGGGATTATGGTGCAGCAAACTATCCTGGTTTTCAGCTTAATATAGTACAAATGGTAATAACAAACGGACCCCTGCCTACAAAAATTTCGGTTTTCAATTTTGAAAATGGAAAACCAACTACTACGGATTCAGTTACAAGTTGGGCTGGAGATCCACTCCCAACATATGGATTGGATAAATTTGGACTTACAGCGCCAGAGGGATCTCATTATTATTCTATGGCGAATCCAGCAGATGGAGGTGGAAAAAACTATAAATTCGCACTTAAAAGTGATAATAATGGTCAGGGATTTGATCTGAGTAAAATGCTTGACCCTTATATCACCTTTGCTGTGAACACTGGATCTTCCAGTGGATATTTTGATTTTGTATTTGAACAGAAATCTATTTGGGGAAAAGATGGAGAACCATGGGCTGATCCTTCAAATAGCACAGGAGCCTTAGTCCCCTATCCGGAAAAGGGGAATTACTTTGATACAGGCGGAAAATGGGAATGGAGGTCGTACAATCTTAAAACTTTGCTTAAATCTGTTCCGAGTTTTGCCACAGACGTAGGTTACCCAGATTTCTCGACTAAATTTAACTATATTTTGGTTTGGCCTCGTGATGGCTGGAATAATGCCGGTGCGGCACCACCATTTGAGTTAAATATTGATGACGTTGTTATTACTGACGGGATTCCGCCAGCTGGTTTACCCTATATGAAATAGAAAATCTTTAGAAATTATCCCGATGGATATTATTTATTACTTTTATTTTTTGCAGGCGCAAAATAAAATATAGAGAGGAGGTAAGTTAATAATAATATCCATCGGGATATTAATCATCATTATTTTTAGTGAGTTTTATAAAAATTAAAATTATTAAATATGAAAAAAAATATTTTTAAGTATTCTGTACTGTTGTATTTAATCATCTTTTTAACCGGTTGTTCGGGCAAAGTTACACCGGCTCATGCACAAGAACCCATTAAAAAAAATACTGCTATACGGGTTATTTTTGATACTGATATGTGTTATGATGTGGATGATGTTGGTGCTTTGGCAATTTTGAATGCATTAGAGGATCAAGGCGAGGACACAATTCTTGCAGTTAATTATAATGAGGTAAATAAATATGGTGCTGCGGCAATTGATGCCATCAACACATGGTATCATCGTGGATATATCCCAATTGGGATATATAAGAAGCCACTCGTATCTCCGGATAGCTCTCCATATTTAAAATATTTAGCTTCGTATCCTAACGATATTCCAAAGAATCTAAATAATGTTCCGAGTGCATTAGATGTATATGTTAAAACTCTTGAAGCGCAACCTGATTCATCTGTCACTATTATTAGTGTGGGCTTTTTGAATAATCTTGAAGATTTATTAAATAGCCACCCTGATCTCATTGCAAAAAAGGTTAAAAAACTGGTTATTATGGGTGCGGTAAATAACGATGATTTCAATTTAGTTCGACATAATTTAGTTGGGGCTTCAGAGAAGGTACTAAAAGATTGGCCAACACCTATTGTAATAAATCAATTGGGGGTAAATGTATATACAGGAATAGCATTGCAAAATACACCTGTTGGAAATCCGGTAAGAGAAGCTTATTATCGATGGTTTCATGAACAGTTTAAAGGAAGGCCAAGTTGGGACCCATTGACGGCTTTATATGCAGTAAGAGGCCAAAAATACAGTTACTTCAATGTTGTATCAACAGGGACAGGCTCACTAACTAACGGGTATATTTATAATATGAAACCTGGTTGGCGCTCATATCTTACCAAAGCACTTACTAATGCTCAGTATGAATCTATTCTAAATGCTTTAATGACAAAACCGCCTAAATAGGTATTTGTAAAATAAAATTTATTATTGAATAGAAAAAATGTTGATTCTCCACGTATATAAAATCAGGATTATTAAAGTTTTTAAAAAAATAATGGGGCTATCCGAATCTCATAACGTGTTTTTTGGGTAGTCTCATTAGTTTTAATTTTTTCGAAATCTTGTCAAAGGCTAATAATTAAAACAGAAATTATTGAAGTTTTATCAAAAATGTTAAAGAAGTTACTAAAACTAAACCGCTATGGATTAATAATCCATAAATTTAGGTTACTGATCAAATTCGATCTCCTTTAACCACTTTGTAAGGTATAAAACAATGCGTAACGGCAACTCAATAATTCTAATAACTTTTATAAACAGTGATATCCCTTGGATTGATTTTTCAAAAAAATTGAGATTACGAAATGATATCCTCTGTTAATTTATTCATCTATAAAAAATGAAAACAAAACTAATATTTCTGATAAGTGTTTTTTTTGCATTATCTGCGTTAGTCAATGCTCAGGATAGGAATTTTACTATAAAAAATGGCAACCAGATTTTAGGTCCGGAATGTTTAAACACTCGGCCTGCATGGAAAGGGCATCAAACTACTTGTGGTAAGAATGAACATAAACGTTGGTTGGCTGATGTAACCCATTGGCGTGCTGAACGACGCATACGCGTTGCTTATAGTGGCAAACGTTACGAAAACCCTTTAACGAAATGGACACAATCAAGTTTTATACAGGCGCAAATGATGGTTGAGGATAGATACTTTTACGATCCTATGGCACACCGTTACACAGTAGGCAAGTACCTTAATGATCTCAAAAAAAGATATGGTGGTATTGATGCTGTATTGATTTGGCCAACCTACCCCAACCTGGGGATTGATAATCGCAACCAACTAGATATGATCCGTTCCATGCCAGGTGGTATCCCTGGCGTGAAACAGATGGTAAATGACTTTCATAAGCACGGAGTTCGCGTATTTTTTCCAATGATGATGTGGGATCAGGGAACAAGAGATCCAGGCATGCCCTGGCCGGAGGCTATCGCAAAATTAATGGCCAAAATTGGGGCTGATGGTATCAATGGGGATACCCAGCATGGCGTTGCTCAGGCATTTGTTCAGGCTTCTGAAAAAATTGGGCATCCCCTTGTTTTTGAACCAGAACTTGGTACAAGCTATGACGAAGCAGTTGCTTATGATTTGATGTCATGGGGTGAAGTCGGTATAACTCCATCTCAAATTGTCCCTGAAATTAACCGGTCTAAATGGTTGGAACCACGCCATATGGTAAACCTGTGCGACCGCTGGGCAAAATCAAAAACCGATGACCTTCAACTTGCTTTTTTTAATGGGTATGGGTACGAAAGTTGGGAAAATGTATGGGGAATATGGAATGGCATTACTCCGCGCGATGGAGAAATGTTACGTCGTATGGCTACCTTGGAGCGTGCCATAGCTAAGTACCTTGTTAGTCAGGATTGGGAACCGTTTTACCCCATGTTAAATTTTAGGGTGTTTGCAAGTCGATGGCCATTAGGCGAAAATACGGTATGGACCATTGTAAACCGAAATAATTACAATATAACAGGTGCACACATGGAAGTACCTTTACAAAAGGGTATCCGTTATTTTGATTTGTATCATGGCATTGAACTGTTTCCGGTTAAAAAGGGAAACAAAGCTATTTTAAATTTTAATATTAAGTCAAAGGGGTTGGGAAGTATTCTGGCCGTCAAGGGTTCGCCGGATCATTCTATTGTGAAACTAATGGCCACGATGAAACAATTAACAGCAAAACCTCTTAAAAGTTATTCAAACAAATGGAAAGTATTACCACAACAATTAGTTGCCATTAAAGATGTTAAACCGCCGGCACAAGCTCCTAAAGGCATGATAAAGATTCCTGCCGGAAAATTCAATTTTAAGGTTCATGGTGTTGAAATTGAAGGTAATAGGTTAAAAGGGGTTGATGTTCAATACCCATGGGAAGATTCACCGCGCCAATATCACCAAAAAACGATGTTTGTGAAATCATTTTGGATTGACAAATATCCTGTTACCAATGCCCAATTTAAAAAGTTTATGGATGCAACGGATTATAAGCCTGTTGATGATTTAAATTTCCTTCGCGACTGGAAGAATGGTAGCTATCCCGAAGGTTGGGGCAACAGGCCTGTTACGTGGGTTTCGCTGGAAGACGCCAGGGCTTATGCCTCCTGGGCTGGAAAACGTCTACCCAACGAATGGGAGTGGCAATACGCTGCACAGGGAACCGATGGCCGCCTTTATCCATGGGGCAACAAATGGAACGACGATGCTGTACCAATACCCGATAAAGGCCGGACTTTGAGAGGCCCCGATCCCGTAGATGCCCATCCTGAAGGGGCAAGTCCATTTGGAGTTATGGACTTGGTTGGCAATGTTTGGCAATGGACGAATGAATACATAGATAAACATACACGCGCTGCCATATTACGCGGTGGCTCCTATTATCAACCGCAAGGGTCAATTTGGTATTTTCCTCAAGCGTATAAGTTAAACGAACATGGCAAATATTTGTTAATGGCTCCATCTATGGATCGATCGGGTACCATAGGCTTTAGGTGTGTACAGGATGCTGAATAAGAATATGAAAATGATGGATTTAAGTTTAGATTATAAAATTATAAATAAAATAAATAAACCATGTTTATAGTAAATAATTATCTGCTGGCAGTTTTTTTCTGTTTTATTACAATGATATGTTGGGGGTCGTGGGCAAATACCCAAAAACTAGCTTCTAAAAAATGGGGATTCCAACTGTTTTATTGGGATTACACGATTGGTGTAATGATTTTGTCCCTGGTATTTGGGTTAACACTAGGGAGCAATGGAGCAAGCGGACAAGCTTTTATTCCTAACCTTTTACACGCGTCTTTAAAGTCAGCATCTTATGCATTATTAGGCGGAGCAATATTTAATATTGCCAATTTACTGTTGGTAGCTGCTATTGACATTGCCGGTATGGCTATTGCTTTTCCAATTGGTATTGGTATTGCATTGGTTTTAGGAGTGGTTGTTAATTATGTTGCCACACCGATAGGTAATCCAATTCTTTTGTTTTCGGGCGTGGCACTAATAACATTAGCTATTGTGTTTGATGCTTTGGCATACAAGAAGATAACCAAAGGCTCTGCTTCAACAAAGGGGATATTAATATCTATCGCTGCCGGTATTTTGATGGGGTTCTTTTATAGGTTTGTTGCTGCTTCAATGTCAGTAAATTTTATTAATCCTACAGCAGGATTATTGACACCATATACAGCTGTTTTTGTATTTTCAATAGGAATTTTCCTTTCTGATTTTTTGTTTAACAGCTTTTTTATGTACAAGCCTGTTAGCGGGAAAAAAGTTACCTATTCGGATTATTTTAAGAACGGTACGCCAAAACTACATCTTATAGGAATTATGGGAGGTATTATATGGGCAATAGGGATGTTGCTTAACATGGTAGCAGCAGGGAAAGCAGGTTATGCTATTTCCTATGGTCTGGGCCAGGGAGCTACATTAATTGCTGCAATTTGGGGTGTCTTTATTTGGAAAGAATTTAAAAATGCTCCCAAAGAAACCAATACGTTAATTGGCCTAATGTTTCTATTATTCATTGCAGGTATAAGTTTTATAATAATGGCAAAAATTGCTTAATAAATTTAATATGGGAAAAATTGTTGTGGTAGGAAGTAGTAATACTGATTTGGTGATTACTTCATCAAAACTGCCCTTGCCAGGAGAAACTGTCATCGGCAATGAATTTAATATTTTTGCAGGTGGGAAAGGAGCCAATCAAGCAGTGGCAGCTGCCAGAGCAGGTGGTGATGTTTTGTTTGTAGCTAAAGTTGGAGATGATGATTTTGGTAAAAAAGCCATTGAAGGGTATAAAAAAGATAATATTAATACTAACAAAATTGGAGTTGATTCTGAAAAACCTTCAGGCATAGCTATTATATTGGTAAATGAATCAACAGGGCAAAATTCAATAGTTGTGGCATCTGGTTCTAATAGTGAATTGTCAATTGATGATATTAAAAGGGTAAGGACAGGAATAAAAGAAGCAGACGTATTGTTAGTGCAATTGGAGATTCCTCTTGAAGTTGCTGAATTTTCTTTGAAAGTAGCCAAGGATAATGGGGTAAAAACCATTCTAAATCCGGCACCTGCTCAGCCCTTAAACGATGAGTTATTAAGTTTAGTAGATATTATTACCCCCAATGAGACTGAAGCTAAAATATTAATTGGTATTGAACCTAATAATGAAAATACTATTAAGAGAGCAGCGGCTAAACTTTTAACAAAAGTTAATGATACTGTCGTAATTACTTTAGGTAGCAAGGGAGTTTATTATGCGTCTAAGAATGGTAATGAAGGAATTATTCCCTCAATAAAAGTTGATGCAGTTGATACTACAGCTGCTGGTGATGTTTTTATTGGGTATTTGGCTGCTTTTATAGCCGATGGAAAGAATTATGAGGAAGCAATTAAGCTATCAAATAAAGCTGCTGCAATTTCTGTAACAAGAAAAGGTGCTCAACCCTCTATTCCAAAAATTAATGAACTAAATTAGTTTATTATTGCCTTGTGATAATTTATGGCTAAAGTTAATGCTGTTGGCAAAAGAAAAAACTGAAAAAGCGACTCAGGGGTTGTTTTATAATAGTTAACACATTTATTCAAAATTTAGAGCAATGTCCGGCTATACAATTACAGGAAAGATATCAAATGCTTCTACCTCTGTTTAGATGAAACACTCATGTTTAAATTTTAAGCACACAAAGGGATGATTAAAGTCCGCATAGCGGACGACTCAAATGTAGCCTCGGATTTTAATCCGGGGCGATGGTATCAAAACGCATTATATCAATATATTACAAAATTATA
>VAPE01028304.1_pt1 | contig 15323 bp, 11 predicted proteins | sample 3393911 | NCBI WGS metagenome assembly VAPE01 (sample SAMN08290436, study PRJNA428436) | hydrothermal vent metagenome | isolation source: Deep-sea hydrothermal vent chimney | place: Atlantic Ocean: South-mid Altantic Ridge | reverse complement strand
TCCTGTTGCCCTTGAAAAAGAGACCCGATTCGCAATACGCGAGGGTGGAAGAACTGTGGGTGCCGGTGTTGTAAGTGAGATCGTAAAGTAGGTGAAAGATGCGAGAACTATTTGCATTGCAATGTTCTGATTGTAAAAGGAAAAATTATATGGTCACAAGAAACAAAAAATTGAAAAAGGAAAAAACTTCTTTAAGCAAATATTGTTCTTCTTGTAGAAAACATACGTTGCACAAGGAGGTTAAGGCGTAGGTCAGTAGCTCCAACTGGTAGAGCGTCGGTCTCCAAAACCGAATGTTGGGGGTTCGATTCCCTCCTGGCCTACCATTTTTTATATAATGAATATTTTTAGAGACGGAAAAAAGTTTTTGTATGATGCTAAGAATGAGCTGTATAAGGTTGTGTGGCCGGACAAACGGACGGCACTTAATTCGACTATAGCTGTTGTAGCTTTATCACTTATAGTATCTATTATACTTAGTGTAGCGGACTATATTTTTGCATTCTTACTTAAACTCATTATATAGTTGATTGGTAATGAATAAGAAATGGTACGTAATTCAGATTCAAACCGGATTTGAAAAAAAAGTTTATGAAATGTTACCCAAGACTCTTAGAGAGAAAGGATTTGATGTATTAGATGAAGATTTTTTCCTTCCGATTGAAGAGATTATAGAAATTCGCAATGGAAAGCGCGTAACAAACGATCGATTCTTGTACCCGTCATATTTATTTTTTCATTCCGCAATAACGGAAGACATACAAAAAGTGATTATCAGATTCCCGAGAGTAATCGGTATTGTAGGCAGAGCATATAACCCGAATGTTGTAAATGATCAGGAGATAGAAAGTATTAAAAACGGCATAGAAAGGTCAAAAGATGCGCCTAAACTGGCAGTTACTTTTGAAATTGGTGAAAGAGTAAAAGTCAAAGGCGGTGCGTTTTCAAACTTTTCAGGTGTTGTAGATTCAGTTGATGAACCAAAAGCCAGACTTAAGATTATGGTAAGCATTTTCGGCAGGTCAACACTGCTTGAACTTGATTATGGCCAGATCGAAAAGATATGAGGAGGATAGATGGCTAAAGAGATAGCCGCGCTGATAAAGCTGCAGATAGAAGCTGGAAAAGCTAACCCTGCACCACCGGTGGGTCCTGCATTAGGTCAGCATGGTGTAAATATAATGGAATTCTGTAAGCAGTTTAATGCTGCTACACAGAAAGCAAAAGGTAATTTAGTACCGGTTGTGATAACGGTTTACAAAGATAAAAGTTTTACGTTTATTACTAAACAGCCTCCTGCATCACGGCTCATACTTAAAGCCCTGGGTATAAAAAAAGGGTCGGCGGAGAGTGCAAAGGTTAAAGTTGGAAAGCTATCGGATAAACAGTTGACGGAAATTGCACTTTCCAAACTGCCGGATCTTAATGCATACGATATTGATGCTGCAAAGAGAATTATAGCAGGAACTGCTCAAAACATGGGAATTGAAGTGGAGTGATACACAAAGGAGATTTGGGTATGAGAAAAAGAGGAAAAAATTACAGGCAGTCAATAAAGCTTATAGATAAAGAGAAAGCTTATACCGTTGATGATGCAATTGCCATTTTGTCAGATTTGAAGCATTCTAAATTTGATGAATCAGTCGAAATTTCTTTGAGACTTGGTGTAAATCCTAAAAAGTCCGATGAAACGGTAAGAGGCAGCTGTGTTTTACCTGCAGGAACAGGTAAAAAAACGATAGTTGTTGCATTTTGCAAAGGTGAAAAGATGACGGAAGCGAGTGATGCCGGAGCGGAATATGTCGGAGGAAAGGAACTTGCTGATAAAATTGCATCGGGATGGCTTGAATTCGATCGCGTCGCATCCACACCTGATATGATGGCCGTCATTGGAAAACTTGGACGAGTTTTGGGCCCAAGGGGTATGATGCCTAACCCGAAAGTTGGAACCGTTACAAATGATATTGGTGGTATTGTCAAAGAGCTAAAACAGGGTCAGCTTGCTTTTAGAGTTGATAAAGGTGCCAATCTGCATACAGCGGTTGGAAAGATTTCGTTTGAGGCTGATAATCTGAAAAAAAATATATCATCTTTTATAAATGCGGTAATAAAAGCGAAGCCTCAGACTTCCAAGGGAACATATATTAAATCTGCGTATATCTGTACAACTCATTCTCCAAGCATTCAGCTGGATACAAAGAGCTTGCAGAAATCCGTATAAATTCGATCCTAATTAGGAGGCATAATGAAAAAAGATGATAAAATATCCTGGGTAGAGCGGTGGAAGAACGATCTTGGTACTGACGATTCAGTTGTTCTTTTTAATTTGCAGGGAATTAATGCAAACAATATTGCGAAAGCTAGAAAAGAATTTAAAAATGAAGGAATACGATTTTCGGTTGTAAGAAATCTGCTTTTTAAGCGGGTAATCAGCAATACTCCGATGGAGAAAGCGGGGGAATTGCTTAAGGGTCCTAACGCAATCGGTATTTATGAAGATCCTGTAAAATTAGCGAAAGTCTCTTGTGCCGTTAAAAAGAATTATAAATTTATTATCAATGGCGGATATGCAAATGGAAATATAATGTCTGCTGAAGATGTCATAGCTACATCTAAAATTTTGTCTAGAGAGGCTTTATTGGGTATGGTGCTCTCTACAATGAATGCACCTGTTAGAGGATTTGTTTCAACTTTATCGGCTGTTTTGAGAAGTTTAGTTTATACGATAGAAGCTATAAAAGATAAAAAAGAGAATAATTAGGAGGATAATATGGAAGCAAACAAGGAAGATGTTATAAAATTTATAGACAATATGAGTGTATTGGAATTATCAGGTTTTGTAAAGGAGTTAGAGGATCATTTTGGTGTGAGTGCCGCTGCGCCTGCTGCTGCTGCAGCGCCAAGTGCAGTTGAAGAAGAGAAAGCCGAGCAGACGGAATTCGATGTGATTTTGAAAGAGATTGGTCAAAAGAAAATTGCTGTTATTAAAGCGGTAAGAGTTGCCACTGGACTCGGTCTTTCTCAGTCAAAAGAGATAGTGGATAAAGCTCCTACAACGGTAAAGTCCAAGTTAAGCAAAGATGATGCAGAGAATCTTAAAAAGTCTCTGGAAGAAGCCGGAGCAGTCGTAGAACTAAAATAATTATTAGAATTTTGTAAATATAGCTTAGTATGGGTATTGCTCTGTTACTTTGCTGATTTTAGATAACTCAGTTTATCTAAAATCGGTTTGCCGACACAGCAATACAAATTCACAGATGTGATACAAGGAATAAATTTGGCAATATACGGTACCACCTTTACAATGTAGAATACATTTCAGAGTTAATCGAATGTGCATGAACTGACTTAGGTGCCATTAATTGAATTTAAAAAGATAGAGGGATGATTCATATTGTCTCTTTATCTTTGTTTTTAAAATAATTGCGGCGGTAAAAATTATGGTAGGTTTTAAAAGTGAACCAAAATTTGAAAATACCTTTTTAGAGGTCAAATGGCACATCTAAATCCATCGGAATATAGATTGCGGGTAGATTTTTCTTCAAAGAAAAATAGGTACAGTCTGCCTAATCTTCTTAAAACGCAGATTGATTCATATAAAAGTTTTCTTCAAGCCGATGTTTCTCCCGAAGAACGGTTGAACACCGGATTAGAAGAGATTTTTAAACAATTTTTTAATATTGAGGATGAGAAAGGCAGTTGGAGTTTAAAATATCTTGGCTATTCTATAGAGAAACCAAAATATAGTGTTAAAGATTGCCTGGAACGTTCGTTAAACTATTCAGGCGCTATGCAGGTTAATTTAAGACTGAATATATGGAATATTGACCCATCCAATGGCAAGAGAATAGGTTTGAAAGTTGCAAAAGAACAAAAAGTATATATAAACGAGATTCCATTTATAACTGATAACGGAAGTTTTATCATGAATGGAGTGGAACGCGTTTTTGTAATGCAGCTGCATAGATCCCCAGGTGTTATTTTCAAACGCCTCAAGTCTGCCGAGACAGGCGAGGATCTTTTTTCAGCTCAAATTATACCTGAGCATGGATCGTGGATAGAATTTGAAACGACACGTAAAAACAGTTGTTATATAAAAATTGACAAGAAGAAACGATTTCCTGCCACTCTATTTCTAAACGCTATCGGATACGATAATTATGATATTCTTAAGAGATTCTATCCGTCAGTTACGGTGAAAAAGAGTGACGGTCTTTTCGCAAAAGGCGATCTTAACGGGTTGATACTTGGCGATGATCTAATTATAGATGACAAAACCGTTGGCAGTTTAGATGACGTTATAACACGGCGGTTGATCAAATCTTTAGAAGACAAGATGGAATATTTTCCTGTAGCCGCGAAGTCGTTTTACGGAGCTTGTTTTTTAAACGATATTATTGTGGACAACGAAATTCTCATTGCTGCGGGCGACACAGTTACACCCGAGAATATTGTTATGATCCCGGATAATGGCAATAAAATAGAGATTGCACTTGTACAGGGCAGGAAGAGTGTTGTATATAACAGTATAAAAACATCTATGCAGCTGGTGGATAAACTCGGTAAAACAGCCGGCAGCGATGTAGATTATAATGATTTGGCGAGTTTATACATATATCACAACCAGCGCCCGGGTGAACCTGCATCTACACGTGAGTCAAAAGAATTTATCGAGAATCTGTTTTTTGAGGGTCCATCATACGATTTATCTGTTTATGGACGTGTGAAAATCAATAAACGACTGGGAATTAAAGATGCAGACAGCACCCATGTTATAAATGATGATATAATAAAAATAATAGAATATCTGGATTTGCTTATTAACGGGAAAGGATTCTTGGACGATATAGACAGTTTGTCGAATAGACGAATAAGAAGAATAGGCGAAATGCTTGGTGCTCAAATTAAGTCGTCAATGCTGTCGATGCAAAAAGGGATAAAAGATAAAATGGGTTTTCTTGAAACGGAGAATGTTTCCCCTTTGATGCTGGTGAATGCAAATATTTTTGCTTCTGTTTTCAGGTCATTTTTTGAAAGCAATCAACTTTCACAGTTTTTAGATCAGATAAATCCTCTTGCAGAGGTAAGCCATAAGAGAAGGATTTCTTCTCTTGGAGCCGGTGGTCTGACGAGGGAACGAGCGGGCTTCGAGGTAAGAGATGTTAACCCGAGCCATTATGGCAGAATATGTCTTATTGAGACTCCCGAAGGTCCGAATATTGGTCTTATTGTTTCTCTTGCCAACTATGCGAGGGTGAATAAATATGGTTTCGTTGAAACGCCGTATAAAAAAGTATTGAACGGAGTTTTGACAGGTGAAATCGAGTATCTTACTTTTGATGATGAACATGATAAAATAATCTGCACGGCAAAAGCTTTGATAGACAAAGACGGCAAGATTGCAGAGAAATCGGAAGCAAGACGCGGCGATGACATAACAATGTCTGCACCTGAAAAAATTGATTATATGGATATAAGTCCAAGACAGCTTCTCGGAGTTAGCGCATCATGCATACCTTTTGTTGAACATGATGATGCAAACAGGGCTTTAATGGGTTCTAATATGCAGCGGCAGGCAGTTCCTTTGGTTAAACCCAAAAGCTGTGCCGTTGGAACTGGAATGGAAGAAATTGTAGCCAAGAATTCGGGAAGAATGATCCTTGCAAAACATGACGGAAAGGTTGTATATGTTGATTCCACCACAATCATTATAGAGATAGCAGCCGATGGAATATCAGATATATTTGATATTGATATATATAGACTTAATCAGTATATGAAAACCAATCAAAATACAGCATTTGTCAACATACCCATAGTAAATAAAAATGATTTTGTAAAAAAGGGGCAGGCTATAGCGGATGGCCCTTCTACAAATAAAGGGGAATTGGCATTAGGCCATGACCTTACCGTGGCTTTTATGCCGTGGAGAGGGTATAACTACGAAGATGCGATAACAATATCAGAAAGAGTGGTAAAAGAAGATTTGCTAAGCTCTGTTCACATGGAAACATTCGAGTGCATAGAACGTGATACGAAACTCGGACCTGAAGAGTTTACAGCCGATGTTCCAAATAACTCCAAAGAGATATTAAACAATCTTGATGAAAGCGGAATCATTCGCGTTGGAGCGTATGTCAAACCAGGTGATATATTGGTAGGAAAAGTAACACCTAAGGTTGCTACAAACTATTCCCCCGAAGAGAAACTCTTTCAGGCTATCTTTGGGGAAAAGGCTAAAAATGTTTCCGATTCATCACTGAAAGTTCCGCCGGGTATAAGAGGTATTGTTACCGATGTGAAAGTTTTTGTCAGACGAGGTGTTGAAAAAGGTGATAAAAGGCTCGAACTTGAAAAATATGAAAAAGGAAGGGAGAGTGAACTTCTTGATAAAAAAAGTGAAATTCTTCATCATCTTGCCTCTATTTCCTTACTGTCTGCGCTGAATGGTTCCACGGCGATCAATTCTATTCATGATAAGAGCACCTTATTGGTAGAGGCAAATGAAATAATTGAGAAAGATAAAATTAGCGGTTTAACTTATTACAAATTATGTCATATATCAACTTCCGATGATTCCGTTAATAAAAAGGTTAAGTCGATAATTTCGTATTATAACAAGCTGATTTCTAATGCTGAAGCTACTTATGAGAGAAACAGTTCCGCAATTAGCAACACAGAGGATCTTGCAACGGGTGTTCTTAGAATAGCTAAGATAACTCTTGCTGTAAAAAGACATCTTGAAGTAGGAGATAAGCTAGCGGGACGGCATGGCAACAAAGGTGTTGTATCTAAAATACTGCCGTCGGAAGATCTTCCGTTTATGGAGGATGGGAAACCCGTAGATATTGTTCTTAATCCTCTTGGAGTTCCAAGCAGGATGAATGCAGGCCAGATACTTGAAGCTCATCTCGGAATTGCCGCTAAAGGCATCGGTAAATTAATTGATAATGCGTTAAAACAGTACAACATTTCTAATCTGCGCAAAATAATGCTAAGCGCAGTTCCTTTCCATAATGCGGATACAGAGAAATTTGTTAACTCGCTATCTGATGAGAAACTCTTGATGTATGCTGACGATTGGCGTGACGGTGCTTTTATGGCAACTGAAGCGTTTGAAAGTGCCACTGAAAATGATATAGACGAAATTATGAAAGCAGCAGAAATTCCGGATGGCGGAAGATATACTCTATATGACGGCTTGACTGGCGAGCCGTTTGATATGAAAGTAATGGTTGGAGCTATGCATATTCTTAAGCTCAATCACATGGTGGAAGACAAAGTTCATGCCAGATCTGTGGGTCCGTATTCTCTTGTAACGCAGCAGCCTCTTGGAGGCAAGGCTCAGTTTGGCGGACAGCGTTTTGGGGAGATGGAGGTATGGGCTCTTGAAGGATATGGTGCTGCATATAACCTTTGGGAAGTTTTAACACTTAAATCAGATGATATAGAAGGAAGAAGCAAGGCTTATGAGGCAATTGTTAAAGGCAGGCCGGTTCCTCTCGGAGGAATACCGGAATCTTTTAATGTACTTGTAAAAGAGCTTCAGAGTTTGGGGCTTTCAATCGAACTTTTGAAGGAAACCAGGTAGATTATATTGAAAGCTATAGAGGAGAAACTATGTATACAATATTAAAAGCTAAACCTAAAACATCGAACGATTTTGATGTAATAAGAATAAAAATAGCGTCACCTGATGATATAAGAGGCTGGAGTCATGGAGAAGTCACAAAAGCTGAAACTATTAATTACAGGACGTTAAAACCGGAACCCAACGGTCTTTTCTGCTCAAAAATATTTGGACCTGTTAAAGATTATGAATGTTTGTGCGGAAAATATAAAGGTATGAAATTTAGAGGGACAAGGTGCGAACGGTGCGGTGTTGAGATAACGGAGGCAAGATCAAGAAGACAAAGAATGGGACATATAGATCTTGCAGTACCCATAGCACACATATGGTATTTAAAAAGCATACCGAGTATCGTTGCTATTCTTACCGGTATAAAAGCGAAAGATCTGGAAAAGATTATTTACTATCAGGCGTATGTTGTGACAAGCAGCAAAACTCAAGAACTGCCGGTAGGCGTTCTTATTGCGGAATCTGATTATGAGAATTTGAAAGAAGAGCATGGAACCAGTTTTAAAGCTGATATGGGAGCTAAATCTATTCAGAGAATTCTTGCAAATATGGATTTTGAAGCTTTAAAGAAAGAGCTTTTAATTGCTCAGAACGCTACGAAATCAATAGCTACAAAAAAGAAAATTGCGAGACGATTGAAAATTGTTGAATATTTCATAAGATCTGATAATCGTCCTGAATGGATGGTACTTGATGTGCTGCCTGTTATTCCGCCTGATCTAAGACCTTTGGTGTCGCTGGAGGGTGGAAGGTTTGCGTCGTCGGATCTTAACGATCTGTATAGGCGTGTTATAAATAGAAATAATAGACTCAGAAAACTCATAGAGCTTAAAGCTCCTACAATCATTCTTAGAAATGAAGAGAGGATGCTGCAGGAAGCCGTTGATTCTCTTTTTGATAATGGAAGAAGAAAACAGGTAGTCAGGCGTTCAAATAGGCTGCCGTTAAAATCTTTAAGTGACAATCTAAAGGGTAAACAAGGTAGATTTAGAAGAAACTTACTTGGTAAGAGAGTGGACTATTCAGGAAGATCCGTTATTGTTGCAGGTCCTGAGTTGTCATTTGATCAGTGCGGATTACCAAGAGAGATGGCACTGGAAATATATAGACCGTTTGTTTATCATGTTCTTGAAGAAGAAGGATATGCATCAACATTAAGATCTGCCAAACATCAGGTTGATCGACGGGAAGACCATGTATGGGAGATACTTGAGACAGTTGTAAAAGAACATCCTGTCTTTTTAAATAGGGCTCCTACGCTTCACAGACTTTCAATACAAGGCTATTTCCCTGTATTGACCAATGATAAAGCTATTCACCTGCATCCCTTGGCATGCCCGGCCTTTAACGCTGACTTTGACGGCGATCAGATGGCTGTTCATCTGCCTTTATCTAACGAGGCTCAAGCAGAAGGAATAGTCTTGATGCTTGCTCATAACAATATTGTTTCGCCGGCTAACGGAGAAATAGTTTCAAAGCCGTCTCAAGACATGGTTCTTGGAATATATTATATTACGAAACCTTATCCCAAAGCAAAAGGTGAAGGGATGGTATTCGCCAGCAAGAATGAAGCTTTGAAATGGTATCATGCATCGGAGATTGCCGTTAATGCTGAGATAAGAGTCAGGATAGATGGTAAGATATTGAAAACTACAACCGGTAGACTTCTTGTTTCCGAATTGCTTCCGAAAGATTATCCTTTTTCATCAGTTAACATACTCATAAGAAAGTCGGATATTGCTTCAATTGCAGATGAAGTAAATGATAAATACGGAAACATTGAAACAGTACGATTTATTGATGGAATTAAAACGCTTGGATTCGAAATGGCAACTTTATCAGGAGCTTCCATATCTATCAAAGACATGATTATTCCGAAAGAAAAGGGTGCTATTCTTGATGCTTCGCAGAAAGAGGTTGATGAAATTGTTTCGCAATATAGGGAAGGTCTTTTAACCGATAGAGAAAGATATAATAAAGTAATAGATATATGGAGCAGTGCTACCGCCAAAATCAGTAATAAAACAATTATTAGTCTTGGCAGCAGTCAGGATGGTTTTAATCCTGTATTTATGATGAAAGATTCGGGGGCCAGAGGCAGTGAAGAGCAAATCCGCCAGATGTCAGGTGTTAGAGGACTTATGATTAAACCATCAGGTGATATTGTCGAACTTCCTATAAAATCTAATCTGCGTGAAGGGATGAATGTGCTTGAATATTTCACATCTTCACATGGAGCTAGAAAAGGTCTGTCCGATACCGCGCTAAAAACTTCAAATGCCGGTTACCTTACGAGGAAATTGGTTGATGTTACCCAGAATGTTATTATTAAAGAAGAGGACTGCGAAACTACAAATGGAATAGAAGTAAGCCCAATTGTTGTTGCAGGAACAGTTGTTGAAAATATGTATGAGCGTGTTTTGGGACGTGTCGCTGCAGAAAATATTATTAATCCGTTTAATAAAGAAACTTTTGTAGATGCCGGTGCTCTTATAACAAAGCAGATAGCAAGAAAAATATTAGATCTTGGCATTAATAAAATAAAGATAAGATCTGCACTCACATGCAGGGCGGATAATGGTATATGTGCTAAATGCTATGGCGAGGATCTTTCCAGCGGCGAAATTGCAGGTATTGGAACACCTGTTGGTATTCTGGCAGCTCAATCAATAGGTGAACCTGGAACGCAGCTTACTTTGAGAACATTCCACGGCGGGGGAGCCGCACGCACAGAAGATGAAAAAATGATGGCAAGTACAAATAGAGCAGGGTTTATTCGATTTTATAATATTAAGACGGCGGTCAATTCAAATGGTGATAATGTTGTTCTTTCACGGCGTGATTCGGCACTTTATATCACCGAACCGTTTATAGTTTCGCTTTCAGCAGGAGATCTTCAAATCAAGGAAGAGTTTAAAGCCATTACATATATAATTAATGGGCATGAATATAAGATACCAAAATCCAACCTGCTCAATAAGTCCGACATGGCGCATGGAGGAGATACTGCGGTAGGAAAAATAAGGTTGCTGGTAGATAAACCAACCGCAGTTGCAGATAATACGGTACTAGTCGAAAGAGTTCTTGAAGTCTGGGATGTACCTAATAAAATACCTTACGGTGCAAAGATCCATGTAAATGACGGTGATGCGCTTACTAGATTTGTGAAGGCTTCCAAAGCAGGTCGGGCAGAGATATGGATATTGGATGGAGAAACAATGGTTAGATCCGCTGAGGCGGTTGATGTTGTGACTCGGTATGGTACTCATATCTATATAGTTGGTGCAGATGAAGAATTTGTAGGCAGATATTATGTGCCTGTCGGTTCAAAGCTTTATGTGAAAGACGGAGCTCAAGTCGAAAAAGGAACATTGCTGGCAGGAAAAGATGATCCGGCAAAGCTCAAGAAGTTTATGGATGATAAAGGTATGCATGAAACATCTGTCATTCTATCGGATTGGGATGCATATTTATCATACATACTATCAGATCAGGATGGTGCTGTAGACTATAAAGATGTCATTTTGGATAAAACTTTAAAGGATGAAATTGATCATATTACAGGGTTAAAGAGCAGAACAATTGTTGAATCGACCGATAGCAATCTGGTTCCGAGAACGGTTGTAAAAAATGAACTTGGGAGTACGGAATATTTTCTGCCGCCGAAAACTATATTGTCGAGAAAAGTCGATGACCATGTTCTGGCAGGAGATATCTTAGGTATGATTCCGAAAAAGACCGTGAAAACAACGGATATAACCGGAGGATTGCCAAGAGTTGTTGAAATTTTCGAAGCAAAATCGCCAAAGATGCCTGCTACCATTTCGGAAATTACCGGTGAGGTGAGTTATGGCAAAGATATTAAAGGAAAAAGAAGCGTGTATGTTACAAGTGCAGGCGGCATAAAAAGAGAATATTTAGTGGCTAAAAATAAAAGTATGCAGGTTTATCCTACCGATCATGTAAAAGCAGGTGAACCTATGACTGACGGGTTTATTAATCCGGCGGATATATTGGCTGTTCTTGGAGAAAAGCAGCTTGCCCAGCATCTTGTGGGAGAGGTTCAGCAAGTATATAAGATGCAGGGTGTTAATATAAATGATAAACATTTTGAAATAATTGTAAGGCAGATGCTTAAATGGGTTAGCGTTGAGCAATCCGGTGAAAGTGAATTAATACAGGGCGAGGTTGTGAATAGATATAAGTTTGAGCAGATAAATAGAAAGCTTGTGGCAGACGGCAAAGAGCCGGCATTGGCGAGAATACTATTTCTTGGAATTACAAAAGCATCGCTGGCAACGGATAGTTTTATTTCAGCTGCATCATTTCAGGAAACAAAACGTATTTTAACCGACGCAAGTATCAGAGCCGCCGAAGACAATCTTGTGGGACTCAAGGAAAATGTTATAGTTGGAAGACTGATACCTACAGGTACCGGTCAGAAACATTTAAATAACATAGAAATTAAACGAGAAATCTAAATAGAATAGTAGATTGGTGGATAGTGAGTGCATAGAAAAAATATAAATATCTAAAGTTACAAGCGTAACTTTAGATATTTATCGCTGCATTACATAGTTATCGACGATTTGCACTTGACAATGTACGGATTCTATTGTAAAGTGCCCTTTGTTTGAAAAATTTGGAGGAAATAGTGCCGACCATTAATCAGTTGATTAGGAAAGGAAGAAAAAGATTGGTAAAAAAAAGCAATACACCTGCTTTGGCAGGCTCGCCGCAGAGAAGAGGTGTTTGCACTCGTGTATACACGACTACGCCTAAAAAGCCTAACTCTGCATTGAGAAAGGTGGCAAAAATTAAACTTACAAGCGGGTTTGAAGTTATCGGATATATTCCGGGCGAAGGACATAACCTGCAGGAACATTCTATAGTTTTGGTAAGAGGCGGCCGCGTCAAAGATTTACCGGGTGTAAGATATCATATTATTAGAGGCACACTTGATACGGCGGGTATTGACACAAGAAAGAACGGTCGTTCAAAGTACGGCACAAAAGTTAGCAAAGATTAGCGATTAGAGGTTACTATGTCAAGAAGAAGAAGAGCATTTAAAAGAAAGATAGAAGCTGATAAGCAGTATAATAGTGTATTGGTAAGTAAGATAATAAACGGATTGATGCTGGACGGTAAAGGGAGCGTTGCACGAGGTGCGTTTTATAAAGCTGCCAAAATCGTAGAAGAAAAAACAGGCAAAGAGTTTATAGAAGTACTTACAGAAGCCATAGATAATATAAAACCAAAAATGGAAGTGAGACCAAGGCGTGTTGGGGGAGCTACATATCAGGTTCCTATAGAAGTACCGCTGCGTCGTCAGAACAGCCTTGCAATAAGATGGCTTGTTTTATACTTGAGGGCAAGAAATGAGCATGGCATATCTAATAAGATTGCCGGTGAGATTATAGAATCTGCCGAAAAAAGATCTAAATCCGTGAAGAAACGAGAGGATGTGCATAGAATGGCAGAAGCCAATAGGGCATTTGCTCATTATAGGTGGTAAAATAAATAATGTCAGACTTAGGGAATTTGAGAAATATAGGTATTGTTGCACATATTGACGCAGGTAAAACGACTACAACCGAGCGTATTTTATATTACACAGGTGCAACATATAAAGTTGGAAATGTCGATGAAGGTAATACTGCAACCGATTGGATGGATCAGGAAAAAGAACGCGGCATTACTATAACATCCGCAGCAATAACATGTTTATGGAAGGATCATAAGATAAACCTTATTGATACGCCGGGACATGTTGATTTTACCGTTGAGGTTGAAAGATCGCTCAGAGTTCTTGACGGAGCAATTGGTGTTTTTACTGCAGTTGACGGTGTCGAACCACAGTCGGAGACTGTATGGCGCCAGTGCGATAGATACAATGTTCCGAGAATAGCTTTTGTAAATAAGATGGATAGAGTTGGGGCGGATTTTTTTGCTGTTGTTGAGGATATTAAGGAAAAACTTGATGCGGTTCCGTTGGTGATACAGATTCCCATAGGAAACGAAGACAGCTTCAAAGGAGTGATAAATCTAATAGAAAAGCGAGCATTGATTTGGGATTCCGATATACTGGGTTCCGAATTCAGGATAGTAGATATTCCGGGTGATTTGAAAGATGATGTGGAAAAACGAAGAATAGAACTTGTAGAAAAATTATCCGATTTTGATGACGATATGATGGAAGATTACCTTTCTGGAAAGGAAATCTCTAATGAGAGAATATACGGAGCGATAAGAAAGGGGACGATAGATCTTAAATTTGTTCCCGTATTGTGCGGCAGCGCTTTTAAGAACAAGGGCGTTCAACCTCTACTTGATGCAGTTGTGCGTTATCTGCCTTCTCCGCTTGACATACCTGCCGTTAAAGGAACTTTGCCTAATAATGAAAATAAGATTTTAACAAGAAAAGCCGATGTTGATGAACCCTTATGCGGACTTGTATTCAAGGTTATGACAGATCCGTATGTTGGAAAACTATCATTTTTTAGAACTTATTCAGGGAAGCTTGAAGCAGGTTCTTATACATATAATCCTGACAATGGAAAGAAAGAGAGAATAGGAAGAATATTGCATATGACTTCTAATAAGAGAAAAGATATTCCATATGCTTCAGCAGGAGATATTTGTGCAATTGTCGGCTTAAAATATAGCAGCACAGGAAGTACATTGTGCGATCATGATCATCCCATAATCTTAGAAAGGATGGAATTTCCCGATCCTGTAATAAGTATGGCTATAGAACCGGCTACAAAGGCGGATCAGGAGAAGATGGGCATTGCTCTATTAAGGCTTGCCGAAGAAGATCCGACATTTACGGTTAAGTATGATGAACAGACAAATCAGACGGTTATTTCAGGAATGGGTGAACTGCATTTGGACATACTTGTAGATCGCATGAAACGTGAGTTTAATGTGAACGCAACCACAGGAAAGCCGCAGGTTGCATATAGAGAAACTGTAAAAAAACCTGTTGTACAAGAAGGTAAATTTATAAGACAGACCGGAGGACATGGTCAATACGGGCATGTAAAAATTCAAATTGAACCTCAGGAGCGCGGTAAAGGACTTGAATTTATAAACCACATAGTTGGCGGAGTGATACCTAAAGAATTTATACCTGCAGTGGAAAAAGGTGTAAGAGAAGCGGCGCAAACGGGTGTTATAGGAGGATATCCTGTAACGGATCTTAAGATTATTTTATTTGACGGCTCATATCATGAGGTTGATTCATCCGAACTTTCATTTAAGATGGCTGGTAAAATTGCCTTAAAGGATGGCATGAAGAAAGCCAATCCTGTTGTTCTCGAGCCTATAATGTCTGTTGAGATAGATACACCTGCCGGGTACCTCGGTGATGTGATTGGAGATATTAATTCAAGACGCGGACAGATTGTAGAAACAGGTGAGAGAAAAAATATAAAGATTATTGATGCAATGGTGCCTCTTTCGGATATGTTCGGATATGCTACAATTTTAAGATCCACTACTCAAGGCAGAGGTACTTATACAATGCAGCTTGATCATTATGCTGAAGTGCCTAAGTCTATAACGGAAAAGCTCATCAGCAGCTAAGGAGGTATATATGGCTAAAGAAAAATATGTTAGAACAAAACCGCATATGAACATTGGAACTATAGGGCATATTGATCATGGTAAAACAACTCTTACC
>VAPE01019081.1_pt1 | contig 15324 bp, 15 predicted proteins | sample 3393911 | NCBI WGS metagenome assembly VAPE01 (sample SAMN08290436, study PRJNA428436) | hydrothermal vent metagenome | isolation source: Deep-sea hydrothermal vent chimney | place: Atlantic Ocean: South-mid Altantic Ridge | reverse complement strand
TATCCTGTCAATTCATCCAGATTGTCTATTATTATACTCACATACGCGATACTACCCAAATTGCCTTGCACTAAATAATGCTCATAACTGCCCGGTGGATAAGATCTGTACAGGCTTATCTCGACTTTATTATCTGTTCGTATAAATGCTGAACCGATAAAGTTATCCCGACTTTGGAATATATAATAACCGTTTCCATATGAGAGCACACCAAGTCTCAACTGTATGTCTCCTGAATTAGGCCGAAAAGATTCTATAGGGTCATCTAATGTAATACAAATTTCACCTACATATGTTGCATTCTGTTGTTCCTGTGCCATTGCCCTGTTCGTCAGGATAGATATACCTATAAACAGGACAGATATTATTAAACTGAATCTAATAAGTCCCGCTGTCTTCATCATTTCCTCCTTCCCAGAGGATAAAGGGGAGGTATTATACCTCCCCTTTATCCTCTGTATATTTTCCTAAGGCTGTATTACAGATAGATATATATCACCCATGGCCGGTATCCCCACCCATGAGGAGATATAATACTCCCCTGGAATAAAGGTCCAGTCCCAGATGTCCTGATAGTCTCCAAGAAAGATGTATTCCGGGTAATAACTGTAAGCACGTGGGTCTGATTGAAAAGTGCTCACACGTACATTCGGCTCAAGAAGTGTTCCCGTAGGACTTATCCTTGCCATGTATTCGTGATAAAAGAGATTTCCAGGGTCATCCCTCCTGTCATAAAAGGTCACAATCATATTGCCGGTAGAGTCAAAATCCAGTGCAGGCATGAACTGGTCTCCTCTGGTGACGTCATTCACCCTTACCTTAGGCTGCCGACCGGAAGGAGACTTCGAGGTATAGTAAACATCTGTTTTTGGTGGAATTGTTGAACTTGATTCCTTTTCATGCCAGACAACGCATATCCTGTTTGCAACCCAGTTGAACCTTGCCATGGGGAGCGACCCGGCACGAATTCCTCTGGCACCTCCATAAATATAGTCACTCTCTCTACCTCCGAGCATTTTAACCGTTGCATTCGCGAGTGTCTCCGGATATGTCCAGGTAAGTCCATAATCATAAGAGGTTGACATTTTAATTGCATTATCAACAAAATCCGTCCAGAGTACATAGACATTACCATAGTAGGGATTAACAAGGACCTGCGGTCCGTTTATGCTGTTATTTGTGGCGGTTACCAATACAGGCGCATCAAAAGTCTGTCCTCCGTTTGTGCTTCTAACGATATAAAGATACTGTGTATTTCCATCTGGCGCAATTTTTACATAAGCAACGTAAACATATCCACGTGTGCCGGAATACCATGAGACTACTATGTCGGGTTTATCAACAGGACGAGAATATTCGGTACTTGTAGCAACAATTACCGGACCAGTCCATGAAAGCCCTCCGTTGTCGGATCTCCAGACTCCTATTGCTGTATTTGTAGCCCCTTCATTCATAAGAAGTCCGGTCAGGTATGTCCTTTTTGGCGTAATTCCACTACTGTATATATTCGCATCAATCATGGGGTCTGCTGAGCGCGTGTAGGGATAAGGGACATATATTAGGCGATGGTGGATGGTATTGAAATAGTCATTCGTGGTTGCAGTGTATATCCTGAATCTATCACTGGGGAATTTTATATAAGCAGTTGTTATATAGTCAGTGTCTCCTATTGTCAGGGCTACCACAGCAGGCTCTGTATCCTGATAACTGTCGTTGGTCATATTCACGGAACCAATAACTGTAGAGGCAATTGTAAAATCATCACTCCCTATGTAAGGTTCTTCCGGAAGGGTTGACTTTGTCGGCGTTAAGCCCATCATGGTGGCATATAGAGGTCCGCTTGCGTGTTGAATTGCATCAGTACTGAATTCAAACACTTCAGGTGTTGAAGGTGGCTCTAAAGAAGGTTGGACAGGAAAATCACCTTCAATCGGCGGTGGAAGCAATTCGGGATCGGCGTTTAAAATAGAAGGATCTGGGAATGGTGAAGCAAAAACTGAGCCGTAGGTTAAAAGAAGAATAACCAGGAAAAGCCATGATTTTTTCATCGGTTCCCTCCGATTTTACAAAATTGGTTTAATAAGATTCTCGTAATTACCTACCTACCCCTGTCGACTAAAAGTTCCCTGTTTCATCACCTCCTTTCAAGTAGATGTCCTCTTTGCCGGGGATATCGGCATCATGCCAAAGACCTTCGATTTCCTCCTGCCTGTGCGTTGCACCTGTCTGCGTGCAGGGTGCAGATAAACAGACAGGTGGCCTTGTGTCATCAGCTTACACGGACTTTACCTTTCGGTTCCCCCCGGTCCTAACCAAATAAACCTTATCATATTTTATGGCTGATGTCAATTACAATGCACCTTGCCGAAAGCCCCGGCCTTTGGTCGGGGAGCTTGACTCGCCGAATTGCCTCATGAATTGCCTCACAAAAAACTACCCGGTAAGGGGATATTACAGGCTTTTCCTCACTCCTGAAGGCCGCCAGGCAGGGGAGATAACGCCTCCCTGGAGGGGGTTGAGAGACAGGGTGCCCATGTCAGGGTGAATGAGCCGAACCTTTCATTAAGGCTGTCTACCGCCTTAAGGAGTCTCTCCCTCTGCCGGTGTTCCTCAAAAAGGGGAATCTGGCCGTTCATTTTCTCAAGGCCTGACAGCGTCACACCGAGAAGACGCACGGGCTCTTTCAGCCTTATCTTCTCCAGTATACCCATGGCGGATTTATAAATCCGCCGGGTATCATTGGTTACGGAATTTGTCCTGCCATGTCTGGTAAAGGTCTCAAAACTGCGGTACCGGACGGTCACACAAATAACCCGACCACTGAACCCGTATCTTCGCGCCCTGGCCCCCACCATCTCTGAAAGCCTGAGGATGTGTGTCTGAATCTCTGAACGACTGTAGATATTATGGGACAGTGTCATGCTATGCCCTATGGACCTTGTATCATTTCCCGCTGCTACCTCATCCGGATGAAGAGGTGCTGAATCAGCCCCAAGGCCCATTGCCTTAAGCCTCTCACCGGGTATCCCGAAGTGACTCCTCAGCACCCCGATAGGAGACCTTCCAAGCTCACCACAGGTCCTGACCCCGATGGATTCAAGCCCTTTGGCAAACCCCTTTCCTACCCCCCATAGCTTCTCTACCGGCAGGTCCTCAAGGAGACATTCCACCTCATCTTCCCTGACCCATCTCAGGCCATCGGGCTTGGAGAGATCTGCCGCAAGCTTGGCGATCAGTTTATTTGGTCCTATGCCGACTGTTGCATTTATGCCAAACAGATCCCTGACCCCTTCCTTTATCTGCCTGCCCACCTCACGGGGACCCCCGAAGAGGTGATGGGAACCCGTTATATCCAGGAACGCCTCGTCTACTGAATAGACCTCCACAACGGGGGTATACCTCAGATACAGATTCTTCAGGGTTGCACAGGTATGGGTGTATTTACTGTTGTCACCCACTACAAGTATGAGTCGTGGGCAGAGGCCTCTGGCCTCGTATATGTTCATCCCCGTCTTTACCCCATAGGCCCGTGCCTCATAGGATGCGGTGGTAATAACCGTCCTGTGCCCACCCCCTATCACCCCAATGGGTTTTCCCCTGAGGGCGGGATTACACCGTTGCTCAACGGAGGCAAAAAAGGCATCCATATCAATAAGGAGTATTGTTCTCTCTGTATTCACCATTTAATCCGTAATCCCCTCTGCTCTTGCCGGCCTGTGCAGGGCGCGCAGACAGGCCCGGTTTTCAACAGCCCCTCATATATCCGTCTCCAGGCCCTCAAGCCTCCAGATAAGCCTTGCGGGGTCAAAACTTATGTTATAGAGGGTCCTTCCATCCGTCAGGGAAAAGAGATAGAGCTTACGTTTCCCCTCCTGTTTCGTCCATCGGTATGTTATCTCCTTTACGTGAATCACCCTGTCTCCCCATCTGAACTTTATGGGCCTGACCCTTTCACCACCTGCAAAGGAGGCAACAACCACTACAGGTTCATCTATCGGCGTCATCAAAACCTCCTTACAAGACCCACAACCTTTCCCAGGATCCTCACATCCTCCTCCTCAACCACTATTGCCTCCATCTCCGTATTCTCCGGCTGGAGCCTTATCTTTCCCTTTTCCCTGTAAAAACGCTTCACTGTTGCCTCATCACCGATAAGGGCAACGACTATATCACCCTGCCGGGCCTCAACTCCGGGGTTAACCACCACCGTATCTCCCTCGAGTATGCCGGCGCCCGTCATGCTGTCTCCCACCACCCTAAGCCCGAATCCATCCGTCATCCTGAACATCCTCCGGTCAAGACTTATATAATCCTCCATATCGGACCGGGCAATAAGGGGTTCTCCTGCCCTTATCCTTCCGAGGACCGGGAGTTGAACTGCCTCACAGGGCCTCATGCCCACCACCTCAAGCCCCCGCGAGAGGAGGGGCTTCTTTTTCAGGTACCCTTTTTTAACCAGTGCATCTATGTGAAGCTTTGCTGCAAGGGGGCTCCGGTACCCGAAGTGTCCGGCCACCTCTCTGACCGTCGGCGGACACCCCTTGTCCATGATATACTCCCTTATGTATTCCAGCACCCTCTTCTGCTGAGTGGTCAGCTCCATACCAATACTATACAAATGTATAGGCTAAAAGTCAACCACTGCTCCAAATCCGGCAATAAAAACTCATCCCCTGGGGGGGATGACTCCTGCTTACAACTTCTTGATCCTCCGGGAATGAGTTCTGAATGTTCAGGGAAACGGCAGGCATTCCAGAACCCGGGCCAGGAGGTGGCTCCTGTCCTGAAATTAAAGACCACAGGGATTTTACGGCAGACGTCCGGATGTGAGGGGGATAAATTGACTGGTGGAGCTGAGCGGGATCGAACCGCCGACCTCTTGAATGCCATTCAAGCGCTCTCCCAGCTGAGCTACAGCCCCGACCTATATATAAGTTATACATTTGCTCCCAATATTGTCAAGAAGCCCGGGAAAACAGAGACATAAAAGCGTATGATGTCTCCAGTTCATTATAAGGAGGCGAAGCCTCACCCCGGATCCAATAGCTTGCCCCCATGTTTTGATCCGTTATGTAGATACTATCCCCTCATGCAGGGGTGACCCCGTCAGACAGGGTATATATCCGCCGGGACAAAAAATTGAGGGATGTTTCTGTTGCCTTTCTCGTGGATATGAGCTATTCCACCGGGGAGGAACTTCCCTCCGGCAAGAGGATAATTGATGTTGAGAGGGAGGGGCTTGTCCTGATGGCCGAGGCCCTTGAGAGTATCGGCGACAGGTGGGCTGTTTATGGATTCTCCACAAACTACAGGGACCGGGTTGACTTCTATATTGTCCGTGATTTCGATGAACCCTTTAACGATGAGGTGAAGATGCGTTTTGAGAGTATCCAGCCGATGGCTCAAACACGTTTGGGATCTGCCGTCAGACATGCAAACAAGCTGCTGGAAAAACAGGATTCCCTGATACGCCTGCTGATTCTGCTCTCAGACGGCAGACCTTATGATATTGACTACGGTGAACTCGACTACGCGGTTGAGGATACGAGGATGGCCCTCTGGGAGGGTCGTAGCAGGGGGATAAGCTCCTTCTGTATTACGGTAGACAAAAGGAGCCGCGAATATCTCCCCCATATGTACGGGGAATCGAACTACACGATTATAGATAACATTGAGTCTTTACCAACGAGCCTGCCACTGATTTACAAAAGGCTTACAACCTGAAGAAGGGAGGTGTGTGGTCAATGGAAGTATGTTCCAAATGCAGGAAACAGGCTGATTTTATATGTCCGGGTTGTGACAGGAAGTTCTGCAGATCTCATATGGAACTCCGTTATGCGGGACCGGACAGGGGGTTCAGGTCGCGTTATATGTGTCCTGCCTGCTGGAAGAAAAACAAGGTGGTGTTGAACGAAAACATGGTTAATGCCAGGACTTTTCAGCCCAAAAAGTATTTTTACAGGTCTTGATTGCAGGAAGGACAGCGCTGGAGATTTATTATATGGAAAAGGCGGAAGCTACAAAGAAAATCAGGAAGCTTGAAGAATTTGCACTTGACAGAGGTGCAGACCATGCCACGGTTTTTCCGGCACGCATGGTTGTACTGGATGAGCGGGTAAGGATGAAGTGCCAGATTCCCCTCTGCCCTCACTACGGTCGTACACTGACCTGTCCACCGAATGTACCTACCGTTGAAGAGTTCAAACAGGTACTGAACCTTTATAGAGAGGCAATCTTGATACAGATAGTGACTTTGCTGGAGAAGAAAGCTGAATCCTACGACAGGGAAGAAGTTAAGGAGTTTTTTAAAAACCCCGGCAAGAAATCAAAGAAGAAGGGGGGTGAAGACCAGGAAGCCGTTGATGATTTCGCTAAGGTAAAGAATGCTGCCGTCCTGCTGCATAAACTGGTTAACGAGCTTGAACTCAAGGCCATGACCCTTGGGTTCCCATATGCCCTCGGTCTTATCGGGGGGGAGTGCATGCTCTGTACTGAATGCGTGGGTGCAGGTTCTGCAAAGGGATGCCGGCATCCTTATGAAGCGAGGCCGTCAATGGAGGGGGTTGGTATCGATGTAATAAAGACAAGTCTAAAGGCGGGACTGCCCTTTGAGATACCGCCGGAAAAGGAGATAGTATGGAGCGGACTGGTCCTGATCTATTAGGAAGTGCTTTGCGTGCTACAGATAAAGGCCTGATCTGGATAGAGTTATTAACGATCCCAAAAACCTCAATTAACAAAGGAGGAGGTAAGACATGGCAACAAAGGATGAAATGAGCGGCCTTGAACGGATAGCAACTGCTTTACAGCAAAAGGAGGCTGACAGGGTGCCCGTTGCCCCACTTGTATGTGGGGCTTCACACCGGGTGTATGGAATAACCTATGGTGAGTGGTCCAGATGTACAAATATCGATGCAATGGTTCGCGGGCATGTCGATGCAATAAAATTGCTTGGCCATGATGGAGTGGTGGCACTTGTTGACCTGTCCGTCGAGGCAGATGCATTCGGCTGTGAGGTTATATTCCCTGAATTCGATACCGCCCATCCAAATTATGACTCCCCCTTCATTAAGGGACCTGATGAATACGGGAAGATAAAAAAGGTGAATCCGAGAAAGACCCAGAGGATGAAGGGAGTAATTGACATGGTTGCAGGACTTTCCAGGGAGATCGGCGAGACGCACGCAATAGTCGGTTTCGTTTATGGCTCCCTCGGGACGTTGAGTATGATGCGCGGTCCCGAGAACTTCTTTATGGACCTGATGGAGCACCCCGATGAAGTAATGGAAGCCCTCCAGATCATGGATGATGTGCTTGCCGAATATGCAGTGGCCCAGGCTGAGGCGGGCGCCCACGCTGTGTGCTATGACAACCTCTATGCTTCGCAGAGTATATTGAGCAAGGAGCTGTGGGAGAAATTCGAGGGCGAGTCGCAGAAGAAGGTCTGTGACGCTATTCGTAACGCCGGAGCCCTTGTGCTCTTTCATAACTGTGGGAACGGGATATACTTTGACATGTGCGAAAAGTGGGGCTCCCCTATAGGGATTTCTCATGCCTACGTATCCGATGATGTTGACAGCTGGGCAGAGCACAAGGCAAAGTGGGGCGGCAAAATTGCGACCATTGGCTGGATTCCGCCCGGACCCGTGGCAATGCTCGGTACGCCGGAAGAGATTGAAGAGGAATGCAAGGCTGAAATTGAGATATTCGCAAAGGGTGGGGGATTCATACTCTCAACCGGATGCGAGTTCGGGCCTAATGCACCGCTGTGGAATTCCCGGTTAATTGTTGATGCTGCAAAAAAATACGGTGTATATAAGTAAATATTTTAAATCTGATAAAGATCAGGAGGTAGACAGATATGGCATTTACAGAAAAAGAAAAGGAGTTGATTGACAGGCTTCAGGATGCTGTAGTCAACTATAAGGTCGACGAGGCAAGGAAGGCTGCTCAAGACGCTGTTGATGCGGGAGTTAATGCTTACACGATGACAATGGAAGGGCTTGCAGGAGGCATGGCAGTGGTAAGCGAAAAGTTTGACAGCCATGAGTACTTTGTCCCTGAAACGCTCCTCTGTGCAAAGGCACTCTATGCGGCCCTGGATATCCTGAAACCCCGGATCAAGGTCAAGGAAGGGGAGGTGAAGGGACAGGTGGTGCTCGGTGTCCTGCAGGGAGACGTACATGACCTCGGGAATAAGGAGAGGCTCATCTCCTCCTCCTGCGCTACAGGGCCTGCCCTCGAAGGTGCCCAGATAGAGTATGGAATGCGCGCGGCACCCGGTGCGCTTGAGAAAATCAAGATTGATCCCGGTACATATGAAGTGCATTACAAGGTGATAGGGGACGACCACTGGAGTGACGGTAAAAGAAATATGCAGGCAAAGGGTATATGCGGTTCAGGGATTATAGACGGTATTGCCGAGATGTTCCTTGCCGGTATAATCAAGAAGAACGGACGGATAAATCCGGAAATACAGTGTCCCCGACTCAGGAAAAGCGCAAAGGGGATGGCTGAGTTTGTTATTGCCTGGGGCCATGAGACTTCAATTGGTGAGGATATCGTTATTACGCAGAAGGATATACGGGCTATTCAGCTTGCCAAGGGGGCGCTTTATGCAGGATGTTTGATTATGATGAGGGAATTGGGAATTAAGAGTTTCGACCGCCTGGTTATTGCAGGTGCTTTTGGAAACCATATAAATAAGTTCTCTGCAATGGCAATAGGGATGTTCCCCGACTGTGAACCTGATAAGGTGCAGGCGGTCGGCAATGCCGCTGGGGATGGTGCTCGTATAGCTCTGTTGAATGTGAACAAGAGGCGTGAGGCATATGATATCGCGAGAAGGGTTGAGTATGTCGAATTGGGGTTAGAAGAGGATTTTAATGACCGTTTTAGCGAGGCGATGCAGTTCCCGCACATGTTCGATGAGTTTCCTCATCTTGCGGGTATGTTACCTGTTGAGTATAAAGAGGCCATGTAAGTACACATGCCTTATACAGGCCATACCTTTTACGGTGCCTGTATGAAAGGAGGAAATTATGAAAGTGAAGTATCTGGGGGAAACAAGAAACTTTCAGACCGTCAAGGGAGGGGAGAAAAAGATCGACAATGGTATGGAGCTTGAGTGCATGGAAAAGGAGTACCAGTCTCAAGCTGTGGTGAGGGTAGTGCTTGATACGGGAGAACATGTGAAAATAAAGAGATCAGAGCTGCAGAGAGTTTAGGCATTGTTAAAGGGGGCTTCTATTACGGCAGATGGCGTAGAAGCTCCCTTTAGTACCTGTTAACACACAGAGATCTTGACTTAACGGAAGAGATTATTATTTAATGATTAATGCCAGATAAAGGACTTTTCCTTTTCTGGCACAGATGGGGGTGGGAAGAGGGGTGAGTCCTAAGTAGTGAATTGTTTTTTCTGACTTACTACGTCACTTGATCCAATTCACTGATTTAAGGCAAATCCTCCGCTGCCCCGCAGCCGTGAAGGGAACGAAAGCCCACGGAGCCACTGGTCGATGACCGTTTAAACGGTAATACCGGGAAGGCGGGTGAGTAGGATGCCCTGAGCCGGAAGACCCTCCCATCTGAAATTTCCTCGCGGGAGGAGTTCGATGAAACTTAATCCAAGACCCCTTTTTTTAAGTCCTTTCGTTTTAGCCCCAAAAACAGTGAAGGCCCTCTTCACACCTTTTCTCAATTATCATGATGCAGGGAGACTCCTCATGTTTCCCGCAAGCATCATCCTATCTCTCGCCCTCATGGTATCCGCTGTATCGGCCGGTACCGCAGACAGGGAGGGAGATGAGACAATTGATGTAGGGGAGATTGTTGTTACTGCAACGAGGTATGAGGAGGAGATCACCGCTATACCGGCAAATGTTACCGTGATTACAGCGGATGAGATAAAAAACTCGACTGCCCGTGACATCCCGGACCTCCTGAGAACGGAGGTTGGAATTCAGGTGACCGACATCACCGGAAACGGGAGGAATCTCAATGTTGACGTAAGAGGGTTCGGTGAAACGGCTCCACTCAATACCCTGGTGCTCGTTGACGGAAGAAGGGTGAATCAGGCAGACCTGAGCGGGGCTGACTGGATACAGATACCCCTGGACAGGGTAAAGCGGATTGAGATAATCCGGGGTGGCCGCGGCAGCGTCCTTTATGGCGACAATGCAGCGGGAGGTGTTATAAACATCATTACCAGGAGCGGTAATAAATTCAGGACCGGTGGTGAGCTTGCCTACGGAAGCTATGATACATTCAGGGGTAACGGCTTTGTAGGCGGGACCTCTGGGGCTCTCTCGTATTATCTGTCCGGTAGCTATTCGTCTACCGACGGGTACAGGGAAAACAGTAATTCCGAATCAAAAGACTTCGGCGCAAAGCTCGATTACTACATAGGAGACTCCCTCAGATTAGGCCTGAGCAGCGGGTATCACAAGGACAACACCGGCCTGCCCGGAGCCCTTAAGGAGAGTGATCTTGATTCGGGGGTTTCAAGAAGGGATTCGTTGAACCCGAAAGACTTTGCCGACACCGAGGACTACTATGTAACGTTTACCCCCCAGGTCTACTTCCTCGATGGAAGTTACTTTAAGGTGGAAACCTCTTACAGAAAGAGGAGTTTTCTGTCCTTTGCGTCCTTTACAGATGGTAATTTTGCGGGTGATACGGAGATCGATACCATAGCCATCTCACCTCAGCTTCTCCTGAAGGGAAAGATAGGAGGTATCCCCAATACCCTGACAGCGGGTTTCGACTATCAGAAGGCCAAGGAGGACATACTCAATGATTCGCTCTTCTTCGGCACCCGTACCCTGGGTAATTTCAGACTGGAGAAGGAAAACTATGGCTACTATATACATGACCAGGCGACGGTAACAGATGGCCTGGAGGTCTCGGGCGGGTATCGTTTTGACAGTGCTGATTTCTCCTTCAGCCCCAGCACACCCGACAGTACAACCCTTGACCAGAACCTCTTTACCCTCGGTATAAATTACAGATACCAAAAAGGCTCCCATGTATATGCAAGCTATTCGAGGAGCTTCAGGTATCCTGTGCTGGACGAACTCTTCAGCTTTTTTACCAATACGCTTGATACAGGCCTGGTCCAGCAGACCTCGGATGACTATGAAATAGGGCTGAGGCACCGGTTTAATGATGCCGTTTCCGCTTCAATAAACGTCTTCAGGATCGATACGGGTGATGAGATCTTCTTTAATCCCATGACCTATGCGAATGAGAACCTTGACGGGACCACGAGGCGTCAGGGGCTTGAGGTCTCCTTTGAAACAAAGGCCCTTGAGTGGCTCTCCTTAGGGGGGAGTTATACCTACACGGATGCCACGATCAGGGGCGGACAGTTTGAGGGGAATGATATTCCCGGTGTCCCCAGACACAAGGCAACCCTGAATACCCTCCTCACCTTCAAGAGTGGGGTCAGCATGCGGCTGAGCGGTGTTTACACAGGTGAGAGGGCCTTTATAAGTGACTTCAACAATGAGTTTGACCGTCAGAAAGGCCATCTTATCTTTAATGCAAAGGTGATGTACCGGTGGAAGAAGATGACGGCCTTTGTTGATGTATTAAATATCACGAACAAAGAATACTCCGAATACGGTGTGATTTCCGGGTTTCCAGCGGAGAAGGCATTTTATCCCTCCCCAAAGAGAAACTTTCTTGTCGGGATAAGGGTAGAACTCTAAATCCGGTTTCGGGGAGGAAAGAGGTTCGTTTCGGAATAAAAAAGATACTGTTATGCATATGCCTGTGCCTGACTTTTGCAGGGAATGCCTATGCCTATACATACGACAGGATAATCTCCCTCGCCCCCAGTATAACGGAGATACTCTTTGCTCTCGGTCTTGATGACAGGATAGTCGCTGTAACGAATTTCTGCGACTATCCGCCCGAGGCAAGGAAAAAGCCAAAGATCGGGGGTATGTCCAACCCGTCACTTGAGGCTGTAATCGCGCTAAAACCCGACGTCGTTGTGCTTACCAAGGACGGAAACCCCAAGGAGTTTGAAAGACGGCTGAGGAGCCTCAATGTAAGGACCTATGTGTTCAGTGCAACAAGGATCGCCGATCTCCCCGCTGAAATTCTAAAAATGGGGGAATTCCTCGGTGTAGAAGGGCGTGCCAGGGACCTTGCCGGCAGGATTGAAACGGAATTCAATCACTACAGGAATGCCTACAAAAGGCCATCGGGGAAGCGGGCGGTCTTTATTGTCTGGCCTGAGCCCCTTCTGGTTGCCGGGCCTGATACGGCGGTGGATGATGCGCTCAGGCTGCTCGGCTGGGGAAACGTGGCCTCAGGGGCAAGGGCCCGGTATCCCAGGTATTCAATAGAAGAACTGATTCTTCAGGCCCCCGACGTGATACTGATAGGCAAGGGACATAAGGATATGAAGGCCCTCTCCGGAAGACTCCTCAAGCGCCTGAATGTCCTAAAGGCAGTAAAAAACGGCAGGGTATACTATCCCGGTGATTTTCTATACAGGCTTGGTCCAAGGGTGATTGACGGGATCAGGGAGCTTGAGGGGATACTCTACAATAAATCCGGTAGTAAAGAGACAGGCATATCCGGCAATGGACTGCACGATTGATCCTGCACGGCCTTGAATTTTGTATAGGATTCTTCGGGATTAGCATCGCACGCCGGCCCATGGTTCCGACCATAGAAGATAACGTTCGCAGAGAGGTATCTTGAGTTGAAAAGAAGAATGATAATTCTGATGGTTGTCTCAACGGTCCTGGTACTGATCTCAACAGTCGCCGGTCCCCGTTTCATTAATCCATTCAGCCTGAATGATACCACATGGCAGATTCTCTTCAGGATCAGATTGCCGAGGGTGGTGGTTGCAATGCTGATGGGCTCTGCCCTCGGGGCCTCCGGTGCAATACTTCAGGGGATCCTGAGGAACCCCCTCGCTGATCCCTATATCCTCGGTATATCGAGTGGTGCAGCCCTGATGGCAGTGCTGGGTATTCTGCTCGGGAGCACCGTCTTCGGAGCACTGACAGTCCCTATCCTTGCATTCATAGGCTCTGTGCTGACAGGTGTGACCGTTGGTGCACTTGGATACAGGAGGGGGAAGATCTGGCCGGAAAGGCTCCTTCTTGCAGGGGTAGGCATCGGGTTCCTCCTCACGGCAGTGCTTATGCTGATGATGAGTGTAGCATCAGATCAGGGGATCAGGAGGGCGATCCTCTGGATATTCGGCGACCTTTCCCTTGCAGACTGGACCATGATACCATATGGGTTTTTTTTCATACTTACCGGCTTTGTCATCTCCTTATGGAGATACAAGGGGCTGAATGCCCTGATGCTCGGGGATGATATTGCCCATAGTCTCGGCTTTGCCCCATCGAGAGAGCGGCTGATACTCTTTATTTCAGTGGGCCTTATGGTTGCAGCCTCGGTTTCGCTGGGCGGGGTGGTCGGATTTGTCGGCCTCCTGATTCCGCATATTGTGCGGTTCTTTGTGGGTTCGGACAATAAGCTCCTTGTCCCCCTCTCGGCAGTTGCCGGTGGAGCCATGCTCTGCGTTGCAGATATGATTGGAAGAAGCGTCATGGCACCGATGGAACTACCGGCAGGATTAATCACCGCAGTACTTGGTGCGCCATATTTCCTCTATCTCCTCAGGAGGAAGGAGATACTCGGGGTGTAGTATGACGATTCTGGAATTGAGGAAGGTCTCATTCTCTTATGAAAAGTCATCCTTTATAAACAAACTCTCCCTGTCCATTAAAGAGGGTGAGTTTGCAGGGATTATAGGGCCAAACGGGTCAGGGAAATCAACGATACTGAAGCTCTCTGCGGGTATACTAAACCCCTCGGATGGTGAGGTGCTTCTCTGGAACAAGCCCATACACCGGTACCGCGGTAAGGACAGGGCAAAGCTCATAAGCTACCTGCCTCAGATGCTCGACAGCAATCTGCCTTTCAGGGTGAGGGAACTGGTAAGCATGGGGCTTTATCCCTATGACATCCCGCCGGAACTCACACCGGATGAGGCAATAGAAGTGGTGGGACTCCGGAATAAGAAGGACTCCCCTGTCACGGAATTGAGCGGGGGGGAGAGAAGACGGGTCTTCATTGCCATGACGCTCCAGCAGGGAGCGGGTGTTCTACTCCTTGATGAGCCACTTGCAAACCTTGATATCAGGTACCAGATTGAACTTATAAGATTACTCAAGGGGTTGAGGATAGAGAAGGGCATATCCGTTTTGATGGCCCTCCATGACATCAATATGGCCTTTCTCTTTGATACCGTTCATGTCATCAAGGAAGGAAGGCTTCTTATATCGGGTAACCCTGAAGATACTATCACGGAAGGGGTATTGCATGAGGCCTTTGGTGTGGATGTCAATATTTACAGACAGGAAGATGGAACGTTTTCCTTTGGGTATAAATGAAGGACGCAAAGTTTGGAGTCAGTGAGGAAAAGGTCGGCGCCCTAAGGGAACGAATGGAACTGCTCGGTATCAAAGAAAAGGAGATAGTTGAGAAGTTCGTCCGTTCACAGGGACATGGCGGCCAGAAGGTGAATAAGACCTCTACCTGCGTATATCTGAAACACCTGCCTACAGGAATCGAGGTCAAGTGTCAGAAAAGCCGCTCCCAGCCCCTAAACCGCTTTCTCGCGAGAAGGATACTTATGGAAAAGATAGAGGCCAAAATGCTCGGAAAGAACAGCCCCGAAGAAAAGAAGAGACAGGGTATCCGGAAACAGAAGGCCAGGAGGAAAAAGAGGGCAAAGGAAAAGCGCTCAATATAGTACTACCCACTCTTCTCTATGAGGCTCTTTGCTGCCTGAAGAACCTCCTCAACACTTATTAGCGACATACACTTAACTTTTCTCCTGCATGAAGGTGTGTAACCAAACCTTGTACAGGGACTGCAATCGAGATGTTTGTTTAACACTATATGTTTCCTGCCGCGTGGTGCCCACTTTTTCTCAATACCCGAACCAAAGAGCGAGACGGTGGGAGTTCCAATGGCATAAGCAATATGCATCAGACCTGAATCTGCCGTCAATAACAGCTTGCTCATATTAAGTACGGCAGCAACATCTCTTAGATTCGTTCTGCCGGTGAGGTCGATGCAGTCGCCTGCATATTCCTTTATCCTGCCGGCATCCCTCCTGTCTGCATCTGAGCCAAGTATCACAATCCTATAGTCTTTGTTGAATGCCTTTGCCACTTCTCCATATCTATCTCCTCCCCACCTCCGTTCAGCCACTGATGCCCCCGGGAAAATAGCAATTAAACCTTTCATGTTTTTCCCGATATGATTAATGACTAATGGCTG